>JAEEGF011148512.1_pt1 | contig 10231 bp, 11 predicted proteins | sample 9134171 | NCBI WGS metagenome assembly JAEEGF01 (sample SAMN16246542, study PRJNA631951) | gut metagenome | biome: gut microbiome; feature: rumen; material: AP-attached | host: Bos | place: Iran: Karaj | collected 2018-10 | reverse complement strand
ATGAACTCCGTACAGGAAGTCAAGGGCGTAAAGCTGCTGGCTACCAGCGTAGCAGGAGTTGATATGAACGGCCTTCGCGATCTGGGCGATCAGCTGAAGACCAAGCTGGGCGAGGGTGTAGTTGTCCTTCTGTCCGAGCAGGACGGCAAGGTGAACATGATCGCCATGGCTACGGACGGAGCAGTATCCGCCGGTGCACATGCGGGCGACCTGATCAAGGGCATCGCAGCGCTGGTGGGCGGTGGCGGCGGCGGCCGTCCCAACATGGCTCAGGCCGGCGGTAAGAACCCCGCAGGAATCCCCGAAGCCATTGCCAAGACTGCAGAAGTTCTGGCTGCTCAGCTGTAAGAAAAGGCCTGACAAGCGTAAAATGGGAAAAATTCTGTTGACGAGGCACTTTTTTGTGCTATAATATTTCACGGACGCGCCATTTTGCGTTGGTTTATATTTTAAAATAACCCAGTCAGTCATATGATTTATGGGACTGAAGGGAGGTTGGAAAAGCATGTCGAACGTTATCGTAAAAGAGAATGAGTCTCTGGACAGCGCACTTCGCCGCTTCAAGAGAAGCTGTGCTAAGGCCGGCATTCAGCAGGAGATTCGTAAGAGAGAGCATTACGAGAAGCCCAGTGTCAGACGTAAGAAGAAGTCTGAGGCTGCTAGAAAGCGCAAGTATCACTAATAGGATGCCATTCAAAGCCCCTGGCCGATGTCAGGGGCTTTTCTAGCATAATCGGGGAATACAGTGTGATAGTATGGGAATTGAAATCCTGATCTGTCTTCTGATCCTGGCGATCCTGGTGGTTATCTGGATCTGTCTCTACGATTCCAACCGGTTCGAGGTGACGGAGCGGACTTATTGCGACAAGCGAATAAAGAAACCTCTGCGTGCAGTGGTGTTGGCGGATCTTCATGACAAGCAGTATGGCTATGGAAATGAACGGTTGCTTTCTGCCATTGACGAACTCCATCCGGACCTGATCCTGGTGGCAGGCGATCTGCTGACAGCGCATCCTCATGAGAAACTGGACAAGGTGGAAACCTTTCTGCGCCCTCTGGCGGAGAAATATCCCATTCTGTACAGCAATGGAAATCACGCGCACCGGATGAAGCTTTATCCCCAGACCTACGGTGATCTTGCGGAGCAGTATGGTAAGCTCCTGAAGGAACTGAAGATCCCCGTTCTGGTGAATGAAGCCCATGAACTGGAAGGATACGGCATTTCCGTATATGGTACGGAGATTGACCGTTATTATTATGAACGCTTTGGGATCCGTTCCATGGCGGAGGATTATCTGAGATCCATTCTGGGAGAACCCCGGAAGGATACTTACAATATTCTCATCGGACACAATCCGGATTATGCAGACAAATATGCCGCATGGGGAGCAGACCTGAGCCTCTGCGGACATGTGCACGGAGGGATTGCCCGGATCCCGCTGTACCGGGAGGGAAAATGGAGACTCTGCGGAGTCGCATCTCCCAACATCCGTTTTTTCCCGCATTTCGACTGCGGTGAATTTACCCTCGGAGAGCGTAAGGTTTACGTTTCCAGAGGACTTGGAATGCATACGATCCCCTTTCGCTTCCTGAATCCCGGGGAACTGATCCTTCTGGAGTTCAAGCCGGAAGAGAGCAGGGATGGCGAATAAAGAAAAGAAGTAATTATGGCGATACCGGTTAAATTGGAGGTGTTCGAGGGCCCTTTGGACCTGCTCCTGCACCTGATCGAAAAAAACAAGATCGATATTTACGACATCCCCATCGTGCTGATCACGGAACAGTACCTGGCTTACATCAAGGCCATGGAACAGCAGGATATGGATGTGATGAGCGAGTTTCTCGTCATGGCGGCCACTCTGGTGGACATCAAGTGTAAGATGCTCCTGCCTCCCGAAGTGAATGAAGAGGGTGAGGAAGAGGATCCCAGAGCCGAGCTGGTGGAGAAACTGCTGGAATATAAGATGTACAAATATATGTCCATGGAGCTGAAGGACATGCAGATGGGAGCTGCCCAGGTATTCTACCGCAAGAAGGCGATCCCCAAGGAAGTTTCCAATTATCTGGCTCCCGTGGATTACGACGAACTCATCGGCGATATGAATCTGTCGAAACTTCATGAGATCTTCAAGGCCATGCTCATGCGCCAGGAAGACCGGGTGGACCCCATCCGAAGCAAGTACGGCAATATCGAAAAGGATGAGATCGATATGGATGCCAAGACTCTGTTTGTGGAGGCCTATGCAAGAGAGCACAAGACCTTCAGTTTCCGCAAACTTCTGGAGAAGCAGAAGAGCAAGGCGGAACTCATCGTGACCTTCCTCATCATCCTGGAGATGATGAAGGGCGGAAATATCACCGTGAGTCAGGCAAGCGTGAATGATGACATCATCATCACCTCCAATGTGGCATAAACAAGGAGCGGAAAAATGGAACAGGCAAAAGCAGAAGGAATTCTGGAAGGCGTATTGTTCGCCATGGGAGATTCGGTCTCGCTGGGACGCCTTGCGGAACTCATCGAAGAAGATAAAAAGAATACCCGCCGGATCCTGAACGAGATGGAAGAGAAGTACAGGCAGGAAGACCGGGGCATCACCCTGACCTGGTTTGAGGACTCGGTGCAGCTGTGCACCAAGCCGGAGCTCTATGAGTATCTGATCCGTCTCACCAAGGCGGAGCCCAAATTCACCCTGACGGACACGGTGCTGGAGACCCTTTCCATCATCGCTTACAAACAGCCCGTCACCCGTGTGGAGATCGAAAAGGTTCGAGGCGTTTCTTGTGATCACGCCATCAACAAGCTGCTGGAATATGATCTCATCAAGGAGTTGGGCAGACTGGATGCACCGGGTAAACCGCTGCTCTTCGGTACCACGGAACAGTTCCTTCGTTCCTTCGGAGTAAACTCCCTGGAGGACCTGCCGGAGCTGAATCCCGTACAGGTGGAAGAATTCAAAAAACAGGCGGAGGAAGAGATCCAGATCAAACTGGACATCTGATGAGAAGTAACAGTAATTGGATGAAAACGCTTACAAAAATGGGCAATTCGTGCTATGCGAATTGCCTTTTTTGTGTTAAACTTGTGTAGATATCAATCATGGGGGAGCTTCGGGTTTTCTCACCATGAGGCAATATGAATCATACATTACAAACGGAGGTCTGAAGAATGAGTACTACTTCAAAAGCGGGACAGAGAATCGCTTCTCTGCTCGACGAAAACAGTTTCGTTGAGATCGGCGGTCTTGTAACGGCAAGAGCTACCGACTTCAATCTGGAACCCACCCAGACACCTTCCGACGGTGTGATCACCGGTTACGGCACCATCGACAGCAACCTGGTCTATGTTTACAGCCAGGATGCGTCCGTGCTGAACGGCACCATCGGAGAAATGCACGCACGCAAGATCGTAAATCTTTACAACCTTGCGCTGAAGATGGGGGCACCGGTCATCGGACTGGTGGACTGCGGCGGAATGAGACTGCAGGAGGCAACGGATGCACTGTACGCTTTCGGTCGGATCTATGCAAAGCAGACCGCAGCAAGCGGCATCATTCCTCAGATCACTGCGATCCTTGGTAACTGCGGCGGCGGACTGGCACTGTTCCCGACCCTGACCGACTTTACCTTTATGGCTTCCGAGGGCGCAAAGCTCTTCGTGAACGCTCCCAATGCTCTGTGCGGCAACCGCGCAGAGAAGAACGATACCGCAGCTGCTGCTTTCCAGGCACAGAAGGCAGGTATCGTTGATGTTGTCGCTCCCGAGAGCGAGATCTTTGATCAGATCAGAGCACTGGTTTCCTTCCTTCCTCAGAACAACGAGGATGTGAACCTTGAGGAGACCGAGGATGATCTGAACCGTGCCATCGCTGAGCTTTCCGGCTGCGCAGGAGACACCTCCGTGGCTCTGAGCCTCATCGCTGATGACAACAACTTCTTCGAAGTGAAGAAGGACTATGCAAAGAGTATGGTCACCGGTTTCCTGCGTCTGAACGGCACCACTGTCGGCGCTGTTGCAAACCGTACCGAAGTTCTGGACGAGGAAGGCAAAGTATCCGAGAAGTTTGATGCAGTTCTTACCGCTGACGGCTGTGAGAAGGCTGCAGATTTCGTAAACTTCTGCGATGCATTTGATATCCCTGTTCTGTCCCTTACCAATGTAAAGGGCTATGAAGCTACCGTTACCTCCGAGGAGCGTATCGCAAGAAGCGCAGCAAAGCTCACCGCAGCATTTGCAGGTGCTACCGTTCCCAAGGTAAACGTGATCGTGGGACAGGCTATGGGCACTGCCGCAAACATCATGAATTCCAAGACCATCGGCGCAGACCTGACCCTGGCCTGGACCGATGCAAAGATCGGCGTGATGGACGGCAAACTGGCTGCACAGATCCTCTTTGACGGAGCAAGTGCAGACGAGCTGAAGGCAAAGGCCGAGAGCTATGAGAAGGAGAATCTGAACGCTGCCTCTGCCGCAAGAAGAGGATATGTGGATCAGATCATTGACGCTGCCGATACCAGAAAGTATGTGGTGGGCGCATTTGAGATGCTCTATTCCAAGAGAGTGGACCAGCCTGCAAAGAAGCACAATACGATCTAGAAAGGGTGGACATATGATGAAGAAATTTTCAGCTGTTTTTGCCGCCCTGGTTCTGGTGCTTTCCCTGACTGCCTGCGGCAGTGAGGAAGTTTCCGACTTCCAGCGGGATAAGATGACCGTGGCGGAACAGAAGACTTTGGAACTGGTTCTTCCGACGCTGACGTCCGGTCTGATGAACGATACAGTGAATGACAGCACCTTTTCCGAGTATACCAACGAAGATCTTGAACTTCAGGTCGGCACTTATTATCAGTTTGACGTAGACGGTTATGGCTTCCGCACCGCTGCCAGCAGCTTCTCCAAAGCTTATGCAGAGATGGGAAGCGTGGATCTGACCAGAGCAGATGTCTTTGGCACTCCCGAGACCAAAGTCAGCGGAACTCAGATCATCGTCTCCGTTCCGGTACAGGGAACCCTGCGTTCCGCTACCGCGGAGCTGATCTACTCCAATGATATGACACTGAAGCTGGAATCTGCAGCAATGAACGTGGATTACACCTTCGGCGAGAAGATGGGCAAGGCCGGACTGAACACCCTGATCGGACTGTTCACGGTGTTCATGGTTCTGATCCTGATCAGCCTGTTGATCTCTCTCTTTGGATTCATTCCGAAGATCCAGGCAAACAAGGCTGCCAAGAAGGCACAGAAGAACGCTGCCGAGCAGGGCATCGACAATGCCGTGGAGCAGATCGTCCGTCAGGAGACTGCAGTCGAAGAAGTTGCGGATGATTCTGAACTCGTCGCAGTCATTGCAGCTGCCATCGCAGCATTTGAAGGAAACGCCGTCACGGATGGTGTCGTGATCCGTTCCATCAAGAAGATCAAGAGATAAAAACGAATCTATTTCCAGGAGGAATTACAAATGAAAAACTATACCATCACTGTTAATGGCGTATCTTATGATGTAACCGTAGAAGAGGGCGCATCCACCGGTGCAGCTCCCGTTGCAAGACCCGCAGCACCCAAGGCAGCACCCAAGGCAGCCGCTCCCGCAGCAGCACCCGCAGCATCCGGAGCAGCCGGATCCGTTCGCGTGGAAGCCGGTGCAGCAGGTAAGGTCTTCAAGATCGAAGCTCAGGTTGGTACCGCTGTAAAGAAGGGTGACGCCGTTGTCATCATCGAGGCAATGAAGATGGAGATCCCTGTTGTGGCACCTCAGGACGGCACTGTAGCAAGCATCAACGTCAATGTGGGCGATGCCATCGAGGCAGGAGCTCTGCTGGCTACCTTGAAGTAAGAGCCGTAACGAAAACAACAGGAGGTTACCGATGAGTTATATTGCTACTACCATGAGCAATCTGGTTCATCAGACAGCGTTCTTCAATCTGACTTGGGGAAACTACCTGATGATCGCAGTTGCCTGCTTTTTCCTGTACTTAGCAATTCGTCATCAATATGAGCCTTTGCTTCTTGTTCCCATCGCGTTCGGAATGCTGCTGGTAAACATTTACCCGGACATCATTCTGAGCAGCGAAGTGGCAAACAACGGCCAGGGCGGATTGCTGTACTACTTCTACGAGCTGGATGAGCTCGCCATCCTGCCTTCCCTGATCTTCCTGGGTGTCGGCGCACAGACGGACTTCGGTCCCCTGATCGCAAACCCCAGAAGCTTCCTTCTGGGTGCGGCAGCACAGTTCGGTATTTTCATGGCTTACTTTGGAGCTATTCTGATGGGCTTCAATGACAAGGCTGCAGCAGCCATCTCCATTATCGGCGGTGCAGACGGCCCTACTTCCATCTTCCTTGCCGGAAAGCTGGGACAGACGGCTCTGCTGGGACCCATCGCCGTGGCTGCATATTCCTACATGAGCCTGGTGCCCATCATTCAGCCCCCTATCATGAAGGCATTCACCACCAAGAAGGAGAGATCCATCAAGATGGGTCAGCTTCGTCCCGTTTCCAAGCTGGAGAAGATCCTGTTCCCCATCGTGGTCACCATCGTGGTCTGCCTCATCCTTCCCACCACAGCACCCCTTGTAGGTATGCTGATGCTGGGTAACCTGTTCAAGGAGTCCGGTGTTGTCCGCCAGCTGACTGAGACTGCATCTAACGCCATGATGTACATCGTGGTCATCCTGCTGGGTACCTCCGTCGGAGCTACCACCAGCGCAGAGGCATTCCTGAACCTGAGCACCCTGAAGATCGTTGCTCTGGGTCTGATCGCATTCATGTTCGGCACCTGGGCCGGCGTCATGTTCGGTAAGATCATGTGCGTTGCCACCCATGGTCAGGTGAACCCTCTGATCGGTTCTGCCGGCGTTTCCGCCGTTCCCATGGCAGCCCGCGTATCGCAGAAGGTCGGTGCGGAGGAGGATCCCACCAACTTCCTGCTGATGCATGCAATGGGTCCCAACGTGGCCGGCGTTATCGGTACTGCCGTAGCGGCAGGTACCTTCATGGCAGTCTTCGGAGTATTCTGATCCCTTACAGATTTGCCTACACCTGAACCAAATTCATTCTGAAAGGATAAAGAAAATGGCAGACATTGAAAAGAAACCCATTAAGATCATGGAGACAGTTCTCCGTGATGCCCATCAGTCCCTGATCGCCACCAGAATGCCGACTGAGGTTATGCTTCCCATCGTGGAGAAGATGGATAAGGTCGGATATCATGCGGTAGAGTGCTGGGGAGGTGCTACCTTCGACGCATCTCTTCGTTTCCTGAAGGAAGATCCCTGGGAGAGACTGCGCAAGCTCCGTGACGGCTTTAAGAATACCAAACTTCAGATGCTCTTCCGCGGACAGAACATTCTGGGCTATCGTCCCTATGCAGATGACGTGGTAGATGCCTTCGTTGAGAAGTCCATCGCCAACGGCATCGACATCATCCGTATCTTCGACTGCCTGAATTATCTGCCCAACCTGCAGGAGGCTGTCAATGCCACCAACCGCATCAAGAAGCAGGAAGGCAGAGGCCATGCACAGGTCGCTCTGTCCTACACTCTGGGCGATGCTTACACCCTGGAGTATTGGGCAAAGATGGCAAAAGAGATCGAGGAGATGGGCGCAGATTCCATCTGTATCAAGGATATGGCAGGACTCCTTTTGCCTTATCGCGCTACCGAGCTCATCAAGGCCATGAAGGAGAATACCACCCTTCCCATCCAGCTCCACACCCACTACACCTCCGGCGTAGCTTCCATGACCTATCTGAAGGCTGTTGAGGCAGGCGTGGATATTATCGATACCGCCATGAGCCCCTTCGCACTGGGAACTTCCCAGCCTGCTACCGAGGTTATGGTCGAGACCTTCAAGGGAACTCCCTATGACACCGGATTTGACCAGGATCTCCTGGCTGAGATCGCAGATTACTTTGCTCCCTACCGCGATGAGTGCCTGAAGAGCGGACTTCTCAACCCCAAGGTGCTGGGTGTCAACATCAAGACCCTGCTCTACCAGGTACCCGGCGGCATGCTCTCCAACATGGTGAGCCAGCTGAAGGAGCAGAATGCAGAAGACAAGTATCGTGAAGTGCTGGAGGAGATTCCCAGAGTTCGTAAGGATCTGGGCGAGCCCCCTCTCGTTACTCCTTCCTCCCAGATCGTGGGAACTCAGGCTGTCTTCAACGTCCTCATGGGAGAGCGTTACAAGATGGCTACCAAGGAGACCAAGGCTGTCCTGCGCGGCGAGTACGGTCAGACCGTAAAGCCCATGAACCAGGAAGTCATCGACAAGGTCATCCCCGGCGAGAAGCGCCTCACCGGACGTTTTGCAGACAATCTCGAGAACGAGATGGACAAGCTGGAGAGCGAGATGAAGCAGTGGAAGCAGCAGGATGAGGACGTCCTGAGCTATGCTCTGTTCCCTCAGGTTGCTACCGACTTCTTTAAGTATCGCCAGGCTCAGCAGGAGAAGGTTGACGTTACACAGGCCGATACCGCGAACAAGGCATATCCTGTCTAAGGCTACGTAATTCAAACCGGATTTCATGCGGGCAAAATTATTCAAATTTTGCCCGCATTTTTCTTGACATGATTTGTCAGGACTAGTAGGATAACAAGTGTTCCGTTTTTGGAACGCAAAGGAGTATTTATGGCACGGAAAGAATCGATCACCATTGAACAGATATTGAGCACGGCATTCGACATGGCCCGGGAAGAGGGCATGGAGAATGTGACCGCAAGAAAGGTTGCTGCAAGAGCAGGCTGCTCCACACAGCCCATCTTCCGGGTATACCGCAATATGGAGGAACTCCAGGGCGCAGTTTACGACCGCGCAGTTCATTTTTTCCGCGATTTCTACAATCAGTTCCCTCGTAAGGGACAGGCTCCCTTCGCCAATCTGGGAATGGCCTATATTGCATTTGCAAGACAGGAGAAGAACCTGTTCCGTATCCTGTTCATTGATACCAAGGTGGGTGACACCAGCATGTATGAATTGCTGAACGGTACCACCGGCAATGTGGTCTTTGAGATCAATCTTGCAAAATCTCTTGGCTGTAAGGATCCCGGCGGACTCTTCATGAAGATGTGGATCTTCATTCACGGAGCTGCCTGCATGACCCTTTCCGGAGACTACGATCTGACGGACGAGGAAACATTACAGCTTTTGGAGAAGGCCTTTGAGTCCTTCAATACAGTAGCCTGATCGTGCGAAATGAGGGGATTATGTTAGAACAGTCCGATGTATTGGGCCGCATCCGGGAAGCCTATTCCGGGATGAGCAAGAGCCAGAAGGCGCTGGCAAATTACATTCAAAACGAATATGAGCAGGCAGTGTTCATGACCGCTGCCGAGCTTGGAAAAGCCACGGGAATCAGTGAATCCACCGTGGTTCGTTTTGCGTCCGCCATTGGATATGACGGATACCCTTCGTTCCAGCAGGCGCTGGTGGATCATGTGAAAGGCAAGCTTTCCAGTATCCAGCGCATTGACGATAAGTACGGCCGGAGCAGCCAGTCTGAGATCCTGACCAGCGTGCTTCAGGCGGATATCGACAAGATCCAGGACACCATCGATAACTTGAATCCACTTGCCTTTGATATGGCGGTGGACGCTCTGCTGAGCGCTGAAAATGTCTATATCATGGGACTGCGGAGTAATGAGCCTCTGGCCCGTTTTCTGCATTTCTATCTGAATATGGTCCGTAAGAATGTGATGCTGGTGAACACCACTTCCGTGACCGAGACCTTTGAGCAGATGTTGCGCATCAGTGAGAAGGATTGCTTTGTGGGCATCAGCTTCCCCCGTTATTCCATGAGAACTTTGAAAGCCATGGAATTTGCCAATGACCGCAATGCCAAGGTCATTGCCATCACCGATTCCGTTCATTCTCCCATGAACCTGTATTCTTCCTGCAATCTGTTTGCAAGAAGTGACATGGTCTCCATCGTGGACAGCCTTGTGGCGCCTCTTTCTGTCATCAACGCACTGGTTGTAGCCATCTGTCTGAAGGCTCCGGACGAGATCCGTCACGATCTGGAGATGCTGGAGAACGTCTGGAACAACTATCAGGTTTATCTGAACGATGAGATCAACTTCATCGACGATGAACCCATGCTGAATTATTCCCTGAGAAAACAGGATTCCGAATCAAAATGAGTCAAGTGATCATAGTGGGTGGCGGCGCAGCAGGAATGATGGCCGCCATTTCTGCATCTGAAAAGGGGGCAGAGGTAACTCTGCTGGAGAAAAACGA
>JAEEGF011009862.1_pt1 | contig 10231 bp, 10 predicted proteins | sample 9134171 | NCBI WGS metagenome assembly JAEEGF01 (sample SAMN16246542, study PRJNA631951) | gut metagenome | biome: gut microbiome; feature: rumen; material: AP-attached | host: Bos | place: Iran: Karaj | collected 2018-10 | reverse complement strand
CCAGGAGGGTCAGGATTCGTCTCATCGTATCTTATTGCTATTTAATTCTTTATACTGTGGTCGGCGCGCACTTCGCCTCCGCTCCAGGCCTTGACCGAAGACCAGGGCGCGGCAGTGTCCGTCCAGAAGCGGTGGTCCGCCGGGAGACCCAGGGGCAGGAAGATGAAGGTGCAGAGGTAGGCGCTGCCCGTGGAAACGTAGTTGTCGGCGATCGCCGGCTGGTGGCCGCACCAGCCGAGGGTCAGCCAACCGTCCGCGTCGAAGCTTTCGGGTACCAGCTGCCGCCGGATCACGGAGGTCAGGGCGCAGCGCACCTGCGCGGGCTCGATGTATTCGGGCAGCAGGTCCATCAGGCTCACCTGCGAGAGCACCTGGAAGGCGCCGAAGCGGTAGCCGCTGGAGCGCCCGAGGATGGGATAGGTTCCCTCCGGGGAAATCAGTTTCTCCTGCTGCTCGGCGTAGCGCACCAGGCGCGGGAGTTCGACGTCATAATATTCGCCCCAGGGCTTCCCATGAGCCTTCAGCACGGCGCTGACATCGGTGAGCATGGGCTGGATCACATAGCTGTTGTAGTAGTCGAGGTGGAAGCGGGGGCCGTCGCCGTACCAGCCGTCGCCCTTGTACCATTCGTTGTGCTTGCTGAACGCGAGCTCGACCGGTTCGGGGTCGTATTCCCCGGTGAATTCCAGCAGCGCGGCTTCCACCGTGGCGGAGAAGAGGAGCCAGTTGTTGTTCCACGCCTTGATCCGGCGGGAGGCCTGCAGTTCGTGGATCACGCGCCGCTGCGTCAGTGTGTCCAGTGCGGGCCATATCACGTCCTTGGATCGCAGGAGCCCCTGGGCGAAGAAAGCGGCGTCCACCAGAGGCTGGGTTCCGGGGCCGTCGAAGGGCAGATAGTCCGGACTGTCGGGGTCTACGGCCTGGGCGATGGCCTTGACGACCTTCCCGATGAGGTCGGCGCGCCGCCGGCCTTCGGGCGTGTCGTCGGGGCCGAGGTTGAGCCAGGGGGCAATGCCGTCGAAGGAGCGGCCGAGCGCTTCGAGGTGCGTGACGTCCTTGCGCTTGTTGCCGGTGTTGAGACCGTCCACGGTCTCGACGGGCATGTTCGCCCGCAGGGTGCCCTGGCTGAGGTTATCATAGACGGGGGTGACGATGCGCAGCATCGATTCGACCCAGAAGGCACGGTCCTCGGCGCCGGTCGTGGGCGCAGGGGTGCGGTTGCACGCCGCCAGGAGCAGCGGGGCAACGATCAGGAAGGGGAGGATGCGTTTCATAGTAGATGGCTTAGGATGAAGTCCCAGGCCCCGTCCTTATAGTAGCGGTGGCCTTCGGGACCTTCGAAGAGTCGGCAGTTGTCCGGGACGCCGGCGGCCTCGTACACCTTGCGGGTGGTCTCGAAAGTGCTGCGGGCGCCCGTGATGGGGAAGATGCGGTCCTGGACGCCGTTGATGGCGCAGAAGCCGCGGGGGGCGGTCAAGCCTGCCAGGTCGCCCATGTCACCCAGGCGCAGCACGCCGGGGATGTAGTTGCAGGCACAGTGCTCGATCAGGCCGATGCTCTCCTCATAGCTGGAGAAGGCGGATGCAGGCAGGGATTGCGAGATGCGGGTATCCATCGCACCGGCGTAGAAGGTCGCCGTGCCGCCGCCGGAATTGCCGGAGACGATGATGTTCTTCCCGTCCACGGGAAGGTTCTCGAGGGCCCAGTCGATCAAGCGCATGATATCCCATACGCGGTCGCCGACAGGCGTGCGGCCGACCAGGGCGTCCCGCAGCATCAGGTCGCGGCAGGAGCTGGTGGCATCGGCGGCGAGGTCCTTGGCATTGCGGGTCTTGCCGAAGCCGCGGGCCGTCGGAGCGATGGCGATGAAGCCATGCCGGGCGGCCTGGACGGCGACGTTGCGCTCGCCTTCTTCGCCGCTGGCGCGTTCCGATTCACTGTGATAGACGCCGGCGTAGGATTCGGTATTCTTGCCGTGCCCGTGCGGTGTGATCATCAGCGGGACCTTCCCTTCCAGGCCGGCAGGGCGCATCACGATGAAGGGCAGGAGCACGTCGGGCTCGGTGCGTATCTCCCAGCGCTCGCGGGTGCACCAGCCCAGGTCTTCGCAGTGCAACTGCCGGGCCGTGGGCTTGAAGCCCCGGCAATTGCGCGCGATGACGTCGAGGCCGAGGGTCTGTCCGAGTTCGGCGCGGAGCTGTTTCTGCCACTTCTTCCACTGGGCGGGCTTGTATTTCTCGAAGGCATAGCGGCGCTCGGCCTCCGCATACATCGTATGAAGATGGGTGACATAGTCGAAGGCGGTAGTGTCGAAGGCTTCCGACGTGCCGGAGGTCTTTTGTGCGACGGCTGTCTGCGGATTGGAACTTCCGGCCGGAGCCGCGTCACCCTGGCGGCCGGACGTGCAGGCGGCGAGGATCAGCGCCGCCAGGAAGACAAACTGCTTTTTCATAGGGCTAAAGATAACATTTATCCCTGAAATATGCTATATTTGTAAACTATTTGAAACAAGACTAAAACACTGATATCATTATGAAATTCCTTACAGATGAAAAGCTTGTCATCGTCGGCGCTGCCGGCATGATCGGCTCCAACATGGCACAGACCGCCATGATGCTCGGTCTGACTCCGAACCTCTGCCTGTACGACATCTATGAGCCCGGCCTCCGCGGTGTCGTCGCCGAGATGGACCACTGCGCTTTCCCCGGCGCCAACATCACCTGGACGACCGATCCCGCTGTCGCGTTCAAGGATGCCAAGTACATCATTTCCTCTGGCGGCGCCCCCCGCAAGGAAGGCATGACCCGCGAGGATCTGCTGAAGGGCAACTGCCAGATCGCCGAGGACTTCGGTAAGAACGTGAAGCAGTACTGCCCCGACGTCAAGCACATCGTCGTGATCTTCAACCCCGCCGACCTGACCGGTCTGGTGGTGCTCCTGCACAGCGGCCTGTCGCCGGAGAAGGTGACGACCCTCGCGGCTCTCGATTCGACCCGCCTCCAGGAGGCCCTCGCTTGCGAGTTCGGCGTCCAGCAGTGCAAGGTGACCAACGCCTACACCTACGGCGGTCACGGCGAGGCGATGGCTGTCTTTGCCAGCAAGGCTCTCATCGACGGCAAGCCGCTCGCCGAGTGCGGTTTGAGCGCTGAGAAGTGGGCTGAGATCAAGCACAACACCATCCAGGGCGGTTCCAACATCATCAAGCTCCGCGGCCGCAGCTCCTTCCAGAGCCCGGCTTACAATGCGGTGAAGATGATCGAGGCTGCGATGGGCGGTGAGAAGTTCACCTGGCCCGCCGGCACCTATGTCAACTGCGACAAGTGCGGTTTCAAGAATGTCATGATGGCCATGCCGACCGTGATCGACGCGACCGGCGTGCACTTCACCTGCCCCGTCGGCACCGAAACCGAGATGGCAGACCTGAAGGCTTCCTACGAGCACCTCTGCAAGATGCGTGACGAGATCATCGACCTCGGCATCATCCCGCCCGTCGCTGAGTGGGCCAAGGCCAATCCCGCGCTGTAAATCAGGCAGAAAGCGAAAAAGACCGGCCCGTCACGGCCGGTCTTTTTTGCATTATTGCCTTTGATTATCAAAATAATGATTATATTTGTGGCCTAAAGTATTGTTGAACCATTCATGGAGCCTCCCAGTACCATACTGAAAGACACCAACGCGGCGGACCCGGCCTCTGAGGTCCCGTTGCGCAACCGCAGCATTACCCTTTCCCTTCCCTTCCGGACCTTCAGGTCCCGGACGGTCGTTTGTGTATAGAAGACTTTACTTTTAGCAATATATGCCACTATATCTTAAAAAAGAATTGGAAGACAAGACCCGGATCGGCGTCTGGCAGGTCACGGAGACCGAAGAGGAGCTGAAGGCCCTCAGCAGCGTCCCGTCGGACGAGCTGGAGGAGATCTCCTTCATTCGCAGCGAGTCGCTGCGCCGCCAGAAACTCGCGGTCCGCGCGCTCCTGGACACGATGTTCGAGGACAAGGTCTACCTGTCTCACCACGACAACGGCAAGCCGTATATCGAGAACTGCGTCACCAATATCAGCATCACCCACACCGAGAAATATGTCGCCGTGATCCTCAACGACAACGAGGACGTCGGCATCGACATCGAGTCCCTGGCGCGCGACTTTTCTTCCGTGGAGAAGAAGGCCCTCAGCGAGGACGAGATCGACGACCTCGAGGAGGACGATAAGCGCAACGGCCAGCTGGCCATCTACTGGTGCGCCAAGGAAGCGATCTACAAGATGCTCGGCCAGTATGACGTCAACTTCGCGGAGCAGATCGAGGTCGAGAAGTTCCGCCCGAAGAAGGACGGAGAGCTCGAGGCTACCTTCGAGGATGAGGACGGATTCGAGGAAGAATTCGACCTCGAATACATCATTTTCGACAATCACGTGCTGGTCTGGGTGGTCGGCAATTAGCCCCCGGAGAGGTTATCAACAGCCGCGTAACAAAAATGTAAGAAATTCTCACAATTTAGAACGATTCTAAATTATAGATTTTTGTAAACCCCTGCTAAACAATGATTTAGTAGGGGTTTTTATTATATGTTGATAACTTTTTTCGGCTCTTTCCAAGGTTCTGCAGAGGGAATCGCTTATCTTTGCACTTACCGCACCAATCAGACTAATCAACCGAAACCTCCTATGATCAAGAGAGTCATTAAGCGCGACGGTCGTATCGTCGAGTTCAACAACCAGAAAATCGTAGCCGCCATCCTCAAGGCGATGGCCGTGACCAGCCAGGGAGAGGACATCATCCTCGCTGCCCAGATCGCAGACAAGATTTCCAAGATGGGTAAGGACGAAATGACCGTCGAAGAGATCCAGGACTGCGTCGAAATGGAATTGATGAACAGCCCACGCAAGGAGGCCGCCAAGCGGTATATCGCGTATCGCAACCAGCGCAGCCTGGCCCGTAACGCCAAGAGCAACGAGATCTTCCAGGAGATCATCGACGCCCAGGCGAACGACATCACGCGCGAGAACGCGAACATGAATACGGACACGCCCGCAGGCATGATGATGAAGTTCGCGTCGGAGTCCACCAAGGCTTATGTGGACAACTGCATGCTCTCCGAGGACGTGCGTTCGGCCGTGCAGAACGGCTATATCCACATCCACGACAAGGATTATTATCCCACCAAGAGCCTGACCTGCATCCAGCATCCCCTGGACCGCATCCTGCAGAACGGCCTGAAGGCCGGCCACGGCGAGTCCCGTCCCGCCAAGCGCATCGAGACCGCGTCCGTGCTGGCCTGCATCTCGATGGAGACTGTCCAGAATGAAATGCACGGCGGCCAGGCCATCCCGGCTTTCGACTACTATCTGGCTCCCTATGTGCGGACGACCTTCCAGGAGGAGCTCAAGAAGCTCGAGGCTTACGACAACCGGAAGTATTCCCACCTCTACGAGATCCCGATCCGGGACTATATCCGCCGCGACCTGACCGGTCTGCTGGGTGACGAGCGTGCCGTCCAGCAAGCGATCAACCAGACCGTGGGCCGCGTGCACCAGGCCATGGAGGCTTTCGTGCACAACATGAATACGATCCACTCCCGCGGCGGCAACCAGGTGGTATTCAGCTCGATCAACTACGGCACGGACACTTCGGCCGAGGGCCGCTGCATCATCCGCGAGATCCTCAACACGACCTATGAGGGCGTGGGCAACGGCAGCACGGCCATATTCCCCATACAGATTTGGAAGAAGAAGCGGGGCGTCAGTTATCTCCCCACCGACCCCAATTATGACCTTTATAAATTCTCTTGCAAGGTCTCGGCGCGCCGCTTCTTCCCCAACTTCCTGAACCTCGACGCCAGCTATAACCAGGACGACGCCTGGAAGGCGGACGACCCGCGCCGCTTCGAGCATGAGGTGGCGACCATGGGCTGCCGCACCCGCGTGTATGGCAACAAGTTCGGTCCCAAGACCTCGATCGGCCGCGGCAACCTGAGCTTCACGACCGTCAACATCGTGCGCATCGCCATCGAGTGCATGGGCATCCCGAACAAGGAAGAGCGCATCGGCGCCTTCATGAACAAACTGGACTGGGCGCTGGACATCGCCGCCAAGCAGCTGAATGAGCGTTTCAATTTCCAAAAGACCGCCTTGAAGAAGCAGTTCCCGCTGCTGATGAGCGGCCTGTGGATGGGCAGCGACAAGCTGGAGGATTGCGACACGATCGAGAGCGTGATCAACCAGGGCACCCTGAGCATCGGATTCATCGGCCTCGCCGAGACGCTGATCGCGCTGATCGGCAAGCACCACGGCGAGAGCGAGGAGGCCCAGGAGCTGGGTCTGCGCATCATCTCCCACATGTCGGAGCGCGTGGCCGGCTACGCCGAAACCTTCCAGCACAACTTCACCTTCTTCGCTACCCCGGCGGAGGGCCTGGCGGGCCGTTTCACCAAGATGGACCGCAAGAAGTTCGGCGTCATCAAGGGCGTCACAGACAAGGACTACTATACGAATTCCAGCCACGTGCCGGTGTATTTCAAGTGCACCCCGCAGCATAAGGCGGCCATCGAGGGCCCGTACCACAAGTATGAGAATGCCGGCCACATCTTCTATGTGGAGATCGACGGCGACGCGACCCACAACCCGGAGGCGATCATGGCCATCGTAGACCTGATGGACAAGTACGACATCGGTTACGGTTCGGTCAACCACAACCGCAACCGCTGCCTGGACTGCGGCTATGAGGATGCGACGGAAGGCCTCGAAGAGTGCCCGCACTGCCACGGCCACAACATCGACACCCTGCAGCGCATCACGGGTTACCTGGTCGGCACGACCAACCGCTGGAACAGCGCGAAGCTCGCGGAGCTGAAGGACCGCGTGGTGCATAAGTAGTCGTCGTTCCGGCTTTCACGTATGTGCAAGGATAAGATCTGCATCATGGAAGTGATCGAGGAGACCATGGCCGACGGGCCGGGGCTCCGGACTTCCATTTATTGCGCGGGCTGCAGCCATCGCTGCCCCGGCTGCCACAATCCCCAGTCCTGGAACATGAAGAACGGGCACTGGGTGACCGTGGATGACCTTCTGGACGTGATCAAGGCGGATGAGTTCTGCAATGTGTCATTCTCCGGAGGGGATCCGTTCTATCAGGCGGAGGCGTTCACGGAGCTGGCGCGGCGGATCAAGGAGGAGACGTCCAAGACGATCTGGTGCTGGACGGGTTTCACCTATGAGGAGATCCTGGCCAATGCGCAGATGAAGCAGATGTTGCAGTACCTCGACGTGCTGGTGGACGGGCCGTTCATCCAGGAGCAGCGCGATACGCAGCTGCATTTCCGCGGGAGCGCGAACCAGCGCATCATTCACCTGGTCCCCGAGGAGGACGATTACATCCCCGGCACCGTCCCGCTGGTGCCGCTGCGTTAGGGCCGCAAAAGCACCCGGTTACATTGCATAATTAATCGGATCCATAAAAAACAAGTAAAAAGCATCAGAAACTTATCTTTCTGATGCTTGATTTTTTAGAGTCCCGTTCTGATACAACTAAATCCATTATAATTGCAAGGTCTTGATGGGAATCTCCATCATTACGACTTAAAATTTGTATTATAATACAATTTATATATCTTTGTACGATGAGGCGGATTGTGGTGTTTAAACGTTATTTCCTTGACTTTTATGAAGAACTGGATGAGAAAGCGCAAGAGAAAATTGATTATGCATTAATGCTATTGAAGAAGGAGAGTCGTCTGTCAAACCGATTTGTGAAAAGGATGTCGGGAAGTATCTATGAACTCAGGGCAATATATAAGAACAAACATTATAGAATCTTCTTCGTATTTGATGAAGGAAATATCGTTGTTTTGTTTCATGGATTCTTGAAGAAAACAAGAAAAACACCCATGGAGGAATTAGAAAGAGTAAAGCGAATAAAGCGGGAATACGATGAGCAAAAAAATGGAAATCAGTAGTTTTGACGAAGTACTGGATCAAAAATACGGCGTCCCGGGATCAAAGGAAAGAACGGAGGCGGAGGAAAAGGCATATTCTTATTATTCAGGAATTCTCCTGAAGAAGGCAAGGAAAAACAAGCATTTGACACAAAACGACCTGGCGGCGATGCTGGGAACGGATGCCGCCTACATTTCGCGTATAGAGAATGACTCCATCATACCAAGTGTCGGAACCTTCTTTCGGATTGCCGATGCGCTTGGATATTCTGTCGAATTAGTCGCGCACAATTAGATCCCGACGCGGGAGAAGATGTAGTCGACGTTTTTGAAGTAGTAGTCGAGGGTGAAGCAGTCCCAGAGCTCTTCCTCGGTCAGCAGCGCCATCACCTTGTCCGAATCCCGGAGCAGATCCCGGTAATCCAGCCCTTCGGTCCACGCCTTCATCGCGATCGGCTGCACCGTATCGTAAGCCTCTTCGCGCGATAAGCCCTTGCCAATCAGCGCGTTCATCACCCGCTGCGCGAAGATCACGCCCTTCGTGCGCCAGATATTCGCCAGCATCGTTTCGGGATAAACGACCAGATTCTCCAGAATGCCCTTGAAGCGGACAAGCATGTAATCCAGCAGTTCAGTCGCGTCCGGCAGGATGATGCGCTCGGTCGAGGAATGCGAAATGTCGCGCTCGTGCCACAGGGCCACATTCTCATAAGAGGTCAGCATGTAGCCGCGCATCACGCGTGCGCAGCCGCAAATGTTCTCCGAACTGATCGGATTGCGCTTGTGCGGCATCGCGCTCGAGCCCTTCTGGCCCTTGCGGAACGCCTCTTCGGCCTCGCGCACCTCGGTCCGCTGCAGGTTGCGCACCTCGAAAGCCATCTGCTCCAGCGTGGCGGCGATCAGCGCCATGGCCCCGACGTACGCGGCATGCCGGTCGCGCTGAAGGACCTGCGTGGAAATGTCGGCCGACGCGATCCCCAGCCGCTCGCAGACGTAATCCTGGATGAACGGGGGAATGTTGGCGAAATTGCCCACGGCGCCGCTCATCTTGCCGGCCTCGACTCCTGCCGCGGCGGCCTTGAAGCGCTCGATGCCCCGTTTCATCTCCTCAAACCACAGCGCCCATTTCAGGCCGAAGCTGGTGATGTCGGCGTGGACACCGTGCGTGCGGCCGATGCAGGGGGTGAGCTTGAACTCCTTCGCGCGCTTGCGCAGGACCTCCTGGAATTCTTCCAAGTCCTTGAGCAAGATAGCGTTAGCCTGTTTCAGGAGGTAACCGTTCGCCGTGTCCACCACATCCGTGGAAGTCAGACCGTAGTGGACCCACTTGCGCTCTTCGCCCAGGCTCTCGCTGACGGCGCGCGTGAATGCGACCACGTCGTGGCGGGTCTGCTCCTCGATCTCCTGGATGCGGGCCACTTCGAAACGGGCGTTCGCCCGGATCTTCTCGACGTCCTCCGCGGGGATGACGCCCAGCTTGCTCCAGGCCTCGCAGGAGAGGATTTCGACCTGCAGGTAGGCGTTGAACTTATTCTCTTCGGTCCAGACGTCCCGCATCACCTTGCGGGAATAACGTTCGATCATAACGCTGCGGTTTAAGGCCGGGGCTCACTGAAAGCTCAGGCGCGGGTTTTAAGGAAGTCGTTGATATTCTGCTCAATACGGGCGGCGACATCGGCGCATTCGATGCGCTCGAAAGGCTCGCCCGTGATGTGCTCATAGAGCTCGACGTAACGGTCGGTGATGCCGGCGACGACCTCCGGGGTCATTTCGGGGACCTTCTGTCCGGCCTGGCCCTGGAACCCGCCGGCCATCAGCCATTCGCGCACGAATTCCTTGGAAAGCTGCTTCTGGCGTTCGCCTTTTGCGAGGCGCTCTTCGTACCCTTCCGCGTAGAAATAGCGGGAAGAGTCGGGCGTGTGGATCTCATCCATCAGGATGATCTTGCCGTCTTTCTTGCCGAATTCATATTTGGTGTCGACGAGGATGAGGCCCTTGGCGGCCGCGATCTCGGTGCCGCGCTCGAACAGGGCGCGGGTGTAGGCCTCGAGCTGCTCGTAGTCTTCCTTCGAGACGATGCCCTGCGCGATGATTTCCTCCTTGCTGATGTCTTCGTCGTGCCCTTCCGCGGCCTTGGTGGTCGGGGTGATGATGGGCTCGGGGAAACGCTGGTTTTCCACCATCCCTTCGGGCATGGGAACGCCGCAGAGGGTCCGCTTTCCGGCCTTATATTCGCGCCAGGCGTGTCCGGCGAGGTAGCCGCGCACGACCATTTCGACCTTGAAGGGCTCGCAGCGGACGC
>JAEEGF010286078.1_pt1 | contig 10231 bp, 19 predicted proteins | sample 9134171 | NCBI WGS metagenome assembly JAEEGF01 (sample SAMN16246542, study PRJNA631951) | gut metagenome | biome: gut microbiome; feature: rumen; material: AP-attached | host: Bos | place: Iran: Karaj | collected 2018-10 | reverse complement strand
ATCCTGGTCGAATGCGAAGGCGTACCGATGGATATCGCCAAGGAGGCTCTCCGTCTGGCAGCTCAGAAGCTCCCTATCACGACCAAGTTTGTTGTTAGAAGAGATTATATCGAAGAATAAAAAGAAGAACAGTCATGAAGAACGAATTAGTTTTAAAAGAGCTTTCGACTGCTGAATTAAAAGAGAAGTTGGACAATGAGCGCAGCCTGTATCAGAAGATGCTTATGACGCACGCTGTCTCCCCGCTCGAGAATCCCAACAAATTAAAAGAAAGTAGAAAAACCATCGCCCGCTGCCTCACCGAACTCCGCGCCCGCGAAATCGCTGAGCAGAAGCAGAACTAACAGTAGATATGGAAAGAAATTTAAGAAAAGAAAGAGTCGGTGTTGTGGTGAGCAACAAGATGGACAAGTCCATCGTCGTCATGGTTGAGCGCAAGGTTAAGCACCCCATGTATGGCAAGTTTGTGAAAAAGTCCTCGAAATTCATGGCTCACGACGAGAAGAACGAATGCAACATCGGTGACACCGTCCGCATTATGGAGACCCGCCCCCTGAGCAAGAACAAATGCTGGCGCCTCGTCGAAATCGTTGAAAGAGCTAAGTAATTGGTCGCAACAACCCAGACAAAAAAGATTGAAAAGAAATGATACAACAAGAAACTAGAATGACCGTTGCCGATAACAGTGGAGCAAAGAGTGCACTGTGTATCCGCGTCCTCGGCGGCACCAAGAAGCGTTACGCTACTATTGGCGACACTATCGTGGTTGCTATCAAAGATGCCATTCCTTCAGGCAATATCAAGAAGGGAGCTGTTTCTAAGGCAGTCGTGGTTCGCACCAAAAAGGAGATTCGCCGCAATGACGGTAGCTATATCCGCTTTGACGACAATGCATGTGTCCTGCTCACCGCTGCTGATGAGCTCCGTGGCACTCGTATCTTCGGTCCGGTGGCACGTGAACTGCGTGACAAACAATTCATGAAGATTGTTTCGTTGGCTCCGGAAGTATTGTAAACATTAAAAAGAAGAAAAAGAAATGAAACTGCACATTAAAAAAGGGGATATCGTAATGGTGATTGCCGGCGATTATAAGGACAAAGGTAAGACCGGCAAGGTGCTCAAAGTATATCCCGAAGAGAATCGGGCCATCGTGGAGGGTCGCAACCTGATCAAGAAGCATACCAAGCCGAATGCTAAGAATACGCAGGGCGGTATCATTGAGCAGGAAGCCCCTATCCATATCTCTAATCTTATGGTCATGGACGGTAAAACACCTACTAGAATTGGTCGTAGAATCAGTGAGAAAACTGGCAAACTTGTACGTTATTCCAAAAAAACAGGGGAGGAGATTAAATAATGGCATATATTCCTACATTAAAGACTAAATACGCTGAGGAAATCTTGCCCGCTCTGATGAAAGAGTATGGCTATAAGACTGTGATGCAGGCTCCTCGTCTGAAGAAAATCACTCTTAACCAAGGTCTTGGTAAGGCTGCTATCGCCGACAAGAAGGTCATTGACAAGGGTATCGAGGAGATGACTTTGATTGCCGGTCAGAGAGCTGTCGCCACCAAATCGCGTAAGGATATTTCCAACTTCAAACTGCGTCGTGGTATGCCTATCGGCGTCCGTGTTACTCTGCGTGGCGACCGTATGTATGAATTCTTGGATCGCCTTATCACTGCCTCTATTCCCCGTATCCGCGATTTCCGTGGTATCAATGATAAGGGTTTTGATGGCAAAGGTAACTACACCTTTGGTATAGCTGAGCAAATTATCTTCCCCGAAATCGATATTGACAAGATCGACCGTATTCAGGGTATGGACATTACCTTTGTCACCTCTGCCAATACCGATAAGGAGGCTATGTCGTTGCTCAAGTTGTTCGGCATTCCTTTTAAGAATCAACAAAAATAAGAAATAATGGCTAAAGAATCAATTAAAGCTAGAGAACGCAAAAGAGCTAAGATGGTTGCACGTTATGCCGCCAAACGCGCTGCCTTGAAGGAAATCGTCCGTACCGGTTCCCCCGAGGAGGTGGAGCAGGCTGTCATAGCCCTTCAGAAGCTTCCGAAGAATTCCTGCCCTGTCCGTATGCACAACCGTTGCCAACTGACAGGTCGTCCGAAGGGTTATATGCGCCAGTTCGGCATCTCTCGTATCAACTTCCGTGAGATGGCTGTCAGCGGTCTTATCCCTGGTGTGAAAAAATCTAGCTGGTAATAGAAATTAATACATTGGTAGCTTTGCAAGTTGGCAAAACCAATACTACAAAACTTAAAATCAAGAAAAAATATCATGGTAACAGATCCCATTGCAGATTACTTGACCCGTATGCGCAACGCTATTGCCGCTAAGCATAGAGTCGTTGAAATTCCTGCTTCCAATTTGAAAAAAGAGATTACCAAGATCCTGTTTGAGAAGGGTTATATCTTGAACTATAAGTTCGAGAATGAGGGTTCTCATAATCAGAGCATCAAGATCGCCTTGAAATATCATCCTGTGACGAAGATTTCGGCTATCTCTGAGCTTAAGCGTGTCAGCAGCCCCGGTCTGCGCCGCTACGTCTCTGTCGACGAACTCCCTCGTGTGCTTAATGGTCTTGGCATCGCCATCATCTCCACCTCTAAAGGTCTTATGACTGATAAAGAGGCCAGAACACTCAATGTTGGTGGCGAAGTTATTTGTTATATCAGTTAATAAGAAGGAGAAGAATAAATGTCAAGAATAGGTAAAATGCCCATCCACCTGCCCGCAGGTGTAGAAGTTAAGGTCTCTTCTGATAATGTCATCACCGTCAAAGGACCCAAGGGTGAACTCACCCAGAAAGTCGATCCTTCGATCACGATGAAGGTGGAAGATGGCACGCTCACTTTTGAGCGCCCCTCCGACAGCAAGGAGCACAAAGCCATGCATGGCCTTTATCGTGCCCTCGTTGCAAACATGGTGAAAGGTGTCTCCGAAGGTTTCAAGTGTGTACAAGAGGTCATTGGTGTGGGTTACAAAGTTCAGGCCAACGGCAACGTGATGGAAATGGATCTTGGCTACAGCCACAAGATTTTCTTCGAGCTTGCTCCTGAAATCCATGTCGAGACTGTCACCGAGAAAGGTAAGAACCCCATTATCACTATGACTTGCTGCGACAAGCAGATTCTGGGACAGGCCGCAGCAAAGATTCGTTCTCTTCGTAAGCCTGAGCCTTACAAGGGCAAAGGTATTCGCTTCCAGGGTGAAGAGATCCGTAAGAAAGCTGGTAAAGCTGCTGCTAAATAATAAATAGTTAGAACGCCAAAGAAATAGTAGTATCATGGCAACAAAAAAAGATATAAGAAGAACAAAGATTAAATACCGCATCCGTCATAAGATTAGCGGCACCGCTGAAAAGCCGCGTCTGTCTGTGTTCAGAAGCAATAAGGAAATTTATGCACAGGTTGTTGACGATGAAAAAGGTGTTACACTGACCGCGGCCTCTTCCGTTGAGAAGGCTGTTGAAAAGAGTGGAACAAAAAGCGAAATGGCTGCCAAGGTTGGCAAGCTTTTGGCTGAACGTGCTATCGCCGCTGGCATCAATACAGTGGTTTTCGACCGTAATGGTTACCTCTACCATGGTCGTGTTAAGTCGTTGGCCGATGGTGCCAGAGAAGGTGGTTTAAAATTCTAATAAGTCATGGCAGAAGTAAACGTTAAAAGAGTTAAATCGAGCGAAATCGAGTTTAAAGATCGCCTTGTTGCGATTAATCGTGTCACTAAGGTTACCAAAGGTGGTAGAACATTCACCTTTGCTGCCATTGTCGTTATTGGAAACGAGAATGGTGTTGTGGGTTACGGCCTGGGTAAGGCCAAGGAAGTTCAGGCTGCCATACAGAAGGGTGTTGACGATGCCAAGAAGAACCTCATTAAGGTTCCCGTGCTTAAGGGCACTATCCCTCACGAGCAGTGTGGTAAGTATAGCGGCGCACGCGTGTTTTTGAAACCCGCTGCTCCTGGTACTGGTGTTATCGCCGGTGGTGCTATGCGTGCTGTCCTCGAGAGTGTCGGTGTGAAGGACGTGTTGGCCAAGTGCAAAGGTTCCTCCAATCCCCACAGTGTGGTGAAGGCCACCATCAACGCTCTGCTCCAGATGAAGGATCCCTACATGGTTGCTGAGCTTCGTGGCATCAACCTTGACAAAGTGTTTAACGGTTAATCATAGGAGAATATATTATGGCAGAAAAGACTTTGAAGATTAAGCAAGTGCGTAGCATCATTGGTCATCCTGCTCGTCAGAAAAAGACCATGGCTGCTCTTGGATTGAGAAGAATCAACCATGAACGTACGGTGGTTGCCACCCCTCAGATTCTCGGTATGATTGAGAAAGTGAAACATTTAATCACTGTTGAAGAAATTTAATTATTGACTATTTCTTTTTGGAATATCTCCAAGAGAATTAAAATAATACAAGTATGAGTTTAAGTAATCTCAAACCCGCAGAAGGTTCCATCAAGCATTCTAAACGCGTTGGTCGTGGCGCTGGCTCTGGTAAGGGCGGTACTGCTACTCGCGGTAACAAAGGTGCAAAGTCTCGTTCGGGTTATCACCAGAAAGTCGGTTTTGAAGGCGGTCAGATGCCCATCTATCGTCGTCTTCCCAAATTTGGCTTTAAGAACATCAATCGCATTGAGTATGTAGGTATCAACCTCGACACTCTCAATAATCTTGCTGAGGCCAAGAATATCACCGACTTCAATGTTGATGTTCTCAAGCAGAACGGACTTATCTCTGGTAAGGACCGCATCAAGATTCTGGGCCGTGGCGAACTCAATAAGGCCATTAACGTCACCGCTCACGCTTTCTCGGCATCTGCCAAACAGGCAATCGAGTCAAAAGGCGGTGTGGCTACAGTAATTGAATAAGATAAGGCTGATGAAGTTGATAAAGCCTCAAGGCTTTATCAACTTCAATTCGATGTCAACCTCAAAACGACAAAACTAAATACTAATGAAGAGATTTATACAGACAATCAAAAACATCTGGTCGATTGAAGACCTGCGGAAAAGAATCCTCTATACCTTAGGGTTGGTGCTTGTTTACCGCATAGGCTGTTATATCGCCCTGCCCGGTGTTGATCCTACGCAGCTGCAAAATCTGCAGAATCAGGGTTCCGATGGTCTGATGGGTCTGTTGAACATGTTTTCTGGTGGTGCCTTCTCCAACGCCTCCATTTTCGCCTTGGGTATCATGCCCTACATCACAGCTTCTATTGTCATCCAGCTGTTTGTTATGGTCATTCCCTATTTCCAGAAGATGCAGCGTGATGGTGAAAACGGCCGCAGGAAGATGAATCAGATTACCCGTCTGCTCACTGTTGCCATCACCGGATTCCAGGCTCCTGCCTATATTACCAATATGATGTATCAGTTGGGTGCTTCTTCCACCGCTATCTATCCTTTTGATGGTTCCTCTCCTTCATGGACCTTCTGGGCTTCCAGCATCATTATCCTTATTGCCGGTACCCTCTTTGTCATGTGGTTGGGTGAGCGCATCACTGAGAAAGGCGTTGGCAATGGTATTTCCCTGTTGATCATGATTGGTATCATAGCCCGTCTGCCGTTTGCTCTCTTTGGTGAGTTCGTTTCTCGTCTCTCCGAAGCTGGTGGCGGCTTGGTCATGTTCTTGATTGAAATCATTGTTCTGTTGGCCGTTATTCTTTTGGTCATCCTGCTGGTCCAAGGCACTCGCCGCATCCCGGTTCAGTATGCCAAGCGTATTATTGGTAACAAACAGTATGGTGGTGTCCGTCAGTACATTCCTATCAAGGTCAATGCTGCTGGTGTTATGCCGATCATCTTTGCCCAGGCCATCATGTTCATTCCCATCACTTTCATGGGCTTCACCGGTAATTCCGATTCCAAGTTCTGGATGGCTTTCACCGACTTCAATGGCTTCTGGTACAACCTTGTGTTCTTCATCTTGGTAGTCCTCTTCACCTATTTCTACACTGCCATCGCTATCAACCCCAATCAGATGGCCGAAGACATGAAGAAGAATGGTGGTTTCATTCCAGGTGTCAAGCCCGGCAAAAAGACTGCCGAATATCTTGAAAACATTCTTTCTAAGATCACTCTCCCTGGCTCCATCTTCCTGGCTATTGTTGCCATCCTGCCGGCTATAGTGCGTCTGTTCAATGTGAATACCCAGTTTGCTCAGTTCTACGGTGGCACCTCGTTGCTGATTCTCGTTGGCGTCATCCTCGACACTCTCCAGCAGATTGAGAGCCACTTGCTCATGCGCCACTATGACGGTCTTACCAAAACTGGACGTATCAAGGGTCGTACCTCTATGTCTGTACAGGCATAAAAAAATGTTCAAATGATTCTTTTAAAGACACAAGAAGAAATAGAGCTGATTCGTGACAGTGCCCGCCTCTTGGGAGAAACTCTCGCAGAGGTGGGTCGCCACATCTGTCCGGGTGTCACTACTGCCTTTCTCGACAAGATTGGCGAGCAGTATATTTGCGACCATGGTGGCAAACCCCTTTGTAAAGGCTACGAAGGATTTCCCGCAGCCTTCTGCATCTCGGTCAACGATGTTGTCGTTCACGGCATTCCTAGCGACAATTTCTTCATCAAGGAAGGTGATGAAGTCTCCCTCGACTGCGTTATCGAATATAACGGTTACGTTAGTGATTCAGCCTACACTTTCACCTGTGGTGAGTGTTCGCCTGAGGTGCTTCGCCTTCTCAAGGTCACAAAAGAAGCCCTTTACATTGGTTTGGAAAAGTGCAAGGTCGGTAACCGCATTGGTGATATTGGCCATGCCGTACAGCAGCACTGCGAGAAAAATGGCTACTCAGTCGTTCGTGAGCTCTGTGGTCACGGGGTGGGGTTTAAAATGCACGAAAGCCCCAACGTACCCAATTATGGTGTTCCAGGCACTGGCCCCCTACTCAAAGAAGGCATGGTCATAGCAGTCGAGCCGATGGTCTGCATGGGTTCTAAAAACGTCAAGTTCTCAAAAGAAGACGGCTGGACCTGTCGCACCAAGGATGGCAAGCCTGCCGCACACTTTGAGCATACAGTCGCTATCGGCAAAAATGGCCCCGACATTTTAACCACTTTCGATTTCATTGAAAACAAATAAAAGCACGATAAGTACATGGCAAAACAAGCATCCATACAATTGGACGGAACAGTCATCGAATCATTGGGTAACGCAATGTTCCGTGTTGAATTAGAAAATGGGCATCAAATAATTGCACATATTTCTGGTAAGATGCGTATGCATTACATCAAGATTCTTCCTGGCGACAAAGTCTCCATCGAAATGTCACCCTATGACTTGACTAAAGGCCGTATCACTTATCGCCACAAATAGGCGGATGTGCTGAATGCTAATAAGAAAAACAGATAAATAAGATAAAAAATGAAAGTAAGAGTTTCTGTAAAGAAAAGATCCCCCGAGTGCAAGGTGGTCCGCCGCCACGGGGTTGTCTACGTAATCAACAAGAAGAATCCTAAGTTCAAACAAAGACAAGGATGATTAACTAACAAAAAGTATAAAAGAAATCTATGGCAAGAATTGCAGGTATTGACTTACCCAAAAACAAGAGAGGAGTTATAGGTCTGACCTATATCTACGGTATTGGAAGAAGCCTTGCTTCTGAGATCCTGGCCAAGGCTGGTATCGACGAGAACAAGAAGGTACAGGATTGGACCGATGACGAACAGAACGCTCTGCGTACCATCATCAACGATGAGTATAAGGTCGAAGGCGCTCTCCGTTCCGAGGTTCAGATGAACATCAAGCGCTTGATGGACATCGGCTGCTATCGCGGCATCCGTCACCGTCTCGGTCTTCCTCTCCGTGGTCAGAGCACCAAAAACAATGCTCGCACTCGTAAGGGTAAGAAGAAAACAATCGCTAACAAGAAGAAAGCTACCAAGTAAAAAAAGTAACAGTGTAGCAGCCAATTGCGGACTATATTTGAACTATTGGAGCAGTTGGTAAACAAATGTAAAATCAAGCACAAGTAAAAAAAACTATGGCAAAAACTTCTAAACCGACCAAAAAAAGAGTCGTAAAAGTTGAACCTCTTGGAAGAGCATGCATCTTTGCTTCTTTCAACAACGTAATTATTTCGTTGACAAATAATGCCGGTCAAGTGATTTCTTGGTCGTCTGCTGGAAAAATGGGCTTCCGCGGATCGAAGAAAAACACTCCGTATGCCGCTCAGATGGCTGCGGAAGATTGCGGTAAAGTTGCTTATGATTTGGGCCTAAGAAAAGTTAAAGTCTTTGTTAAAGGACCTGGTTCTGGACGTGAATCTGCAATCCGCGCAATTAACGGTTGTGGCATTGAGGTGACGGAAATCGTAGATGTTACACCTCTGCCCCACAATGGCTGCCGTCCTCCCAAGCGCCGTCGTGTCTAATTATTAACTTTTAAAAATCAGAAAAATACAATGGCAAGATATACAGGTCCTAAAACCAAAATTGCAAGAAAGTTCCACGAACCGATATTCGGTCCTGACAAGAACTATGAAAAGAAACCCTATGCTCCTGGTATGCACGGTCAGAACAGACGCCGTGGCAAAATTTCGGAGTATGGTGTCCAGCTTCAAGAGAAGCAGAAAGCTAAATACACCTATGGTATTTTAGAGCGCCAGTTCCGCAAACTCTATGCCGAGGCATCCCGTCGCGGCGGTGTTACTGGTGAAGAACTCATGAAACTCATCGAGGCACGTCTTGACAACGTCGTCTATAGGCTCGGTATTGCCTGCAGCCGTGCCCAGGCCCGTCAGCTTGTGTCCCACCGCCATATTGCTGTCAACGGCAATGTTGTCAACATCCCCTCCTACGAACTGAAAGTGGGTGATGTCATCTCCGTCCGCGAGCGCTCTAAATCCCTTGAGATAATCACCGATAACCTCTCCTCCCGTGCCAACAACTATGCTTGGCTTGAGTGGGATGGTTCTAGCCTTTCCGGCAAGTTTCTCAACTATCCTGAGCGTTCCGATATTCCCGAGAATATCAACGAACAGCTTATTGTCGAACTCTACTCCAAGTAGTAGCCTGTTCGCTGCCCAATACTTGATGCTGGTCATCCGCACCAGTATCCAAGGGTCGGGGTTATTGAATTCATTTAATAAGAAAGCAATCAAAAATGGCAATTTTATCTTTCCAGAAACCCGACACGGTGGTAATGCTTGAGGCCGACGATTTCCGTGGAGTATTTGAATTCCGTCCACTGGAACCTGGCTACGGTATCACTATCGGTAATGCGCTGCGTCGTGTGTTGCTCTCCTCTCTCGAAGGCTTTGCAATCACCTCTGTTCGCATTGACGGTGTCGAGCATGAATTTTCCTCGCTTCCCGGTGTCGTCGAGGACATGACCGATATCATTCTCAAGTTGAAACAAATCCGTTTCCGCCGCCAAATTGAAGAGTTCGAAACTGAAAAGGTCGCATTCAGTGTGGTTGGACAGTCTGTCTTCAAGGCTGGTGACCTCAACAACTACCTCAATGGTTTCCAGGTTTTAAACCCTGAACTTGAAATCTGTCACATGGAAACCACCACCGAACTCAAGATTGAACTTACCATTGAGAAAGGTCGTGGATATGTTCCGGCAGACGAAAACAAGAAACCGGGTGATCCCATAGGTGTCATTGCTGTTGACTCAATTCATACTCCTATCAAAAACGTCAAGTACGAAGTCAGTGACTATCGTGTCGAGCAACGTACGGACTATGAAAAACTCACCTTTGATATTCAAACCGACGGTTCCATCCATCCGAAAGAGGCTTTGAAAGAGGCTGCCACTATCCTTATCCAGCACTTCATGCTTTTCAGCGATGAACGAATCACCCTCGAGGCCGAGCCGAAACCCGTCCAGGAGGAATTCGACGAAAGTACCATCTATACCCGCCAGTTGCTCAAGACAAAGCTTGTCGATATGGACCTCTCCGTAAGAGCTCTCAACTGCCTCAAGGCAGCCGAGGTGGAAACCCTGGGCGACTTGGTATCTTTCAACAAAGCTGACCTCTTGAAGTTCCGCAACTTTGGTAAGAAATCGCTCACCGAACTCGAGAATCTGGTAGCATCCAAGAACCTCGAATTCGGAATGAACATTAGTAAGTATAAATTAGATAAAGAATAATAAGAAATGAGACACGGTTGTAAAGTAAATCATCTGTCAAGAACCCACGCACATCGCGTTGCTATGCTCTCCAACATGGCCACCTCTCTTATCCTCA
>JAEEGF012490527.1_pt1 | contig 10232 bp, 10 predicted proteins | sample 9134171 | NCBI WGS metagenome assembly JAEEGF01 (sample SAMN16246542, study PRJNA631951) | gut metagenome | biome: gut microbiome; feature: rumen; material: AP-attached | host: Bos | place: Iran: Karaj | collected 2018-10 | reverse complement strand
CTTGCGCTCGTGAACCTCTTGATTTGTGCCGAAGGCTACCGCGTGCGCCTCTTGGAACGCCTGCAGCTCATTTGCACCTGGATTCTTTGCGCCATCTGGATTTGGGACCTCATTTTCAAAGGCTATTTCTGCACTTCGGCGTTTATCTTTGCCGGAGTCCTTCCGCAACTTCGAATGGTGTCGGTGATTCGCGAACACCGTCTTGGCCGAATCTTTTTCTCTGTCTCGATTCTCGTCGGCCTGTTCCTGGAACGCTACTATCTCGTTTCGCCCACGGCGGCCTCGGCAACTTTTGGACGGATTGACTTGGGCCTTGTCGCCTTCTCGGTGGGCGGTTTCATGCTGCTGTTCTTTGGAATTCGTCGCTACTTGAACAGGAAAATGGAAGGTGCAGGCTCCTATTTTGGCGAAGTCGACGGCACCGATTTGGCCGAGGCGGAGCAAGAAGAACTTGAAAAAGAGAATTCTACTGGTTTGCGTGGCGTTGCAAAACCCCAAAAGGGCTTTTACATTCAGCCCTGGTCTTCGGAAGAATATTATGTATTACGTTACCCCTTGCTCATTGGGGTTACGGTTGCGGTTCTGTTTGTGGTTTGGGCTTTGGGGCAAAGTGTTTTTGCCAATGTGGAACGGTCCTTTGCCAATGTGATTCCGCTTTTGTATCCGGTTATTGCGGCGGTCACAGCTATAGCCTTATGTGTACGCGCTTATCTCGTGGAAAAAGTTTTTGTCATGACTTGCCGCGAAAAAATGCTGTGCATGGCGCTGATCGTGTTATTGGCGGCTTGTTTGGGTGCTTTCTTTGCGGGCGGATCTTCTGAAAATTCAACGAAAACGCTTGACTCGCAACCCATAGGTGTTGATGCTCCTGTTTCTCTAAATCATGCCCGTTTGCTTTGGAATGCCCGCTGCGCAACATGCCATGGAACAGACGGTCGATTCAATGAAAAATTCGTGCGTGAATTTTATCCGGTGCCGCAAAAATTAAGCGTGCAACGGCTTGATAGCCTTGGTATCGATTCTCTTGTTAAAGTTATTTTAAACGGCCGCGTAAATATGAACCCCTATGCGGGCCGCTTGACCCCAGAAGAAGCACATGGGCTGGTGAATTATATGTATTCCCTGGCGAAGGAGGGCGAAAAATGACGGCTTTAGCTAATTCGCTTTCTTGCTTGATTGCCCTCGGTTGCGCTTCGTTCCTGTGGCGTAAGGGCTCGTCTCCGTATCGTAACGGAGCGCTTCTTGCAGGATTTCTGGTTCTGTTCTGCCTGTTCACTTATTTTGCTGGCGACATCTCCGTGGATCCGACGCTGGAACATTATCCTTTCCGCATGCTGGCCTTGTGCCTTTGCCTGTCGACTACGTCGCTGTCTCTTTACCGCAGGCGTTATCTGGTGCTGGCGCAAGCGCTATGGTGTTGGATAGAACTCTTTGGCGGCATTGCCTTGTATTACCGCGGCTTTGATATCGCCTGGACCCGAATCCTGGCACTTTTGAGCATGTCGCTTTGCAGCACGTTCCTTTCTAAAATTTCGAAAGAAATGGAATTCTGCCTGATGGTCTTCTGGCTCGCTGTCTGGGTGTTCTTTTAGACTGAAATTTCCTTGAGGTAATCGGCTGTCAGTTTCGAGAGCGAGGTGGCCTTGTCGCGCTTGAACTGGCGGCGTTTTTGGCCTTTGTCGAAACCCAAGAATTTGAGAATCTTGGTCGGATGGCGTAATGTGAACCCTATCAGGAAAGAAACGGAGAGCGTCTTGTAATAGATTTCCCACAGCGGGGTGATTGCATTTTTGCCTTTCAAGTAAAGTCCTGTTACAAGTGCTGCTTGATTGGTTTCCAATGTTGTAACCAAGTAGGGAACGCTGAACATTTTTCCGCCGGCATGAGCCATACGGAGCGTATAATCCATCAATCTGAATTCAGGAGGCAAGTTCAAGTCGAACTGGCCTGTGCGCTGGATAATCCTGCTTGAAAATACTGCAATCAAGGGATTTGGTGCGGCCACATATCGCATCTTGTCGTTTTCCGAAATCGGAGTAAGTCCCTTGGCTCCATTAAGCAACAGTCCGCCGTAAAAATGCCCGTCAAATTTCAGTCGAGGAGCGAAGGCGTCTACCATAGGGAATCCTTCGATAACCTCAGCCAGGCTGTTCAGAAAATTTCGGTCAATTTTGACTGATGGGTCGGCGAATACCACCCATTCTGCATCGATATTTTGTAGAGGTTGATTCCAGTCAGAGCTAAGAGACCACCCTAGAGCTGGGTCTTCGAATGGGGGCGTCCATTTATCAGAAGGGGAGGAGTTTTTTTCTAGTACAATGACGTCAAACTGCCGCATCGCACACCTGAATTAGAAGTTCACGCGAACTCCGAGCCTGTGCTCGTGGCCCATACCTTCGGCCAGATACGAAAAACCGTAATCCAGCGAGAAAAAGTCCATGGAATAACCGAGACCGGCACTCAGCATGTGGGCGTTGTTGGTTTCATCCGGACGATCCTCGGAGGCCATGAGTTCCTTGGCGTCGCGGATCAAGTCAAGCCAGGTGCGTTGAAAACCGGCACGAATAAAGAAGTGCTGACCCAAGGCGTATTCACCACCTAAGCTCAAGAAGGCTTCCTGGTAACGCGGAAAATCGCTGTCTACAAATACCGTAAGGCGAGGTAGCACCTTGGGCCTGAAGAAACCTGCGATGGCAAAGGTCTGGGACATGGGGTAATATTCGTCATCACCGTCGTCCACGTAGTCTCGCAGAAGGCATCCGAAATCGCGAGCCATCAAAGCTAAACCGAAACGATTGCTTTCGGATTGCCAGGTAATACCCCAGTCGAAGGCCGCTCCTAAAGCGGTGCGGTCCCCAGATTCATCTGTCAGTTTGTCTGATGCGAACTTAAGTGTTGCTCCAAAACGGATATGCTTCATCGGGAAGGCGAAGGTTGCCGTAGCCAGCTGGCTGAACGGTTCGTAAGTCTTGCCCGTTGCTTCGCCATATTCGTCGTAGCCATCAATGCCGCCGTATGAAAGCCAGTTATAAGAAACCTGGAATATGTATTTGTCGAAGTGTCCAGTATAGTAAACGCTTCCCTGGTTGTCTGCCATATCGCCAGTTTGCCAATGAACTGCGGCAATGTGGTTCTTGTTTTCGGGCAAAATAATGGCGGCTGGGTTCAGCTGCGTAATGGTCGGGTCAGACGAAACTCCTGCACCGGCAGACTTTTCAAGCGCTGCATTGCGGGGGCTATCAAAGGTGTTGATGAAAGAAAACACTTCTTGTCCAGCGTCGCCTTGAGTAAAATAGGCATGGCTTGCTACGGGAACTACGAGTAGTGCCGAGACCGCTGTCAGAAGGTGTTTGAAATTCATGATTGAAATTTACAAATATTGTTGCCATGCGGGTGAAAAAATCCTCAAAAAAGCGTTAATTTTTACGTATAAATGGGAATTTTGCCTTTACAAAAGACGAAACGTTTAATATATTTGGGTGCGTTCGGGCTACTAGCTCAGTTGGTAGAGCAACGCCCTTTTAAGGCGTGGGTCGAAGGTTCGAGCCCTTCGTAGCTCAGGAAACCGGTTCTAGATTTTCTAGAATCGGTTTTTCTTTTTTAGCTGCTCAGCCTGGTAGAGCGTCTGTCGTGAGCAAAGTTTAGGAGTTTGCGGTCTATAGGAGAGCAGAATGTCATCAGTTCGACTAAAACCATCGAGAGCGAAGCGAACTCAGATGGTTTTAGGCCTTATCTTGAACGAAGTTCAAGTAAGCCCGAAGGGCAAAAAACGAAACGAAGTGAGTTTTTTTGGCAATCTGGTTACCCTGGTCCGTAAGGACCATGTTTTTCTTTAAATTTATTTCCAAAAGGTGAAATATTTTGTTATATTTGCACTCACTCGGGGTGTAGCTCAGCCTGGTAGAGCGTCTGCTTTGGGAGCAGAATGTCATCAGTTCGAATCTGGTTACCCCGATACACAAAGTGCCTCCCCAATGGGAGGCCTTTTGTGTATCGTGATATATTATGAGTTCGAACTGATCAGTTCGACTAAAACCATCGAGAGCGAAGCGAACTCAGATGGTTTTAGGCCTTAACTTGAACGAAGTTCAAGTAAGCCCGAAGGGCAAAATACGAAACAAAGTGAGTATTTTGGCAATCTGGTTACCCCGATACTTATGGTTGTTGCTTTGGGTATCGGGGTGGGGCGTTGCGGGCCCTCCCGCTAGAGTGGGTGGTGAGCAACGAAGTGCGAGCCAGGGAGAGACTTCTCCCTCTACAAGTTTTCGTTGGCGCCGAGTTGTCCGCGGTGCAGGCCTTCTTCTACAGATACTTTTTCGCCGTCGCAGGTGAATCCCGTGATCAGGGAGTCGGCGATCATGTTCTTGAAGCGCGTGTTGCATCCACATTCGAATTCGGTTTCGCGGATGGCGCTAGATTTTGCCGATTGCGCGTTTGCGGAACAGTCGGGGCGGCCCACGTCGCGGCAGTAGGTTGCGAGGGTGGTCTTGGTGGAGTCTAGGGGCGAGGCCACGGGCAAGAGTAGGCTGTTTTCGCAGGGCTTGTTGCATTTTCCCAGATAAACGAGCGCTTCGGTCAGCGTTTGTTCGCATTCCGTGTAGTTTTCTGTCGAGAGGGGAGCTTCCGCCAACCGGTCGTAGTCGTAAATCGGGGTGCAGGTTTCGAGAGGTTCGCGACCGTCGTCGGGGCCGTAAGCGCAGGCGATATGCTGGATTGCCCAGAAGCTCGTGGCGATGCCGGCGAACCATTTGCGGCGATTGGACCAGAACAGGGCCGTCAGAGCGCTGTAGATTTTCCTGAGAATAGAAACAAACATATTAGTCCTCCTAACGAAAACTAATATAGATTATTTTTAGAAATGGTTTTAATTTATACGATTTTACGATCCGCAATCCACTTGCGGACCGATTCTTCGGCGCGGGCGGCAAGAATTTCTTTCTTGTTCTTCTTCTTGAGCCCTTCGTGGTGGGGGAGAAGTCCGAAGTTGAAATTCATCGGCTGGAAGTCCTCGTTTTCTTCCACGAGGCGGTTCATGAGCGAACCGATGCAGCTCTCGTCGGGGAGCGGGTCGGCATGCCCATGCAGAATTGTCTGCGCCATGTTCCAGGCGGCGTACCAGCCAGTCGCCACAGCTTCGGTGTAACCTTCGGAACCCGTAATTTGGCCCGCAAACCATGTTGGCGGAATGCCCTTGGCACATTCGAGATCCGGACGAAGACGGAGCGTTTTATCCAAGAATTTAGGCGATTCAATGAAGGTGTTGCGGTGCATGCAACCGAGACGTGCAAACTTCGCATTCTTCAGGGCTGGCACCATCGTGAAGATTTCTTTTTGCGTGCCCCACTTGAGGCGCGTCTGGAAACCCACCATGTTGAACAAAGTCTTTTGCTTGTTCTCGGCGCGGAGCTGAATAACGGCATACCACAAATGACCGTCGTTTCCAAGCCCAAGCCCTATGGGGCGCATGGGCCCGTGGCGTAACGTTTCGTAGCCACGACGCGCCATTTCTTCTACGGGCAAGCAGCCTTCGAACAGCTCGTTCTTTTCGAACGGGCGAGGTTCCGTACTTTCGGCTTCGCAAAGCTTACGCACGAATTCGGCGTAGGTTTCCTTGTCCAGCGGGCAGTTGATAAAGTCGGCCGTTTCGCCCTTTTCCCAGCGGTTGCGGTAAAAGGCGTGATTGAAGTCGATGCTGTCCGTTTCGATGACTGGTGCAATCGCGTCGAAAAAGTGCAGACGGTTGCTGCCGAGACGCTTAAAAATGTCGTCGGCGAGCGCATCACTAGCCAAAGGTCCTGCAGCCACAAGAGTGGGGCAGTCGCCTTCGAGGCTCGTGACTTCTTCGCGATGAAGCGTAATGTTCGGGGATTCCGCAATCTTTTTTTCGACAGACTCGCTAAAGATATCGCGGTTCACCGTTAGGGAATCGCCTGCAGGCACGGCTGCTTCGCGGGCAGAGTCCAGCAGAAAGCTCCCCAGCATGGTGAGTTCCTGCTTCAAAAGGCCGTGAGCACTCGTAATGCCCAAAGCCTTAAAGCTGTTGGAACAAACTAGTTGGGCGAGGTGACCGTCTTTGTGCGCGGGGGTCGGCTTGACCGGGCGCATTTCATACAGATCCACTTTAAAACCGCGGCTAGCAAGTTGCAAAGCCGCTTCGCATCCGGCGAGTCCACCACCGATTACACGTACGCGTTCATTCATCAGTTCATTATGGTCTTGCGGTAGCTTTTGGCGTTTCCAATCCAAAGCTTCACAAGCAATTCCTCGAGCGATGCCGAGGTTACAAATTCAGGGTCGGCGTCTTGAATTTCGTCAGAAATCATGTTGGCCTGTGTGGGGTTCAGCATGCCGTAATAGAGTGCTTCCATGAGCTGCGACAGAAATTCCGGTGACACGCGGGCCACGTATTCCATGTCGTTGAGCGGAGGAAGCTGGCTCTTGTCGGGGCTGAACTGGTCCAGGTTGTCCATCGTCCACAAGTCGGCAGCCTTGCCCATATCGGCGGTCAAGGCAACACTCTTAATAGCGGAACGATATTCGTTCCACTCTTTCGCGGTAGTCTTGCCGGCTTTGCGAATCTTCTTCAGAAAGCCAAGGACCGTGTAGTAGAGGTCCTTTTCTCTCTGATTGATTTCTTTTTGAGACGTGGGCATCATAGGCAAACCTTAGTGGCGGAAGTGCCTCATGCCGGTGAATACCATGGCAATGCCGAATTCGTCGCACTTCTCGATAGAGAGGTCGTCCTTCTTGGATCCACCCGGCTGCACAATGTAGCGCACGCCTGCATCGTGGGCGGCTTCGACGTTGTCCGGGAACGGGAAGAATGCGTCGGAACCCATTACGACTTCACCGAACACCTTGCGTTCCAGAGCCTTAAGTCCGGCTTCGTCGATGAGCTTGCCGTTTTCGTCGAAGAAGGCCTTGGCTTCTTCGAGGCGGGCGACGTTGTCGCGGACGCGGGGCTGGCAAAGACGGAGGTTGGAGTCAATGCGGTTCGGCTGGCCGGGGCCAAGACCCATCACCTGGAAGTAGCCAGGCTTGTATTCGTAGCCCATCACGATGGCGTTGGACTTGGTGTGCTTGGTGACGAGCCAAGTAAAGCGGGCGAGGTCTTCCTTGTTCTTCGGGAACTGGGCCTTGGTCACGCATTCAAACTTTTCGTAGGTGTCCACGTCGCGGTCCTGAACGAGCATGCCGCCAATCACGTGCTTGTACACCTTGCAGTGCGTAGCCTTCTTGATTTCGCCGACTTCCAAGAGGCGAATGTCCTTGGACTTGTTCTTGAGGAATTCGAGAGCGTCATCGTCGAATGCCGGAGCGAGCAAGATTTCCACGAAGCGGCCCTTCAAGAATTCTGCAGTCTTGAGGTCCACCTTGCGGGTCACGGCAATCACGGAACCGAAGGCCGACACCGGGTCACCTGCCCAAGCGGCTTCCATGGCTTCACGGAGGCTTTCGCCGGTAGCAAGTCCGCACGGGTTCATGTGCTTCACGATGACGACAGCGTTAGTTTCGCTGAATTCGCGGGCCATTTCGAGGGCTGCGTCGGCGTCTACGATGTTGTTGTACGAAAGTTCCTTGCCCCAGAGCTGCTTGGCGGTAGCGAGGCTAGCTTCGGTGCAGGTCGGGTCGCGGTAGAACACTGCGGACTGGTGGGAATTTTCGCCGTAGCGCATCGGCTTCGGGTCTACGAATTTCAAAACGAGTTCTTCGGACATAAGGTTTCCTTTGTTGTTTTCAAACTTTAATATAAAATTTTAGAAAAGGCTGGGGGGAGGATTGTTGTCGTCTAATCCGGCCAAATTTCGATCAGCATCAGACATTTCGTTCTGCTGAATGTTGTCGAGCGGGTCTTCGGGTTCCACGATCAAGTTGTAATAGACATTGTTCTTCAGTTCGTCTTCGATATAGAAGAGCGTCCCGCCCATGGCCGATCCGCAACCAGCGCAGGCACCTTGGTAACGGATCTTCAGGCGATTGTCTTCGGTGAGATCGAGAATTTCAACGTCGCCACCGTCACCCTGGAGCATGCCGCGTACGGACTGGTGCAGCCAGGCTTCGACCTTTTCGATTTTCTGAATCTTGGTGAGGGCGTTCCATTCGGCGTCAGCTTCGGCACGGCCTTCGGCGGTCTGGGTGCGGTACTTGATGCGTTCCATCTTTTCGCGAACCAGAATGGCCGTTCCCTTCTTTTCGGGGTACGTCTCGAGAATGCGCTTGATCAGCGTATTCATCTGCTTAATTTCAGGAGCGGTGCCTGCAATGGCGGGCACATCGGGCGTGTCACGGAGTTCAAGTTCAAGGCTTTCAGCTGTGATGGCACAAGCTTCGTCCACGGTAACCATCTGGATTTTTTTGCAGAAGGTGTCCGCAAGGGCGGTAAACACGGGGCCGCCGTAGGTAAAGAATCGGGTTTCCAGAATCTTGTCGCATTCCGGGTCAATCATCAAGTAGACTTTCAGGCTAGCTTCCTTCACGTCTACGAGGGCAAGTCCCTTTTCGTCGGCTTCAATTTGGAAAATGGCTCCACGGTATTTGGGGGCCTTGGCTAACTCTTGTAATTTTTTCGATAAATTTGCGCTCAGTTCTTCGCTCATGTGCTCAAATTTAAAAAATTTAGGCTGTTTTGTGGCTTTTTGTATGATGATGTTGGTGTGTCATACAACAGTTTTTGATTTACAAAATGGCTTTTTTTCTTACGGAAAAATATCTTTCATCGTAGAATTTTCAAGGAGTGATAATATGAAATTCAAAAAACTTGGTCTTGCGGTTCTCGCCGCATCTGTTTTCACCTTCATTGCTTGCGATGATTCTGCATCGGCAAGTAGCGACGATTCCAAGGGCGATACCCCGGTCGTTTCTAGCGATTCCAATGATGGTGGTGACAAGACAGCTACAAGTTCTTCTAGCGAAGAAAGTGTAAAGAGCTCGGAATCCAAGAAGGATGATGCCGGTTCTGGTAAAAAGGAAGATAATTCGGGCGCAGAATCGAATCCTGGCTCTGAAACGTCTAATCCGGGAACAGATAATACGGCAGAAAGCTCTTCGAGCGCCGCTGGTGATGTTTTTGTTCCGGATACCAGCGGTTACATGAACTACCTGAAGTGTGATGAAGAAGGTGCTACTCAGGAAGTGATGAACGGCATTATGCAGACTTGTAAGGATGGCCAGTGGACCGTCGATACTGCCTCTGTCATGAATATGATGAAGTGCGACGAAGAAGGTTCAACCAAGGAAACCTTCGGCGTGGTGATGGTCTGTAAGGATGGCCAGTGGGCCTATGATTCCACTGCTTCTGCTGCGGCCAACGCTTGCACGGAAGAAGGTGCCACGAAGAAAGAAACCATGACGATGATGGGTCAGGACATAGAAATGACTTATGTCTGCAAGGACGGCCAGTGGGGCATGGATATGTCCAGCTTCGGCGGCATGGGCGGTGACTTTGGTGGCGGCATGGGCGACATGGACTGGAGCAGCTTCGGTGGCGGCGAAGGTGGTGACGTCGACTGGAGCCAATTCGGCGGTGGAGACTTCGGTGGTGGCGCTGGCGAAATTCCTGCAAACCCCTAGTTTAAACTAATTTTCCTCACTCAAAAGACCAAAAGCCCCGACAATGTCGGGGCTTTTTAATAGGTTGAAGTGGCGCTCGCCTCCTACGCGTTGCGCAATTCTTTAGGCTTTAATAATCGTATCCTTGGCGAGGACGACGATGCCAGATTCTGTCACGTGGAAGAGCTTCTTGTCGCGTTCCAGGTCGTAGCCAATCTGGAAACCGGCAGGAATATGCAAGCCCTTTTCGATGATGGCGCGGCGCACCTTGGCACCCGGGCCAATCGTCACGTTCGGGAAGAGGATGGATTCTTCGACCAGGGCGTCTTTCTGGATAGAAACGCCGGGAGAGAGAATGCTCTTGACAACGGTACCGCCGCCAATGATACAGCCCGAAGACACGATAGAGTCAATGGCTGCGCCCTGGTGAGCATCTCCGTCGCCAGCGAAGAATCTTGCAGGAGGCTGGTTCCAGTTGAAAGTACGGATCGGCCAGTAGTTATTGTAAAGGTCGAACGGCGGGTTTTCGGAGCAAAGGTCCATGTTCGCTTCGAAGAAGGCGTCGAGCGTACCCACATCGCGCCAGTAACCCTTGGTAGAAGCTTGTTCGCCGCGCACGATATTGGTGTTGAAGTCGTACACGTAAACGGGGTAGTCCTTGTACAGGCTCGGGATAAGGTGCT
>JAEEGF010518183.1_pt1 | contig 10232 bp, 6 predicted proteins | sample 9134171 | NCBI WGS metagenome assembly JAEEGF01 (sample SAMN16246542, study PRJNA631951) | gut metagenome | biome: gut microbiome; feature: rumen; material: AP-attached | host: Bos | place: Iran: Karaj | collected 2018-10 | reverse complement strand
GTTGTTTTCTAAGCAGACAAATTCACTGATACTTGTTTGCCCATATCACCTTTCTTACTTCACCTACTCAACATCCCTAACAAGGCGGACAGATAGACCATCGTGGAGGAAGTGGTTGTATGAAACATCGAGAGTGCTCCAATAAAAGCCCAAGTAGTATGCGTTATTGCTATCGTAGTATGTGGTCGACCAATAGTCACCGGAGGAACCGACGCCGCCTATATAAATATACCAACGACTACCAGCAGCTGGAAGGAAGACACACCCTGCAGACTCCATTATAGCCCAATCGGTAGCACTAATGATATTAGATGTATATGTAGCACTTGATGTATTTACGTTGGTTAATATATAATAAGTATTACTCCAATTATCCGGAACAATTATCACACCAACAATTCCACATACTGTAGCTTTTGCATATCGTATGCTTGATAAGGTAGGACGGATATTCAATAAATATACCCATTCGTCTTTGTTCAAAGTACGCCATGTATCCGGAGCATCGGTTGTATTGGTCTTGGGATTGTAAATGGCATTATAAACACCCCAATCATAATAAGTACCTGCAATATGGTTATTACCATTGACATAATCTGTATCGGTTGTGCTGGTCATATACGGATACTTATTGTTATATCCACTGGTTCCCCAACCGAACGAATCTATCCATTCGGTATAAGTAGAAGAAATATTGTCATTGCCTGCACCGATAGCATCCCACTGGTTGGGGGCAAAGCGCCATGTACCGGCGGCCGTACCATTGCCTGCTACAACATGGGTAGTGGCAATGTTGCCTCCATTGGTGGCACTCCATTGCAAATTGCCGGGAGAAAAAACTACAGAATCTGTACTACTTACCGAAAACACTGCATAACTATTCGCTCCATTTGTGGTAGTAAAATAAATTTCATTCCCGTAGGCTGTGCCTATAGCATTGGTAGCGTAGGCACGTATGTAATAGGTTGTTCCTGCTAATAATCCGGTCATATTACTTGTAAAACTGCCGGTATCTAAACCATCAGTTGTGTGATTATTGCTAATGGTAGGATTAGATGTTGTATCCCAGCAAATACCGCGGGCTGTAACGGTTGTGCCACCATCGTTTGTTATAATGCCTCCACTTACAGCAGAACTATCGGTGACGTTGCTCACTGCTATAGTTGTAAGTGTCGGTAATGACGCATTTTGCAAGGTAAAAAACAAAGTAAAATTCTCGTTGGCAGTTTGAGGTTGTAGTATTTCATTGCTCGCAATTACAACACCAAAATATGTAACATAGCCTGTAATTTTTAAAACATCTCCTGAGTGGAAAATTTTAGTAGAAAGCAATTTTTGTGTTTTAACTGCTCCTATCTCTTGACTTCCGATATAGGTAATGCTGTTGCCGGCGGAACTGCCAGTATTGATCAATTTCTGCACCAACTGACCTTGAGCAGTACGAACTACTAAAAAGTAAACCTGCGGACGATCAATACTGATTTCAAAATGGTTTTCACCTGCCGCCACTCGTACTCGTTTTTCCATCATTTGTTGCCCTGTCAGATTATACACCTGCAAAGTAACTGCCTCTTCCTGTTCCATGCTTAGCATAACGTTGGTTCTACCATTACAAGGATTGGGATAGGAAAAGCATTTTAAATAATTATTTTCCACTTCGCTTACACCCGTTTCATCAACAAGCGTTAACACCGTATCGGGATAAATAAGCGTTTCTGTCCAGCTACGACTAATGTTTTCAATTCTTACAGAATCCATCTGCACATATTTTCCATCGGTGTCTTCACCTTTAAATGTTAGATTGATATTCTGCGAAAAGGCTGTTTGAGCCATCATCAGGCAACATGCTGCCATTATTTTTAAAATGTTCTTCATGGTGAATATATTTTATTTGTAAAAAATATCCATTGCCTTTGTTTTTTCTAAATATTGGCAAGATAATAAAAAAATAAAGTGCTGACCGCACTTTATTTATCATACTCTATTAACGCATATTGTGGAAAACGTTGGTTACATCGTCATCTTCTTCCAACCTTTCTATAACACGCTCCACATCTTCCCGTTCTTGGTCGGTAACCTCTTTGGTGTCGTTTGGAATGCGTTCAAATTGGAATGATTTGATTTCAAAACCATTATCTTCCAAATATTTTTGAATTGGACCGAACGCTTGGAATTCTGCATAAATAACAATCAAACCATCTTCGTCTTCAAACAATTCTTCTACACCATAATCGATCAAAGAAAGTTCCAATTCTTCCAAATCCAAGCCTTCTTTTTTAGCCACTCTAAAGCAACACTTTCTGTCAAACAAAAAATCCAGCATACCTTGTGTGCCTAAACTGCCTCCCAATTTGTTGAAATAAGAACGAATATTAGCCACTGTACGTTGATGATTATCGGTAGCAGTTTCAATTACCAATGCCACACCATGAGGAGCATAGCCTTCGTAAACAATTTCTTTATAATCGGAAGTATCCTTTTCAAAAGCACGTTTGATAGCTCTGTCAACATTTTCTTTAGGCATGTTTTCAGAACGTGCATTTTGTATCAACAAACGCAATTTCGGATTTGTATCGGGGTCACCTCCGCCGGCTTTGGCAGCAATAGTGATTTCTTTACCAAGACGAGTAAAAACTCTCGCCATATTTCCCCAACGTTTAAACTTTCTAGCTTTTCTATATTCAAATGCTCTTCCCATAAAACTAATTTTATTAGATTTGCAAAATTACAAAAAATATAAATACAAAATCATATTTTTACATTTTTATGCACTTTTTTCGCAAAAAATTTCTCGAAAAAAATCCTTTTTTTAAAGGGAGTTTATGAAAAATTAAATGTTGAAAAAGAGATATTTTTTTTTATTTTTCGCACCTTTACATATTTTATCTTTGTAATTATTTTAACTAAACTACTATTAGTACAACAATGCAAATTACAAATAGACTTAATTGTTTGATAATTACTGCTTTAGTGTTGATTTGCAACATAGCAGACGGACAAATTACTCAAAAATATCGTTCACCAAAACACGAATTTACTACCGCAGAAGAGCTATTTCAAATGGAGCAATATAGTTCTGCGAAGAATTTGTTCAAGCAAGTTTATGAACAAATAGACGATCAGTTTGACACTAAAAAACAATCGTCTTTGTATCACATGGCCGTTTGTGCTGCCATCCTCTATCACGATGACGCACCGGAATTGGCCTACTATTTTGCAGAAACCTATCCGGAATATATGGGATTGGAAAGAATATGGTATTATCTGGGCAACTATTATTTCACCAAAAAGCAATACAAAAAAGCCCTTGAAGAATACAAAAAAGTCAGCTACAAAAGCCTCAACGAAGAGGAACTGGCAGCCGCTAAATTCAAAATGGGCTATGGCTACTTTTTGCAAGAAGACTATCAAACCGCCAAAGAATTGTTTGTAGAAGTGATGCAGACAGAAAATGATTACAAAAACAAAGCCACTTTCTACTATTCTCACATACTCTATACAGAGCAAAGCTACACCTCGGCTCTGAAAGGCTTTGAACAATTGAAAAATGAAGAAACCTATTCAGAGATAGTGCCATTCTATATTGCCCACATTTATTTCTCCACAGGAAAATATGCAGAGGTGATAGCACAAAAAGATGAACTTATCAGCAAAAGCAGCAGCAAACGTCTGCCGGAAATCAATGCTTTGATAGCACAATCGTATTTTCAACTGCAACAATATCAGGAAGCCATTCCTTATTTTGACACCTACATGAATAGCAATCCAAATGTTGTCAATTGCGAATTTTATTATATGAACGGCTATTGTCACTACCGCACCGGTAACTATCAAAAAGCCATAGACCTGCTCACCGGCAATATGTGCAAGGACGACAGCATCAGCCAATATGCTTATTTTACTTTGGGAGATTGCTACCTGCAAACCAACAACAAAGAATTTGCCTCCCGTGCATTTTTATTGGCACACGAAAAAGGCGGCAACCAACAAATAAAGGAAGATGCTTTGTTTAATTATGCTAAACTGCAATACGAATTGTCCAGCAATCCCTTTATAGGAGCTATCAGTTCCTTTGAAAAATATTTGAATGAATATCCCAATTCCACTCGCAGAGATGAAGTGGAAAGTTATCTTTCCACCATTTATCTAACAACCAAGAACTACAAAGCCGCCATCAAATCATTGGAAAAAATCAAAAATAAAAATACCACTTTGCTAAAAGCATATCAACGTGTAAGTTACTATAGAGCTTTGGAATGCTTCAATGAAAACAATTTAGACGAAGCAGACCATCATTTAGATGTAGCCTTACTCAACAACTACGATGCCACCATTTATGCACAATCGTTGTTTTGGAAGGCCGAAATTTCTTATCAAAGAGAAAATTATACACAAGCCGAAAAAGATTATCAACTCTTTTTTGCCTCTTCAAAAGCCAACCAAGTGGCAGAATATCCCATGGCATTCTACAATGCCGGCTATGCTTCCTTTAAACTTAAAAAATACAATACTGCTTTAAACAAATTTAATGAATTCATCACCCGAAGCAACAACATTGGCGACACAAGAATAATAGCAGATGCCTATAATAGAATCGGCGACTGTCATTTTATGCTCTCCAACTTGGAAGCAGCTCGTTCAAACTATCAAAAAGTGATAGACATGAATGTTTACGATGTGGACTATGCCTTGTTTCAAAGAGCTCAAAGCGAAGGCGGCTTAAGAATGTATGACACCAAAAACCAAACCATGCAAACTTTGGTTTCCAGCTATCCGAATTCTAATTATGTCACCGACGCCCAATACGAAATTGCCAACACCTACTTTGTTGCAGGCAAATACAACCAAGCACTTGACTCCTACAATCGTTTTATAGAAAACAATCCGAAGAATCCTTTGGTAAAAAGTGCTTTATTGAAAATGGGGTCGATTTATTACAACAACGAGCAAGACGCCAAGGCTTTGGCAACCTATAAAAAGTTAATCAACGAATACCCGAACAGCGAAGAAGCCTCCACGGCATTGAAGAGCATAGAAAATATTTACGTTGCTTCCGGCAATGTAGATGACTTTTTTGCCTACGTCCGCAGCATTTCTTCCGAAAAAATCACCAATGGCTATCAAGATTCTCTAACATATAATGCCGCTTCGGAAAAATATTTCAACAAGAATTTTGTAGAAGCAGAAAAAGGTTTCAGCCAATATATAGAACGTTTTCCTGCAGGCATTTTTGCCATCAAAGCCAATTACTACAAAGCAGAATGTGCCATGTTGAAAAACGACTATGCAACAGCTTTGCCATGCTACGAATTTGTCATCAAAAACAATGGAGAGGCAACATTTTTGTACCCTTCACTTCAACAGGCTGCCAACATTACCTATAAAGACAGCAACTACCAACAAGCTCTCAACTATTACACTCAATTAAGTAATGTAAGTACGCTTGCTTCGCAAAAAACAGAAGGCAACTTCGGCAAAATGCGCTGCCAATATCATTTAAAGCAATATCGCAATGCCATTGCCACTGCCAACATTATTCTGCAAGACAGCAAAAATGATGTTTTGCAAACCGAAGAAGCACGACTGACAATTGCCCGCAGTGCCATGGCTATGGATAGCATGAGTTTAGCTAAAACACAATACAATATTTTGGCAAAAACCAGTAAAACAGAAGCTGCTTCTGAAGCCTTGTACCAATTGGCATACATTGAATATCTGCAAGGTGACTACGACAAAACCGAAAAACAAATTTTTGACATGCTGGTAAATATCAACCATGACTATTGGCTGGCAAAATCCTACATTCTTTTAGGTGACACTTATTTGAAAAAAGGAAATAGTTTCCAAGCCAAATACACTTATCTGAGCATTATGGAAAACTATGATGGGGCCGATTTGGTCAAAGAGGCAACTGAAAAATACAATGCCATTATAGCACAAGAAGAAGCCGCCAATCAAACCAAAGAACAACAAGAAGATGAATCTGAAAACTAAAAATACGACAAGCATGAATAGGAATATGAAACAATATATTGGAAAAATATTTACATTAGCATTTATTTTATGGAATGTAAATGCAGGGGCACAATCACAATATGATGTTATTGTCAATTCAACTTTCAGTCCGACTATTAGTGATGCACAAACAAAAATAACACAACAAGCCATCATCAACGACACCATCAAAACCACTAAGCCGACCACCTACCAAGTGTTGCCGCCGGTATATAACTACCAATTTCAACCGGAACCTATCAACGCTCCGAAAGTCGGCAGAGACAAAATTAGTCGTTTGTATCGCAATTATATCAAATTCGGCGTCGGCAATTATTGGACGCCCTACTTGGATTTAGCCGTCAATAGTTTGCGATCTACTCGCTATTCTGTTGGAGCAAAGGTCTATCACCACTCTTCGTGGGGAAAAATAAAAACCTATGCACCGGCAAGTTATAGCGACACCAAAATAGACTTGTTTGGAGAAAAATATTTCAAAAACTATATGCTTTCAGGCGATATGGGTTACAGCCACCAGTTGGTACATTGCTACGGATTCCAACCTGACAGCATTTTCGGAGAAAAATATGAAGATGTAAAAATCAAAGGCAAAGATATTGCCCGTCAATATCACAATGCCTATGCACAAGTGGCTTTTCACAATACCGCTAAACCCAGTGACCATAAATTCAACCAATATTATGGCGTATTATACGATTTCCTCACCGACAACAACAAGCACACTTATGAGCATTTTTTGAATGTAAATATCTTAATGAACAAGGATATTGCTTTGAAAAAATCGGCCTATTTGAATGTTGGCGGAAAAATAGGTATGGACTACCAACACAATCGCTGGCAAAACACCCATTTAAACGATAGCTGGGTTGTCCAAGCCGATCCACATGTAGCCCTGAAATACAAAGAATATTACTTAAAACTTGGCTTTGACTTGGCAGTAAGCATAGAGCCGAAGAGCAAAAACGGCGTCCAACTACACTTATATCCGGATGTAGAAGCCCATTTGGCCATTGTTCCTAATATTTTCTCTATCTATGCCAAGATTGACGGAGGCATCCAACAACAACGCTACTGGCAAGCCATTCAAGAAAATCCTTATCTATCGGATGAATTATCTTTGGGGATGATTAACCGACAAGCACGTTTTTACCTTGGCTTGCAAACAGCAATTTCTCGCAGTTTGACAATAGGAGCAGGCGTTTCGTATGCAATGTACAAAGGATTGCCATTCTTTATGCCTGACACCAACCACACTTTCACCTATCAAGATACAACCATCCAATTGGCAAACACCTACACGCTTATCAATGATAGCTCCCATGTTTTGAATGCTCATTTCGATTTAAACTATCACTATAAAGATATGTTGCAATTGGGTTTCAATTTTGACTATTACCACTATTTTACAAGCGAAAATCTGCTTTGTGCTTGGTATAAACCGGAAATTGTCGCACAATTTGATGCTCAATACACCTTGTTGAATAAATTTGTATTTAAATTAGATTTCTATATCAATGCATTGGCATATCGACCAGAATTTATCAATGGCAATATGAAAAAACAAGCCATGAATCCCTTCTTTGACTTTGACTTCGGATTTGAATATTTATGGTCGAAACGCTTTTCTATTTTTGCAGATTTAAACAACTTCGCCTGCTTAAGGAATCGTCTCTACTACGATTATCCTACACATCGCATCAATGTTTTGGTAGGTGTTAAATACGCTTTCGGCGGAGAATCTGTCACTAAAAAAAAATAACTAACTGAAAAAAATAAAAACAACAAAACTACGTTAGTTGTGGAAAGATTGTAAAATGAAGAAATTAGTTATCATTATAAGTATTGTTTTTAGTGTTCATTCATTGTTGGCAGGCAACTTTGAATTGGGCAACAAAGCCTACAACCAAAAAGACTATACCCAAGCTATTCACTACTATCAATTGTGCATACAAGACGGCTACCAAGATGCCATCTTATACTATAACCTTGGCAATGCCTATTTTAAAAACAACAATTTAGGGCTTTCTATTCTTTGGTATGAAAGGGCTCTCAAATTAGATCCCGGCAACGAAGATATACAACACAATTTGGCATTTGCCAACAACCAAACCATTGACAAAATTTATCAGTCGGAAGAATTTTTTCTAACACGTTGGTGGAAGGGATTGTTGCATGCCGGATCGGCAAAAACATGGTCTATTTGGTCGATTGTTTTTTGTGTATTTACATGTGTTTTTATCGCGTTTATATTGATAGCAAAACGTGCCAACTGGCGAATTGCCTCCTTCTTTCTGGCTATCAGTTTGGGCATCTGTATGATATTTTCTATCGTTTTTGCCATCATCAACAAAAAAGAAGCCACTTCTCACAACGAACTTATCGTTACACAATTAAATGTAGTAATAAAAAGCACACCCGACATTTCCGGCACAGATTTGTTTTCGGTTCACGAAGGTATCAAAGCCAAAATTACCGACCAAACTAAAGGTTGGTACGAAGTGAAATTCCCCAACAACGAAAAGGGCTGGATTCAGGCGGAAAATGTTGAAGTGATTTAATTGTCTGTGCTGACAACTTCGCACGACTTGTGTGTGGAACGATACACAAGAAATATTACCCCAATTGTCAATAGCAACGACAAGCTCCACCAAGATGGCAAAAATGACACTTCCTTATAATCTTGATGTGTCAAATAACAAACATATACCGACACTACCGATAAGGCATTGTTGAGGAAATGAGCGAAAATATTTACCCATATGGATTTTGTCCATACAAATAAATATCCCAACAACGCACCTAACAACATACGCGGCACAAAACCATAAAATTGTATGTGTATCGCACTGAAAATAATAGCTGTCAACCAAATAACTACATGTTTGTTACTTATCAACTGTGCCAACCAATTCTGCAAAACACCTCTAAACAACAATTCTTCGCAAATAGCCGGCACTATCGCCATCACCAAAATATTCAATAATAATTCCGGCACAGATGTAGCCTGAATCATCTTGTCGGTAAGAGCCGTCATTTCATTTTCCTGCATTCTCATCCATTCTTCAATGGCTTTCATGCTTTGCGGCAAAGTAAGAGCCTCGTTCCAAGCAATTATTTTTTCCATCAAAGGCATTGACACCAAGAACAATAGCAATACCCATCCGACATTTTTCCACGATAAATTCCATAGTAATGTCGGATACAAAGGTGCTTGTCGATTGGTAAAATATATCAACAACATTGAGGGAACAAAAAATGTCAGCAATTGTGCCATCATTTGACTAATTCTCAACATATTGACATTTTGCAAGTCGTTGTTTTGTGGCACAAAAGCAATTGCTACACTTGCCAAGACAATGCCCATACCCAGCAAAAACAACATTAATGCTAATTGATTAATAGGCTTTTTTAAATCAAACATTTCTTTTTAGTTTTTTCTTTTCTTCAAAGGCTTTGTTGACCGGCAACTGCAAATTAGGCTCCGCCATGGCATTAAAAGAAAAGAGCGTTATATATTCAATATTTTTTTTGTAAGTCATCAAAGGAGCATAATCAATTTTTTGTAAAAACAATTGATGTTGATGGGCAACGGCAACTACCTTCTCTATTGCCAACAAATGATATTTGGGTTGTCGGACAAAACCATTTTTATCCAACAAATCTGCAGAGAGTTCAAATTGTGGTTTTATCAACAATATCAATTGACTATCCGCTTTTAAATGTGGCAAAATGGGGTCAAAAATATATTCCAATGGAATAAATGACACATCCGCTGTTACGATATCCATTTTTTTACCATCTAAGTGCTCGGCTTTTAAATCTTTTACATGGAGATTTTCAATGTATTTTAACTGTTGGCAATCTTTCAACCTTTCATCCAATTGATTGCTACCGACATCTATTCCGAAGACAAATGCCGCCCCATGCTGCAAAGCACAATCGGCAAAACCACCCGTAGAACAGCCGACATCTAAAACAATCTTCCCCTTTAAGTCAATTCTAAAAACCCGCAAAGCTTTTTCCAATTTCAAGCCGCCTTTGCTGACATAGGGCAACAATTGTTCACCTATCACTATGTTGTCAAGCTCATCTACCAGATAAGAAGATTTTTCCACCACCTTTCCATTGACTTGCACTTGCAAAGCCTTAATAGCATCCACCGCCTTGGCACGTGAAAGAAAATAGTTGTTTTGTACCAAAAAAGTATCTAACCTTTG
>JAEEGF010432129.1_pt1 | contig 10232 bp, 9 predicted proteins | sample 9134171 | NCBI WGS metagenome assembly JAEEGF01 (sample SAMN16246542, study PRJNA631951) | gut metagenome | biome: gut microbiome; feature: rumen; material: AP-attached | host: Bos | place: Iran: Karaj | collected 2018-10 | reverse complement strand
TAAGGGGAATCATTAAATGAAGAAAGTAAAAAAGAATCTGTTTATCTTTATCACAGCCATGCTGTGTCTATTATTTGTGCCAAAAGGGACAAGTATCACATCCCATGCAGCTGCAGGGGATCTTGTTACTGGAAGTGAATTCAACCAGACAATTAAATCATTTACTAACAGTAATGTTACATGGTCTACTCGTGACTATACTATCAAGAAGATAATTTTTGCAAAGGAACCCTCTAAGCCTGCAAATAAGCTTCAGCAAAAGTCCGTCGGCGATGGCGTTACAGCTTACTATGACTCTGCGGAGAAAACCGTATATGTGTGCTGCAAAACCAATAAAATACGCTTCAATTCCCACTCCGGAGATATGTTCTGCTCCTTTGAAGCAGCTGAAGTTATCGATTTTGGAAAAAACATAATTGACACTACTCCCATGACTAGCGGCTCCTACTTTTTCAGGTGCTGCAGGAATGTTAAAGAACTGGATCTTAGCCAGTTTAGAACACCAAATCTTACCGGAATGTGTCAGATGTTTCATTGTTGTACAAGCCTGAAAAAGGTGAATGTAAGCACACTGGATACCTCCAAGGTCACAGATATGCAGTCCGTTTTCATGACCTGTCCTTCACTTGAAAGTCTTGACCTTAGCAACTTCAATACATCCAAAGTAAGAGTGATGTTTCAGATGTTTGAATACTGTGGTCAGTTCAAAACACTTGATCTTTCAAATTTTGACACGTCCAATGTTGAAAATATGTATCGAATGTTTGATAGTTCAAGTTCCCTTACAAGCATCAATATCAGCAGCTTCAAGACTCCAAAGGTAAAAGATGTCCAGGAAATGTTTTACGGCTGCAAAAACCTCAAGTACCTTGACCTTCGAGGCTTTGATCTTACAAATGTTCCCGAAGAGAAAGCAGGCGGTTTTCTTGGAAGATGCGATAGTCTGCAGTATGTGGACGGTCCCGCAAAAACAAGCCGCAAATTCTATTATGATGCTGATACTCAATATGTATCAAAATGCCAGATTGGTAAAGTAGCAATAGACGATAACAGGGATGGCAAGCCTGACTCAGCTGCTAGATACAATTACTTTTTACAGGGAAAAACTATCCACCGCTACCTCTTCGTGGACAACATTGCCAAAGCAGAAAAGGATAAAGAACCAGAAGAACCCAATCCTGAAGACGATCCGGCTGAGAATAATGAAACAGCTCCATCTGCAAAGGTTGATAATCCTCCCACAGGTGAAAAGTCTATCCTTCCCATGACTGTAACTGTTAACGGTATTACTTATTACATCGATACTAACGGCATTGCTACAGTCACTAAAATTGATAAAGTAAAGAAGGCATCTATAAATGATGTTACAGTAAACGGAACAACCTATCCGGTAAATAGCATTAACGCCAATGCCTGCAAGGAAAACAAAAAAATATCATCCGTTACCATTGGCAAAAATGTAGCAAAGGTCGATAAAAAGGCTTTTTATAAGTGCAAAAAGCTCAAGAAGGTAAAGATTACCGCAAACAAGTCATTCAAGGTGGGCAAAAATGCATTTAAAAAGCTTCATAAGGATGCCAAGATCACAGTCAAAGGAGTAAAGGGAAAATCCAAACAGAAGCTCATTAAAAAGCTTAGAAAACAGACTGATGCCATAGTAAAGTAAAATTACATATTTTCAGCAAAACGCCCCACAACTCTTAAAATTATCTGAGTTGTAGGGCGTTATTAAATTCATCCAATTTCTTTTTTCAATACTCTCCTCTTAAATGCTCTGATTCTTGCGCCATATCTGCTGGACATCAAAAGCCCCGCAAACATCATACCAACTGCCATTCCTTGGATTAAAGATGTAATAATCCTAACCAGATGATACTCATGATAAATCGTCGAATCCACAAGCAGCATATATGCCACAATAAGAAGCATTCCTATGGCATTACATATGCGTATGCGTTTGTTGTACTTCTCGTTCTCTGTATTTGTGTAATCTACTGCCTGTAAAACTGTATCCTTTACTTCTTTATTCATATTCTCGCTTTTCATTTCTCCATCGAGGATCTCTCGAAGCTTAACTTCATAATAGTCGGAAAGTTCAATTAAAAGGTCAATATCCGGCATATTGTTTCCGTTTTCCCATCGAGATACTGTTCTGCTTGAGACTCCAAACTGCTCTGCAAGCTGTTCCTGGGTAAGACCTTTCCCCTTTCGAAGCTCTTTTAAAAAGCCTCCTATCTTTTGCTGGTCCATATTGCTTTATTTCCTCCTTCTGAAAAAATCCTATCAATCATGCCTTGTTGCGAACACGACATAAAGCGAGAAAAATGTCATTTTCGCTACCCGACATATCTTGTCCTCCTCATTAGTATTACTGCTTCTTCGTTTAAATTATACTATTGATAAGCTTCTATGATGAGCTGTTTTCATAGTTTTTACACAAAACAGCCACTTTCTCTTACGATTTGGAAGTTATGATAATACTCAATTAAGAGAGTACCCCCTCTCTTAACCCCCTCATAAGAATAGAAAACTTTTCTTCAAACACATAGGCTGGCAACTCCCGTGACAAGGTGCCAGCCTTCTTTCATTAATCGACTAAACAGAAATATCTAATGCAAATATGATATTAATTTCTGTCTATTCTTGTACAATTTTAATCAAAATGCTTTAAGCCCGATTTGACTCAAGGTCTTCCATGCAGTAGTCTTAATATGCTTCTCTTTGTGATGCATATCCACCCTGTTGCCATAAGAAGAATCATCGCCCTCCGGGTCATTTCGCAGCTGTCATCCCCGGTTTCTCTGTCTCTTCCATTCCCCCGAATGGCTCCATTTGATTTTCCACCATTCACAAAAGTATCTACATCCACAGCTTTGTGTGCATCTCCGTCTGAAACCGCATCATTCTTAACCGGATTTGTCGGAGGTGGTTCAGGTGAATCCTTATTTATGTCTTTGTCACCCTCATCATTTCGAGGCTTATTGGGCTTGTCCTGTTCATCGGGTTCATCCGGCTCGTCAGGATCATCAGGATCAGGAGGAGACGGATCAGGTTTGTCGGGAGCTTCACCGTTGACAATAGTTGCAACAGATGTGGAACCGTTGTAAGTAACATCCGCTTTCAGCTTACCATGGTTCACGCTGTCATAGGACACAGTCACCACAACGATAAGCTCCTTCGTGCTATCTACAGTCTCTGAGATTCTGTAGGTATAAACTCCCGGATAGCTATAGGAAATCTCTCCGAAGGATGCATATCCTGTTCCGCCTGCATCGGCAGTGGTGTTATATGCCGTAGTGCTTGCAGGAAGCGGAATATCTATCACATTACCCTCAGCATCAGTCACGGGATTTCCGCTAAAATCCTTTGCACTTAATGCTGTTATGGTGAATTCAAAAGCATCCAGTGGCTTCGTCTCATCACGCAACTTTTTATAGAGCTGTACCTGAACCTTAGGTGCCTCGTAGTTGTAAATACTTCCCTCAGAATCGTCACCTATATAGATAATTTTTTCAGGAAGTCCAAAGGCATCCTCATCTGTGATGGTTGCAGTATACTCATAAGGATTTAGTATATATCCTGAAGGCGATTCCTTTTCCTTTAGATAAAAGGTACCTGCCGGAAGCCCCTTGATCATGAAAACACCATCCTCCGAATCAACGTCAGGATCTGAATTATCCTCTATATCACGCTCAGATCCGTCAGGATAGACAAGCGTCCAAGTACTTCCTACCAACGCGTTGGAGTTCTCATCCCTCTTAAGCCAGGACAGAATTCCAAACTGCTGAAATACCACCTTTCCATTGGTGCCAACTCCGCCGCCGGACCAGTAGGCAGTATTGTCATATATTTTTAAGTTGGTCTGATCTTTGGCGTTCGCCTTATTTTCATCTGAAAAATCGTTCCAATCAGCATCTCCATAGGCTTTAAGGGCAAGCGCATAACCGGCAGTCCCTGGATCAAATTCCTTATCTTCTCCATCCGTCTCAAAAGCCGGGTCAATGCTTCCATCCATTACCTCAAAACCACTATGTGTTCCCGGATAAGGATCCTCAGAATTACCGCCCTTATAATAATATCCTGCGGCATATTTTGTGGGACGGCCATCGTCCTTCCAATATGCTTTCGTATAGGTAAACCACTGTGATGCAAGATTTACAGAGGAAGTGCTTGAACTCGATGGCTTGTTAGGATACATTATGGCAAAATCATCTCCTGCGGCGCCGCCTATAAATGTTGCATCAGGCACAGGGTTAAACCAGTCCGCATGCTCATACTCTGTATGATTATTCTTAAGATTCCCGTCATAATCAAGATCAACTTCATTCCCAAAAATAGCAGCAAATCCCAGGGTGTTGAAATCCCCCTGTCCGGAGGGACAGAGCCACAAACCACCACCGAAATGCCCCGCTTTGTTCTCGTATATTCCTGCCTTCCCGAAGTGTGTAAGAGACTTTTCCTCAGAATATATGGCTCCGCCGAGCTTATAGGAGGTGTTGTCATGAAAATCTCCCTTATACAAGTAGTTATCTGTACCAGCGTTTACAAAAATCGCTCCACCATAGCATCTGATACTGGTATTGTTAAAAAACTCTCCACCGGCTACTACAAGTCCACCATTAGTCCATATTGCGCCGCCTCCAAAACTAACCGCATTGCCGACTACTGATATAGGCCTAAAGCCACCTTCGCTGTTCTCAGATGATATTCCGGCCGTATTGTTTTTAAAGGTTCCACCATCTATTGCAAGCTTTCCCGGCATAGGATCTGAAGTATCATCATTAAACGCGGTCCACCATCCGGACATTATTGCTCCGCCATTTTCAGCCTTATTTCCGTCAAAGGTACCATCCTCTATCATGAGAGTCGCGCCGTCATAAACATGCATAACACCTCCAGTGCCGCCGACGTTGTTTTCGTAGGTGCCGCTTTTAACTGTAAGCTTTGCACCACTCTTAATTTCCACCGGTGATAACATGTAGTTTTCTGCATCAGCCGATCTCGTGCAGTCAAAGTTTCTGATCGTAATCCCCTCAAATACAACCTCAGCATCCTCTCCACTTATGACAAAAAGTCTGGGCGTTTTATGTTCGATATTACCATCAATATCACCATTTAAAACGTCTGTACCGGAGTCGCCGCCACTTATGGTAATTTTCTTATTCGTAATTGTTATAACATCATTGATAAGTAATTCGCCTGAAAGGCTGATAGTATCGCCGTCCTCCGCGGTGTCTATGGCATTTCGCAGATTGTCAGTATCCGCAGTCGGATTCGCAGGAATTTCTGCAACAACATCAATGTTCGCAGCCGACACTATGACTCTGTTTTTCACAGAAAATATTAAGATTATAAAAAGAATTGCCCCAAAATTAAAAAGGCTTTTTCCCCACTTAAAACCTTTTCGCATAGCACTCCAATTACTCCGCCACAGTTCATCTAAAACGTGGTTAGTGTAATATGTATCCCCCGGAAGATAAAACACAATATCATGTATACATTTTATCGCTATAGTGCTATATATGCAACAATTCTGCTTCTGCTTCATGAAAACAACGATCAATGCAACATTTTTCCATCGATAGCTGTTTAAATAATATAGCACAATATAAGGTACTAAGGAGGAATAAAGGAATTGAAAAAGGTTGGATATAAGAAAGTACGTTTGATATCATTAGCAGCATCTATACTTATTAGCGGCTGTGGTATGATCAGCAACGCTGCGGATAATGTTGTTGGCGTAATACAGCAGACTAAAAGGGAATCAGAGGATTGGGATTACGGTTTTAAGATTGCCTATAAAGAGGTCAAATCCTCTTATGATGGCAACAAGACATTTTCTAATCCTGAAAATGACTACTCTAAAGGAGAGCTTTTTGAGGGGAAATATGCTGTTCTCATGATGGACGATGCGGAAACTGCTTCGGCGCTTTATAGGACTATTAGCAGGAATGCGGATGCCAGGATTGCAGATTTAGAAAAGACTACCCTGGAAGTGACTAAGCAAGCCAGAGCTGCCTACGAGGATGCTATCGACAACGACCGACCCTTCATCGGGCCATATTATTACTATGAAAATGTTAATGTGATTCGTGCGGATGATACTCTGGTCAGTACAACTACTACGATTGATGAGTTTTACGGTGGCCCTCACGATAATATCGTACAATATGGTCGCACCTATGATGCCAGGACTGGAGAAGAGCTGAGAATCGGAGATGTTTTAAAGTGCTCCGAGGACGAGCTGAGAAGGATTCTGGCAGAGGAGCTACATGCAACTGAAGAGGATGAAAACCAGTTCATGAACCTGGATAATACGCTTTCTCATTATAAATTCGAGCCAGTCAGCTCCTATCCTTCGGACGATGAAAATGCAGAATTGCCATATAACTGGTATTTTGCAGGTGATGGTCTGCATTTTATCTTCAATGTCTACGAGCTTACTTCTTACAACTATGGCGCCTCGGACGTTGTTATTGGATATGACGAGTATGAGGGCGTGATTGATGAAAAGTATATTCCCGCTGCAGATAGCTATTATGTGACATCTCATACGGTTTATGCAGGTAGTAGAGTGCAAGATGAAAATGGGATCACGCTGGATTTCATTGCAGATGTCAAGAATTCTGGCACAATGGTAGAATATTATTACGTTCACCAAAAGGATGGAAAGGCTTTCATATATGTAGTTCTTCCTGAAGAGGATGAATCCTACAAGCTTTTCGTGTATGAAGTCACAGATGGAAATCCCCGTCCAGTCAGCATAAGAACCTGCGAGCGATCTGCGGAGGAGTTGAAGGATGGCTATACCGCATATCCTGCTTATGCCTTCTGGGGAAGGGATTTGATGGGCAGATAGTGTGAAGATGATATTACTCTTCTATCTTTTTAATCTCCGGGATTATCTCATAATCATCCGTAACCGTAATAACGGCATAAGTCGCTTTATCACCCGTGACCTGGGGATAGCAGATGCTTCCTGGGTTTACGAGGGTGATGTTGTTTTCTTTGTCCTTTACTATCTCAGCGTAGTGGCTGTGTCCGAAGAGGACAAGGTCAGCGTGTCTTGACTTTGCTGCTTCCTTTAAAGTCTTAAGGTTTTCCTCATATTTGACATTGTAGGCAGTTCCATGTGTTGCCCATACGCTTAAGAAGCCAGCCTTGAATTCTTCATCGAGTGGAAGGCTGTTCCCAAAGTCGCAGTTACCGCGGACTATCTTTACTTCATAGGGCGGATTGTCTCCTGTTATGGAAGTGATGGAGCCCTGAATATCTCCGCAGTGGACAAGGATATCGAAGGGAGATTCCTTCTCGATCGCCTTTTTGGCAAATCCAGGATAACCATGTGAATCAGATATTACTAAGAGTTTTACGTTCATGTTGATATCTCCGATATATTATTATCCTACAAAAACCTTACTCAAGATGTTACAATGCCTTTTTAGTTTCACATACAATTTTAGCCTAGTTCTATATGGGCATCTTTGAGAATAGCCTCCACGTCAGCGCCTATAATATCAAGGCCCTCGGCCTTAATCTGGTATACTTCGTCTATTCCGTAAAAATTATTGGCGAGCGCTTTTACATACCCGAATCCGAGTTCATCAGATAAAATCGGTCCACCGGCTGTTGTTACGTAATACAGCTTCTTTGCCTTGCAGAGCCCCATAGGAGTGCCGGTTTCCGAATAGGTAAATGTCAGTCCAAGGACATTGATCTGCTCAAAAAACTGTTTAAGCATGGCAGGAAATGATAGATCATAATAAGGAGCAGCTATTACTATTAAATCCGCATCCGCGAAGTCTCGCCCAAGTGAAAACATGGGATCATCGTATTTTCCTGCATTTTTCAAATCCTCTCGATGATTTATGAACTCTTCATCTACGATAGGGAATTTTACATTTTCCAGTTTTACTTCCTTTATTTTGCCTTCGAGAGTAGCAAGCAGCTGCTTAGCTAATCTGAGAGTTCTTGATTCCTTGCGAACACAGGCATTAACAAATAGAATCATAGGCTGCTCCTTTCCTTTGATTGCTTTTCTATACGTTATTATCCAATTTTCTTCCAGTCGGATCGATCCAGAAGATAGTCAGTGACAGATTCCTTTAATTCCTTTTCAAAATCTTCCTTGGTGACGTCTTTATCCATAACTTTATATTCCGGAATGTTTGATTCAGAGTCAGAATTTGAAAATTCTTCCTGGACAAAAAGGTGATTTACAGGTTCTTTCTCTCCTGCCGATTGATAACAGTAGATATCATAAGATATCTGGTCACCGTAATCATATTCCTCAACCATCAGGCCGTTTTTAAGCGGATAACTATAGCAGATCGCTTCTACACTGTCACTGTACCAGCAGACAATTTTTCCATCTGCATAATGAAATACAGAATTAAAAGCACCCGGATCATCTTCCATCTGAATCAGAAGCTCGTCTGTTTTATCGCCATCAAGGTCCAAAAATGTGTACTCATAATCAAAAGCTTCATCGGAAAATTCAGGGACAAACCATTGATCCTTTGATGAATCAAGAAGACTGGTATCTCCTGATACAAACTTTTCAAAAGCTTTATGGGCAACATCGTTTTCATTGCTTGTCTGATTTTTTAATGGCCCGCAAGCCGCTAATAAGCTGAGGCCAAGTATGCCTGTTGTTATAAGTTTAATTCTTTTCATTTTTTCTCCAGTATATTACATATTATCCTTCACTTTTACCGTGATAATTCTTCCCTGAGCGCGAAGTGACCCCTCTGATTCCAAATCCATAGTTACTATCGCTTTCTTTTCAGTCAGCTCTTCTAAGCGTGATTTAACTGTGATTTCTTTACCCATGGGTGTCGGCTTTTTATAATCTATCTCAAGCCTTGCAGTTATAAAACGCTCTATGACCGTATCTTTTGTGAGCTCTAAGCCTTTATTTTTGTGTGAAAACCATGCGGCAGACGCGGTTCCATGGCAATCAAAAATCATGGCGATCATGCCGCCAAATAGATTGTCCGGAACACCACCCGTATATTGATCTGATGGAATGACATGGCAGATACATTCTGTGCCATCTTCACTTGGATATGACTTTATGTGCAGTCCGTCTTTATTCTTTGGACCACATCCCCAACAATGCTGGAATCTTTCCCCATACGTATCCTGAATGGCAATCCTATCGACTTCCGAATTCATGTTTTAGCTCCTTCCAAATGAATTTATATAATAGATATTTTGCCACATAAACTGGGAGAATGCCATGAATTGTCAGTGTTTATTTATTATTTTTTCTTATAACGGGTGCGGTTGTCTGACAGAGTATAACAAGGATGAGGACTAAGCCCTGACAGGCATCCTGCATATCTGTGGAGACAGATGGAATAGATACGATGAGAGCTTATTCCACAGTGAAAACGGTATTTTTCTCAAACATTCCTATTGCGAAGCCCATTTTAAGAAACCAAGGCATATCTTTATAAGCTTCAAAGCTTGTTCTATCTAGGAATTCCTCTACAGATATTTCCTCAACATATCCATAAGGATTGGCAATAACCACTTTGTCATTTGGAATATCTAAGCCGGTTATCAGTGAGTAATGAAGGGTCCATTCGTCTCCATAAAGAGCTGCCCACTCGAAAGGAACAGGAATACCATTAGCCAGATTATTGTAGACAGCGTCGATAAGCTCAGTATTCTTCATGTACTTATGAATGGTAGTTTTGTATTCCGGGAACTGCTTATTCATTTCAGCACTAAAAGCTTCTCCCGTTGAGGTTATTACCTTTCCATAATCAGAAAACAGGCTTTCCTCAGTAACATTTTTGCCACTCCATGTACTGAACATTTCTATTACGGCATATCCACAGGAAATATCCTGTTTTATGACTTCAACACCATCTACAGATACCGGTGTTGAGTACTTGCTATCCTGAAAAATGGATGAATAATCATCTAATATTGCTGATGTCCTTATTTTTAAGCTTACTAAAGCGATGATAACTATTGCGAAAAAGAGCGCAATTATGCTCAATATTACGATTGGTATTTTTGCGTGTTTATTTTTTTTCATTCCATCTCCGTTATGTATTTAGCTGATTTTTTTCTGGTTATTTAGATTTTTGATCTGCGAAGTAATGTTTTTTTGCATAAGCAAAATGTTTATTAAAGCTTTTGATAGCCGCTTTCCCTGCAGGGCTATCAGGTTCACTCATGTCAAAGGCATGATATAACCCCTCATATACATCAACTTT
>JAEEGF011546524.1_pt1 | contig 10233 bp, 6 predicted proteins | sample 9134171 | NCBI WGS metagenome assembly JAEEGF01 (sample SAMN16246542, study PRJNA631951) | gut metagenome | biome: gut microbiome; feature: rumen; material: AP-attached | host: Bos | place: Iran: Karaj | collected 2018-10 | reverse complement strand
ATTCCAAGTCCACTGAGAAGGATAGCAGCATCACTTTCCGCATTCCATCCGTCCATTTCAGCAAACTTCTCTTCAAGTTCAGCAGCTCTGATTCCATCTTCATCAGTAAAATCTTCCTTTGCATATATGGCATCTTTCTCCTGCATAATATTCCAAAGCACGGAATGCCCCATGAGCACAGTGTTAAGGACGGTGCACTGGTCATATTTGAAGTGATCCTGAGAAAGAACCGATAGACGTTCTCCAGGACCGAGCGAAATAGTTCCTTTCGCTGGTTCCAACTCCCCACTAATAGCTTTTAAAAGTGTGGATTTTCCCGCACCATTAGCTCCAATGACACCATAAATATTTCCATTAGTGAACTTCATGTTCACATCCTTATAGAGCACTCTCTTTCCAAACTGAATCGCTAAATCCGAAATTGTAATCATACTTGCATATTTTTTGCAAAGATAGTGAAAATAAATGAAGAAAATGCAAGAAAGTCGGAAATAAGTGGAAATATCAATTCATGATAGCGAAATAGTCAACGATTCCAATAAGCTGCTTTTTGTCATCGACCACTAGTAGTGAATGAATCTTAAATCTTCTGAACATATTCTGAATTTGCGTGAGCTTGGCTTCAGGATTAATTGTTTTCGGGTTGCAAGTCATCACATCCTGAACTCTGACATTCAGAAAGTTATCCTTATTTCCCTCCACTGCTCTTCGGATGTCACCATCTGTGATAATTCCATTCACCATTCCATCATCATCGAGAATTACCCCAAGCCCCAATTTACCTTTACTGATATCAATGATAGCATCGACAAGCAACATTTCCTTAGGAATTATCGGCAGGTTTTCCTTATACATGACATCCTTCACCTGTGTGAGCAATTTATGTCCAAGGCTTCCTCCCGGATGGAGCATGGCAAAGTCATTGGCTTTGAAACGCCTCAGTTCCATCAATGCAATGGCAATAGCATCTCCCATTGCCATTGCCGCAGTGGTAGATGAAGTAGGAGCGAGATTCAATGGGCATGCTTCCTTATCCACCTTAACCAAAATATGTATGAAAGAATGCTTCGCCAACAAAGAATTGGAATCTCCAGTCATACTTATCACAGGAATACATCTGTCCTGCATAAATGGAATGATTCGTAGCAACTCATCCGTATTTCCAGAATTGGAAATCATAATAATGAGGTCGTCCTGAGTGATCATTCCCAAATCGCCATGAAATGCGTCCAATGTGTTCAGATAGAAAGACGGTGTGCCTGTGCTTGAGAGGGTTGCAGCCATTTTAGCAGCCACATGTCCAGATTTTCCCACACCAGTGACCACCACATGTCCTTTACAGTGGTAAATAAGGTCAACAGCCTTATCAAAACTATCGTTTAAAGTTGGAATGATATCCAATAAAGCCTGAGCTTCATCCTTGAGACATCTTTCCGCATATTTAACAGCAGAACGCATTGGTTAAAGCAAAATAAAATCAGAAGTTTTTAAACTGAGGGTTATTCTCACATTTGACAGCCACACATTCCATCTCAATCAGCCATTGCGGCCTGCAAACGGGTGCAAGAGTGATAATCCAAGGTATCTGAGGGAACTTTCTATCAAAAAGTGCTTTAACTATTTGATAGTCAGAAATGTCTCTTAGATAAACAATAATTTGCATGACATCATCAAAAGTACATGAAGCTTCGTTAAGCAAAGTCTCAACATTTTCCCACATCCTGAGAGTCTGCTTCTCAATATCACCCGGATACATCACCTCCCCCTTATTATTGATAGATGCAGTACCTGAAATAATCACATGCTCACGATCTCCATAATGGATAGCCGTTCCCCTCTCAAAAGTTACACCATATTCATGTGTTGGATTAAGATGAGAACTACCTTTAATATGTTTAAGCTGTTCTTTATCTTGCCCCATCAAGGCATAAGCTCCCAATTGTATGATCGCCTTTTGAGAAGCAGGTGTGCCACAAATACCAGTTGATGCAATGAAATGAGTGTCTTTGGTCAATCCCTGGTCTTCAAAATTCTCTCTTCTTGCTACAACCATAGGCGTGTACTGAAAATCCACATCCCGTACATAGAACCAGGTTCTCACACAATTATCAGCGATATTAGCCCCAAAACCATCAAGCAACATCTCATAATTCTCAAGCAAAGAACGTGTCTGCCCGTATGAACCACCTTCCGGATGAGTCATTCCCACATTCCACAAGTGTTTGTATCCATTATGCTCAACGACAATAGTATCATTCGTTTTATGCACCTGGACATTTTGTATGAAATACATCCAGACCCCTATTTTTGTACCATTGAGTGGTGGCTGCTGAATAACAGAACATGCACATAAATCATTCTGGCGCATCAATCCGACTTGATTCATGGCATCGCTGAGAAAATATCTTTTCTGCACCAATGTCATGTCTGTCAATCCGGATTCATGCGCCAGCCGTCTTTCCGCTTCATAAATATGCTGCAACTGAATTGGGAATGAGTCCTGCGTAGGTTCCAAGTTGATAATGGCATGCGCCTCTTTAACTCCATCTCCTTCAGGAGAAAAGACAGTCACCTGCACATCCGCAGCTAAATCACTGTATAAAAATCTTTTGTAGTCCATAATAAATCAAAACGACTGCAAAGATAGTGAAAAATCATGAAGAACGGAAATGTAATTTTAAAAATGAGAATCAGAAGTCAAAAAAACATGTCAGATTTATTTCCACCGTATTTTAAGCTTCACAGGTTTCAGATTATCCCCTGTCACAGTGACAATGGAAGTTTCAGATTTCTTTGGCGCCCTGACCACAATCAATCCCTTACCATTCCACAATTGATGAACTGCATCAGTATATACACCAGTGTCACGAAGATTTGCATTTCCGAAAGCAACCAGAGAAGCAGTACCGTCGATATTCACCTTCAGCTCATTCTCATTTTTAGAGCATACAATGCCATTCTTGTCGGTCAAAGCAACATCAATATAAGCAAGACCTTGTCCATCAGCCACATATTCATTTTTGTCGGTTAAAAGCGATATTTTAGACGGTTTATCAGAAGACTTGAGCAGAACCGATTCTATTTCGTTTCCATTCTCATCAAGGCCGACAGCCTTAATTTCACCTTTTTCATACGGAAGAGTGAATTTGGCTTTAAACTGTTCATTCTCTCCTGTCACCTTTTCATCAACAACTTTATTATTGATCAGAAGCCTCACCTTAGGATGTCTTGAATATACCACGACGTCAATGTTCTTCCCTTCCCATGCACTCCAATCCCAGGAATGCCATGTAGGCCAAGTTGACCATTGTGATGTTTTAATCGGTTCCACATATCCATCAGGCTCATAGACCGCAATATGCATTTTCTTTGCAGTATCAGTTGACTTAGGCGAAGTGATTTCACCATTCCACAGCAAATCTCTATAGAATGACACTGGCTTTCTCTCTCCAATCACATTGACATCTCCACAATACGCCCCATGCCAAGGGAACTGCAACTGTTGCCAGCTTTCTCCCTGTGGCCAACTTTTATATCTCCATCCGCCAATACCACTCTCACCAAGATAATCGAGTCCGGTCCATACCATATCTCCAATAACATAACTGAAATCACGAGTGATTTTCCAGTTATTGAATGCATCCTGCGGATAGGATTCGGTTTGCCATATCACTCTTTCCGGCACACGTTCATGATCGGTTTTATGTTTGAAAATCATATAATTATATCCAGCAATATCAAGAACTGCAGCATGAGGGTCATAGATTTCCCAATCGCTGTCCCAGGCACAGAGAGCCTCAGTCACAGGTCTGGATTTGTCGCATTCAAGAATCGCATTCTTCAGAATTGAGGCAGTCTGAATCACCCTGATGTCTTTTCTCTCAATAACCTCATTACCGATACTCCATGCAATGATAGAAGGGTGGTTCACATCCCTCCTCACCATAGCCTGCACATCTTCCTTATAATGTTCATCAAACAAATTATGATAGTCAGCATTATTCTTTTGAGTGCGCCATCCGTCAAAAGCCTCATCAATCACCATCATTCCAAGATGGTCACAAGCCTCAAGAAAATTGGCTGAAGGCGGGTTGTGACTTGTTCTGATAAGATTGAATCCCGCTTCCTTCATCAATGCCACTTTACGAAATTCCGCATCTTTATAACTTGCCGCTCCAACAATTCCATTATCATGGTGGCAACAAGCGCCATTAATAAGCACAGACTTTCCATTCAGTCTGAAACCATTTTCAGCATCGTATTCAATCGAGCGGAAGCCAAATGATACTGTATTATCGTCAAGCAAGCTATCATTCTCCTTCAGTTTCAATTCTGCCTGATACAAATTCGGTGTTTCCGTACTCCATAGCTTAGGGGTAGAAATATGTTCTGAGAGTTGCACCTCTTTCTTTTCGCCTGGATTGACAATAACATCCATATTTGAGCTTAAGCCGTTGACATTAAGAGACGCACTTACGGTGCGGGACCTATTGTCGTCATTAACAACAATTGCGGTAACAGTGACATCACCATTCATCTCAGACTTTACAACGGTGGAGTTATCTAGAAAATGTACTTTATCAGACACCATCAGCTGCACATCACGATAAATACCAGATCCAGAATACCATCTGCTGTTTTTTTGTTGAGAGTTGTCCACCCTCACAGCAATGACGTTTCGTCCCTGTTTGATAAATGGTGTCATATCCACCACGAAATTGCTGTATCCATAACCATGTCCTCCAGCAAGATTGCCGTTGACATACACTTTAGAATGCATATAGATTCCGTCAAAAAAAAGTCGGTGTGAACGACCGGCATCTTCGGCTGACACATTATAAACTTTTCTATACCATCCTATTCCTGTAGCATAATATCCACCCTCATTTCCCGCAGGGTTGTCTATTTTAGTTTGGCTCTCAATACTCCAATCATGAGGCAGGTCAAGTGTCCTCCATGAATTGTCGTCAAAATCCGTCAACATGGCATTTTCATTGTCACCAAGATTAAATTTCCAATCAAAATTGAAGTTGGTGGTCTTTGCATTTAATGACGAACACACCATAGCTGAAAACAGCAGTACAAAATAAAACTTTCTCATAATAAATACAATTTTTACAAAGTTAAGGAAAAATATAAAACAAAGCCCCCCAAAATAGGTTAAAAAGGGAAAATAGTTGCATTTCAAATAGAAATATTAACTGCGTTCCCATTGTAAGTACCCATCTATTAGCCAAAATTGTTGACCTAATAATACTCAATACGTAAAAAATCACTTTTTATTTTACCTAAATTTGAGTATTGTGTCCAAAGTCAATAAGCAGTAACTTTGCTGTGCAAATAAGAAGGATAATAAAAGGATAATAGATAAAGAATAAACATGAAAAAAGAAGTTGCAATCGCACTTATCACATTAGCGGGATTAACAGTCTCAGAAACAGCAAAATCTCAAGTTGTAGCTGCTGACAGTGTGATGGAGCATGTGAAAGGAAACAGACTGAGTATTGGTGGCTATGGTGAAATCGGCTACAGTCGTAATTTCTACAGCGACCATGTGAGCCGCTACAGTGCTCCCGAAGACCACAAGAACGACCCAAGCCATGGCCGTTTCGATATTCCCCACGCAGTTATTTATTTAGGATATGATTTTGGTAAAGGTTGGAGTTTTGGAACAGAAATCGAATTTGAGCATGGTGGTTCTGGCGTAGCCTACGAGAAAGAAGACGAAGAAGGTGGAGAATGGGAGCAAGAGACAGAAAAAGGAGGTGAAGTTGAGTTGGAGCAATTCTGGATTCAGAAAAGTTTCTCGAAAGCCGCCAATATCCGTGCCGGACATATCGTGGTACCAGTAGGATTAAACAACGCTTACCATGAACCTTTGAATTTCTTCACAGTTTATCGTCCAGAAGGAGAGAACACCATACTGCCTTCCACCTGGCATCAGACTGGTATCAGTTTTTGGGGTCGTAGCGGTGACTTCCGTTATGAAGCCCAATTTCTCGCCGGCTTAAACGCTGACAACTTCACTACCACCGGTTGGATCCATAAGGGCACAAGTTCTCCACTTGAATTTGATGTTGCCAACAAATATGGAGGAGCTATTCGCGGTGATTATTATGGAGTGCCAGGCTTGCGTGTCGGCTTAAGCGGTTACTATGGTCACAGCATCGGCAACAGTTATCCTAAGAACAAAAACGGCGTTGACGCACAATATAAAGGCGCTGTCGCCATAGGCGCGGTAGATTTCACCTACAATGCCCACAACTGGATAGTCCGTGGTCAGGCGGATTATGGTTATATCGGCGACACCGACCAACTGAACTATATCTACAACCGTCTGAACAAAAAGTCGCCATATCATCATTCCACACCAGTGAGTCAGAACGCCTATGCCATTGGCATAGAAGCTGGCTACGACATATTCTCACAAATTGAGAAAATGCGCGCTGACGATCAGAAGTTATATGTTTTTGGCCGTTATGAAAGCTACAATGCATGTGCTTCCAGCAATATGTCAAAGTATTCCTACAACAACGTTAAGCGCATGGCCGTTGGCTTGAACTATTATCCAATGAAAGAGATTGTGGTTAAAGCCGAATACAGCCACAGATTCTTAAAGAGTCAATACAACAACGAACCTTCCATCAATATTGGAATCGCATACGAAGGATGGTTCTTATAAAAAAGCCGCCGACATTCATGTACACACATTAAATTAAACTAATCCAATAATAATTAAAAAAATGAAAAAGACTTTTTTATTACTTTCAGCGTTGCTTTTTGGAGCAATGACATTTGTAAGTTGCAGCAGCGATGACGATGACAACAACAGCAGTCAGGACCAGTATTCTGACAAATCGTATGGCCAGGCAGCCATCAACTCATGTGGTGAATTGAACGATGCATTGGTTGCAGCCAATGAGCGTATAGGAAGCTCAAGTTTGACCGAATCCCAGAATTCGGAATTGGAATCCATCGTAAACAATTTGGTTGACAACGTTATCATTCCGACTTACACAGACCTGGCCGATGATGCAGAAGAGCTTCAGAAGGCATTGAACGGCCTGAATGTGAACAGCATCACTCAATCCGATGTTGACAAAGCCTGCACAGCATTCAAGAAAGCCCGCCAACACTGGGAGCGCAGTGAGGCCTTCCTGATGGGTCCTGCCAGTGATTTTGACATTGACCCGACAATTGACTCTTGGCCATTAAACCGCAGCTTGCTTATCAGCTATCTTTCGAGTGGCAACACAGACTTCACAGAAGAGCAGTTGGACGATGCCAGCATCCTGGGTTTCCATGCTCTTGAGTTCATCCTTTTCCGTAATGGCAAGAACCGTAACGTGAGTGAATTCACAGGCAATGACACCTACAAGGGCTTCACCAAGATCAGTGGTGCATCCGAACTGGCATACGCCCAGAGAATCTGTGCTTTGCTTATGGAGCGTACCTACCAGCTTCAAGTAGCATGGGAAGGAGAAACAGCTTCTAATGCAGACCGTGTAGCCGTATTGAAAGCAGCCGGCTTGGAGTACGTGACCGAAAGTGGCATCACATATGGTGACAACTTAAAAATGAAGAGCGGAAGCCGCTTCAACAACATCAAGGAAGTTGTTGCCCAAATTCTTTCCGACGATGAGGGAAGTTGCGCCGCCATCACCGACGAAGTGGGTTCTGCTAAAATCGCCAACCCATTCTCAGCAGGTTTCGTATTCTACGTTGAGTCTCCGTTCAGCTACAATTCCATCACAGACTTCCAGGACAACATCCGTTCAGTCCGCAACATCTGGCTTGGCAGTCTCAACGGAAAAGCAGCCACTCACAGCTTCTACAACTTCTTCAAGGAGAATCAGACCAAACTCGGCAATGACGTTGAAGATGCATACGAGTCGGCTATTTCCAACATTGGTAAAATGCCAGCACCATTCGTGAAATATGTCAGCACGATATGGAATGTGTCATACGAAGATGACGACAGAACAGCCGACGATCTTCCAGAATAACGAAGATATAGTCATAAAAACTCGCTACAACAATATTATGGCGATCAAAGTATCAGATAATTGAGAACCAACGTATAACAGAGCAGAATGCGCCCCTTGAAGTGTGGAACTGCAAGGGACGCATCACCCGTATAAAAAAGAAACAAATATGGACAGAAACATCAGACTTTTACTCATGGGGTTAGCATCACTTCCTTTAATGATGTCATGTAAAGACGACTCCACGGTGGAAAACGACAAATTGATTCCAGCCGAAGACCCGTTTGGCAAGGCTAATTCGGAATTTTCCGCAGAGGAGTGGTATCCTGGAGGTGAATTAGGCACAACCCGCAACGCCAGCTACTCAGCCCCAACCGTCCCAGTTGAAAACATGGGATTAGACGCCAGCTTCAAGAAAGGCGAAGACAACTTTGAACACCTTTACACATTTACTGAAGAGCCTCGCAAAGGCTTGGGACCAGCATGGGTGCGCAACAGCTGCATCCATTGCCACCCCTCATATGGTCATGGTAAACGAATGACCCGCTACCGTGCCAATGATTTTGGCAATGGTTATCTACTTGTGATTTATCATCCTGAAGCAGGCGTGGATCTGGATGGTGTAGCCTATGCAAAAAACTCCTATATCCGTCAGGTGACTGGAATGCCTCAGACAAAAGCCATGGCTCCATTCAAAGCTCCAATAGACGAAGAGCAGATCAAAGTGGAATGGCTTGACGTGAAAGAGATGGAGAGCGGACTTCCAATGGAATTCCCTGATGGTGAAAAATACTCTCTGATTTACCCAGAGGTGACCATTCCTCAAAGCGCATTCAACACCAATCCACTTCCTGTGAATTATGAGGTTCGCTTAGAAAACACTATTGGTGTTTATGGCACCGGACTTCTTGATGCTATTGACCAAGATGACATGAAGGCCCAATATCAGAAAGAAGCTCCATACGTGGAATTAAACCCAGCCATGTGGGACAAATCTTCCAACGACTGGGCAGCCAGTGCATGGTACACACTTGCTGACGGCCAGAAGAAGATCAAGAAATTCACCTACGCCATGACCCGAGCTTCGCTCCAGGATGGTCCTGGCGCCAACGCCATCTGGAACATCACCAATGTGACCCGCTCTGACCGGCATTATTTCTATTCTACTCCAGCATGGGCAAAAGCCATGTCTGAAGACGAAGATGTGATTTCCTACATCCAGGCCAATGGTAATGACAAGAATTCCTTGCTTTATCCTTACTATGCTGACGGCACGAAAGAAGGAATCAGTGCCCGTGTGAATGAATTGCTGAGCATCAGCAGCAATGCTGGCGCAGAGACCTTTAAGAAATATTTTGTTGAAGGTTCTCCATACAACGGAAATGAAGAAATGACTGACCGCGACTATTACGACTTCATGGTTTGGCACAGAGGCTTGGCCGTACCAGCTGCTCGTAATCTTGACGATGCAGCCGTTCAACGCGGTAAGAAAGTGTTCACAGAGATTGGCTGCACTGCCTGCCACCGTCCATCATGGAAAACTCGTGACGACAATTTGTGGATTGACAATTCCATCAAGGCATACGCTGCCAGCATAGGAAAAGATGCAAGCTCCATCATGCCGAAATATCCTAACCAGACCATTTGGCCATACACCGACCTGGTTCAGCACCGTCTTTTCATGAAGAATGACATCCGCACAGGCTGGTGCCGCACCACCCCATTGTGGGGTCGTGGTCTCTCCCTCCGCCTTACAGGAGCTGAAGACCGCCTGCACGATGCCCGCGCACGCAATGAGATAGAAGCCATCATGTGGCATGCCTACAGCAAAGAATCCGACGCATGGGAATCAACGCTGAAATTCTACAATCTGCCGAAATCTGACCGTGACGCAGTTGTGAAATTCCTGCAAGCTATTTGATTCCAACCGACTTGACTACACTTTCGTAAAAAAGCATTACTAAATCGAATACAACCGGAACAAGAAAAAACCTTTGTCCCGGTTGTATCTTTTTGAAATAATCATTATCTTTGTAAAGGGTTGTTCTATTAATTATTTAATTCTATTGAATTATCTTTGACTGTGGCTGTCTCTTTTTGGCATCTTCGCTTTTAAGAATTTGAACCGTAGCTCGCTACGCTCCTGCATTCTCGCAAGCGAATCTACTCAAAAACAGCCAACCCACAGCCTAAAGCTAATTTATAGAACCACCCTAAATAAAGTTCAGAAGAAAGGTCCAATGGTTAA
>JAEEGF010915232.1_pt1 | contig 10233 bp, 7 predicted proteins | sample 9134171 | NCBI WGS metagenome assembly JAEEGF01 (sample SAMN16246542, study PRJNA631951) | gut metagenome | biome: gut microbiome; feature: rumen; material: AP-attached | host: Bos | place: Iran: Karaj | collected 2018-10 | reverse complement strand
GTCAAGCTGATCGAAACGAGCGACGCTGAGCTGCGCGAACTCCTGAGCGCGGGCGTGATCGACGCAGGCCTGACGGTAGAAGAAGCTCTGCCTCCAGAACTGGATTCGTTCGTGCTGAAAACTGAATCGATCGTGCTGGCCGTGCCGCGCGGCAATCCCGTCAACGAAAAACTGCGCGGTATGGAGCTGAGCGAGGACGCGCTGCTTTCCGGCGATCCAGATCTGACCGACGCGCCGCGCGTGTCGATGAAGGAATTCGCAAACGAGCGCTTTCTCTTCCTCAAAGAGGGCAACGACATCCGCTCACGCGGCCTGCGTATCTGCCGCGATGCCGGTTTTGAGCCGCAGATCGTGATGGAGCTGGCCCAGCTGCTGACGGCCTATCACCTGGCCGAATCGGGTCTGGGCGTGACGTTTGCCCGCGCGTCGATCCCCTATTATGCAGGCATTTCGCCCGATCTGTGCCTATACGCGATCGACCATCCCGACACGCACCGACAGATCCGCGCCGTCTTCAGCGGCAAGTCGCGTTCGTCTGCGCTCTCCGCGTTCGCCGACTTTCTCAAAAAGCGCGCTACCTTTTAATATCCCCGTCATGCCTTCACGGGCACGATGTTATGAACGAGCGGCTATTTGATTTTTTCTCGTTTGAGGGTACAATACGGTTCAGGCAATCCAGTTCCATCTTTCACAATCCCATGAAAGGCGGTCTTTTACATGAATATCGTTGAAAAGTTTGACATGCTCGGCATCGACAACGCTCCCGGCCAGGAGAGCCTGCAGAAAACGCAGAAGCTTGATCTGCGCGGCGAAAAGATCCCCGGCGCGTTCGTTGATTTCTCTCACGGCGACGTTGACGCTCACCTGCCCACGCCCGGTTCGTTCGAGGTCTTCTCGCACGGATTCTTCGAGGGCGGCGCTCAGGCCTACACGCCTTACCGCGGCCGCAAGACCGTGCTTGAGCACGTGGCCGAGAAGCTTTCCGCCTTCAACGGCGCGAAGATCGACCCCGCGCAGAACCTGATCCTCACCCCCGGTACGCAGGGCGCCCTGTTCCTTGCCATGGGCGCGAACGTGATGCCCGGCGACAAGGTCGCCATCGTCGAGCCCGACTACTTCGCCAACCGCAAGATGGTCGAGTTCTTCGGCGGCGTGCTCTGCCCCATCCAGATGAACTGGCACACCAGCGGCAAGAGCGGCATCGACCTGGCCGCGCTCGAAGCCGCTTTTAAAGACGGCGTCAAGCTGTTCCTCTTCTCCAACCCCAATAACCCCACCGGCTGCGTCTACTCCTACGACGAGATCTGCACGATCGCCGCGCTGGCGAAGAAATACAACGCCACGCTGATCGTCGACGAGCTGTACAGCCGTCAGGTCTACACCGGTGTGAACTACACGCACCTGGCCGCCCAGAAGGAGATCCCCGACAACCTGATCACGATCATCGGACCTTCCAAGACCGAGTCGCTCAGCGGCTTCCGCCTTGGCGCCGCGTTCGGCACCGCCGAGGTCATCGAGCGCATGGAAAAGCTCCAGGCCATCATGGCTCTGCGCTGCCCCGGCTACAACCAGGCCGTGTTCTTCACATGGTTCGCAGAGCCGGCCGGCTGGATGGAAGCCCGCGTGGCCGAGCATCAGCGCATCCGCGACGATATCATGAAGGTGCTCAACGCGGCAGAGGGCGTTTCCGCCCGTCCGACCGACGGCGGCAGCTACCTGTTCGTCGAGATCCCCGAGCTTGAAGTCAGCCTGCACCAGTTCATCCGCATCGTCCGCGAGCTGGCCGGCGTCATCGTCACGCCCGGCACTGAGTTCGGACCGCAGTTCCTGCACCAGTTCCGCATCAACTTCTCGCAGGACCATGACAAGGCCGTCGATGCGATGAAGCGTCTGCTGGCCGTCATGGACCGCTATCGCAAGAACTAAACAGCTCTGAACAAAAATCAGCCTTCGGTTCTTCATGAGCCGGAGGCTGATTTTTACGTCATTGCATAGCTTTGCGGATCACCGCGTCGGCGTTTTCAGCATAATCTTTGAACACCGCCTGCGCCGTCCGGATAAAGCCGGCGATATAGCGCGGCTTGAAGCTCTCGCGGCGGTAGACGAGGTTCGTGTACTTGGGCAACGACAGATTTTTCATCGGGAAGATGCGCAGGCTCGGATCGTCGCGCATCGTGTTGAGCATGTCATACAGGATCATCTGATAGATCAGGCCGATCCCGCTTCCCTGCTGGCAGAATCTCAGCACAAGATCGTGGCGCGACGTTTCCAGAACGATGTTCGGGCGCCTGTTCCTGTTCTCGTAGAACTCTTCCAGCGTATCGCGCAGCGAGTTTCCCCGCGAAAAGGCCACCAGCGGCAGATCGAGCAGATCGGCCAGCTCCAGCCCTTCGCGCCTCGCCTTTTCCGTCAGCGCGCTGCCGCCGTCAGGAAAATGCGAGTCGAGGAACGACTGACTGGCAACACAGCATACCTTTTCCTGGGACAGCGTCCACACCTCCGTGTCGCTCCTCACGGGTGCGTCCACGCCGATGTACAGGTCAAGCAGTCCCTGCTGGAGGAGATCGTCAAGACGCGATGTCGAGGCCTCCGTCAGCGACAGAGTGATGTTGGGAAAATCCCTGTGGAAGCTTTCCCAGATGCGCGGCATGAAGATCGTGCCGCGAATGCCGGTGATCCCGACCTCCATGTGTCCCAGCGAGGTGTCAGAAAGATCCGCCAGCTGCGAGCGGAACAGTTTTTCCAGCCGCAGCGTTTTCCGGGCGTACTCCACCAACGCCGCCCCCGCAGGCGTGAGCATGAGCCGCGGCTTGCGCTCGAACAGCTGCGCGCCGTACTGCTTTTCCAGTTTCTGAATATGGACGCTCAGCGTCTGTTGCGTGATGTACAGTTTTTCCGCGGCACGGCGAAAGTTCATCTCCTCCGCCGCGACCAGATAATAGCGAAGCCCCCGCAGTCCCATGATGAAATCGCCTCCGACAAAGTTGTTTGATTGTATTATAGCTCGTCAGACGAAAAAGGCCAGATACGGCCGCTAAATTGACAGCAAAATAGCTGTCGCGACCTTGAGATTTTTCTGTTTGATTTGAATCGCAAATAATTGTACCATTCAGGACAGAAGGAAAAACTCCTTCAAAACTACGAACAAGGAGTGGTCGAAAAATGACGGCAAGTCTGGTCATTCGCGGCGGCATGGTCGTCGACCCGGCGAACGGCATCGAACGCCGCACGAGCCTGATCGTCGAAGAAGGCCGCATCGCCGGCATCTGCAACGACGGTGCGGAACCGTCCGCGCAGCAGACGATCGACGCTGAAGGCTGCATCGTCACCCCCGGACTGATCGACACGCACCTGCACATGTTCCACGGCGGCACGGAAAACGGCATCGTCCCCGATACGACTTTGCTGCCAATGGGCGTGACCGCTGGCATCGATCAGGGCAGTGCGGGATCGGGAAACTTCCAGATCTTTTACGATTCGATCATCGCACGAAGCCAGGTCCATATTTTCGCCTGCCTCAACATCTCCACGCAGGGCCTGATCACGAGCAGCTACCCTGAAAACCTCGATCCTAAATTCACCAACCTCGCCGCGATGAAGCGCCTGTTTGAGAAGTACCCTCGGACACTGCGCGGCATAAAAACGCGCATCAGCAAAGAATTGGTCGGCGATTTCGGCATTGCCGTCCTGGAAAACGCGCGTTCCACGGCTGACGCGATCGGTACGCGGATCTCCGTGCACACGACCAATCCGCCTCTTCCGGTGTCCGAGTTCATCGGCCTTTTCAACAAAGGCGACATCTACTCGCATACGTATCAGGGCAAGGGATTTTCCATTCTTGACGAAGACGGCAAAGTCAGCCTGTCCGTGTGGGAAGCGCGAAAGCGCGGCGTGATCTTCGACAGCGCCGACGCGCGCGTGCATTATCTCTATCCTGTCGTGAAGCAGGCGTTGAGCGAGGGCTTCTTGCCTGACACGCTCAGCACAGACCTCGTGCAGGGCAGCCTGTTCCAACCCGGAGTGTTCGGCCTGCCGCGCGTCATGTCGAAGTATCTGGCGCTCGGCCTGCCGCTTGCTGAAGTCGTTCGCGCCGTCACTGCCGGTCCGGCAAAGATCATCGGCCGGTCCGATCTTGGCAACTTAGGCGCAGGTGCAGCGGCCGACATCGCGATCTTCAGGCTCAAAGACGTAAAAACGGAGATCACCGACCGCGAGCGCAACACGCTGACGCTGAACAAAATGCTAGTTCCACAGTGCACCGTCCTCGGCGGCAAGGTCGTCTTCCGCCAGTTTGATTTCTAATCTCGGCTCCAAAATCTCATTCGGGAGGTTTTATTATGAATCCTATCACTCAGGTTTTCGTCGATCTGTCCACGCTCAGTCTTCTGCTGCTGATCGGGTATCTGCTGCGCCGCCACGTCGGCGTGTTCCAGAGGCTCTATCTGCCTGCCTCGCTGATCGCCGGCTTTGTCGGCCTGCTGCTCGGGCCGCAGGTACTCGGCAAGTACACCGAGTACTGCCTGCCTATCACCAAGACCGTTGGCCAGTGGCCCGGCGTGCTCGTCACGGTCGTGCTCGGCCTGTCGTTCTTCGGCTCACAGTCATCGCACAACTTCGGCCGCGTGGCGCTTTCCGCCGTCACCCAGGGAGGCATCATGCACCAGACGCAGGTACTCGTCGGCATGGGCTGCACCCTGCTGATGATGCCCAAGTTCGCCAACCTGCCGTTTGCCTTCGGCCTCACGCCCGTTTTCGGCTTCCACGGCGGTCACGGCACGGCCAACGCGGCCGGCGCCGCGCTGACAGCGGCCGGCTGGGCTGACGGTGTGGCTGTCTGCAATACGATGGCGACAGCCGGTCTGCTCTCCGGCATCATCCTCGGCATGATCGTCATCAACGTCGGCGTGCGCAAGGGCTGGTCGCAGAAAGTCAGCAAGCCGCAGGACATCCCGCAGGACATCCGCGAGGGTTACGTTCCCGTCGAGAAGCGCACTGCCATCGGCAAAGGCGTCACGTACAACGACGCTCTCGATCCTCTCGCGCTCCAGCTGGCCTTTGTCGGCGTCATCTACGGCTCGGCCCGCCTGCTTTCCCGCTCGCTCATCTGGGTGCACCCGCTGCTCAAGGAGATCCCCCTGTTCGCCTGCGCGATGATGTGCGGCGCTCTGCTCTCGTTCATCATGAAGAAGCTGAAGATGGCCGACTACATCGACCGCCCCACCGTCAACCGCATCTCCGGAGTCGCCCTTGACTACCTGGTCTGCTCGGCGATCTCCACGCTGTCGCTGAAGGTCTTCGCGCTCTACATGGTGCCCATGCTCGTCACCATCGCCGCAGTCATCGTCGCAAACCTGCTCGTCAATTTCTATTTTGCGCGCAAGATGTTCGACGTCGACTGGTTCGAGCGCGCCATGGGCGCCTACGGTCTTGAAAGCGGCGTTCTCGCCACAGGACTGATGCTGCTGCGCGTCATCGATCCCAAGTTCGAGACGACCGGTCAGGAGTCCGCCGCAGCTTCGGCTGCCCTGTGCTATCCCTGGTCGCTGCCCTACATCATGTTCATGCCCATGCTCGCGTTCAAGGTGTCGCCGTGGATCCTCTTCGCCGGCAGCGCCGCGCTCTGGGTCGTGTTCTTCGTCATCGCCCGCGTGTTCTTCTGGAACAAGCCCGCTGCGGCCAAGTAGTATAATAACAACAACAAGCCGGGCGAAGTGCCGGACGCTTCGCCCGATCTAGCCCAACAAGAAAGGATTCATGACAATGTACTTTTTCGACTGCACCATGCGTGACGGCGGCAATGTTGTGGGCTGCGGCTTCGATGCCGAACTCACGAAGATGATGGTGGAAGGCCTGCTCGACAACGGCATCACGACGATCGAGCTGGGCAACGCCAAGGGCATCGGCGCCTACGAGATCGACGGCGCGACCGACGCTCTGACCGATGAGGAATACCTTGATCTGATCCAGCCCTACCTGAGCCGCGGCAATATCGGCATGTTCCTCAACGCCAAGCGTTTCAGGCAGAAATATGTCGACCTGGCTGCGTCCAAGGGCCTGAAGTTTCTGCGCGTCGGCGCGAACGCCGGCAGCGGCCCGAAGATCTCTGTCGAGCCCATCCGTGCCGTCAAGAAGGCCGGCATGACCTGCCACTACTCGCTGATGAAGGCCTATGTGAGCACACCCAAAGAACTGGCCGAAGAAGCTAAATTCCTCGAAGGCGAAGGACTCGACGCGATCACGATCATGGACTCCGCCGGAACGATGCTGCCCGAGGAAGTTACGGAGTACACCGAGGCCGTCGTCAACGCCGTGAAGATCCCCGTCGGCTTCCATTGCCACAACAACCTCTGCCTGTCGGCTGCCAACGCCGTGGCCGCCTGGAGAGCGGGCGCGACCATCCTTGACGGCGGTCTGCTGGGCATGGCCCGCAGCGCCGGCAACCTCGCCACCGAAGTCGGTGTCGCTCTCATGCAGCGTTACGGCCAGCTGAAAGAAGTCAACCTCTGGGGCCTGCTTGACTTCCTTGACAGCAAGCTGATCCCGGCGATGAAAGAGCACAACTACCACGTCGCCATCCGTCCGCTCGACCTCGTGCTCGGTATGACCGGCACACATTCCAGCTTCGTCAAGACCTTCAAAAAGGTCGCCGCCGAAGAGGGCGTGCCGCTCTACAAGCTCATCGCCGCAGTCTCCGCCGTCAACAAGGAAACCCCCACGGAAGCCTTCATGCACGAGAAGGCACAGTCGCTGAAAAAGTAAGGAGAAACGCACGATGAAAAAGATCGCCCTTGCCGGAAAGTACACTCCCGAAGCCGTAGAGGCCTTCCGCACCGCTCTGGCCGGCGAAGACTGCAAAGTCGTCGTCGTCAACACCCCCGAAGCTTATGCGGCCCTCACCGATGCCGACGCCATGGTCCTGCGCGTGTTCAAAGCCTACAAGGCAGACATCGAGCGTAATCCCGATCTGAAGATGATCTGTCGCTGGGGCGTGGGCGTCGATTCCGTCGACGTGCCGTTCGCCAGCTCGCGCGGCATCATGGTCACCAACACGCCCGGCGCCAACGCTTACGCCGTGGCCGAACTGGCTGTGACGCTGATGCTCGCCGTCGGCCGCAACCTGATGTTCCACAACAAGAGCATCCAAAGCGGCGTCTGGAGCCGCACGATGTTCACCGACAACGCCGTTTCACTGAACGGCAAGAAAGTCGGCATCATCGGCGGCGGCAACATCGGCCGCCAGGTAGCCAGGCGCGTGCAGGCTTTCGGCGCTAGCGTGCAGTATTACGACGTGTTCCGCCTTTCGCCGGAGATGGAAAAAGAGTTCAACATGACCTTCGTTTCGCTCGAAGAACTGCTGAAGACCTCCGACGTCGTCACCATCCATGTGCCGCTGCTCGACAGCAACCGTCATATGCTGAACGCCGAAAACATCGCCACGATGAAGAAGAACGCCATCGTCATCAACACTGCCCGCGGCGGCCTGATTGACGACAAGGCGCTGCTGGCGGCCATCGACGAAGGCCGTCTGATGGGCGCTGGACTCGACTGCGTGGAAGACGATCCGCTTCCCGCCGGGCACCCGCTGCTGAACCATCCCAACATCGTCATCACGCCCCACGTCGGCGGCAACACCAGCGACCTCGCCACCGTCATGGTGCCGATGATCGTCGATAACCTGAAGAAGTTCCTCCACGGCGAGAAGCCCCGCTTCGTCGTCAACGAGAAGGAACTGGCAAAGTAAGAATCTACAAAAGACAGGGGAAGGTCTGCGTCTTGCGGACCTTCCCCTGTCTTTTGCTTTAGTAATACCATCATCTCACCCATACTGCACAGGGCAGAAAGAAGTCATTCATTCACCATCTCGGGAATATCTTTGCGGAAATGCGGCGTCACCGAGGCGCTTTCGATCAGATCTTCGACCAGCTCCGGCAGAGGAACGCCGGCTGTCTCCCAGAGTTTGGGGTACATGCTGATCGAGGTGAAGCCGGGAATGGTGTTGATCTCATTGAAGATGACGCGGTTCGTGCCCTTCTCAAGAAAGAAGTCGACACGCGAAAGCCCGTCGCAGTCGAGCGCGCGATAGATCTTTTTCGCCGCCTCGCGGATCTCGTCGGCCTTCCCTTCGGGGAGATCGGCGTTCAGCACTGTGCGCGAAGTGCTGTCCTTATACTTGGCATCATAATCGTAGAATTCGGCCGTCGCAAGGATCTCCCCCACGCCGCAGACGCGCGCGTTCCAGCCGCCCAGCGCGGCCGTCTCCAGCTCGCGCCCGACGATCGCTTCTTCGACGACGATCTTGAAGTCGTTTTCCGCCGCGATCTCAAGCGCTTTTTTGAGTTCGTCGCGATTTCCCGCCTTGGAGATGCCGCATGACGAACCTGCATTCGATGGTTTCACGAAGACCGGCCAGCCCAGCGCCGTTTCGATACGGTCGCAGAGCCCTTCCAGATCGGCCATTTCTTCGCGGCGGAAGGCCAGATACTTCGCCTGAGCGACGCCGAGACGATCCACGATCGCCTTCGTCGTCGCCTTGTCCATCGTCACCGCGGAAGAAAGCACGCCGCAGCCCACGTAAGGGATCTGCGCCAGCTCCAACAGCCCCTGGACGCAGCCGTCCTCGCCGTACAGGCCGTGCAGAACGGGAAAGACCACGTCGGCCCGCACCAGCGACAGCACGCCGTTGTCGTCGATAAGCACGCTTTTCAGTCCCGCGTCGGGCAGCAATGCGGCACGCACCGTGCTCTCGCGCCATTTTCCCGAGGCAACGTCGTCGATCGAATCCGTTTTCAGCCAGCGGCCGTCTTTCGTGATGCCGATCAGCAGCAGATCGTATTTTTGTCTGTCCACACCGCCGGCCACCGTGACAGCCGAAACGCAGGACACATCGTGCTCAGAGGACTGCCCGCCGAACAGCAGGATGAGATTCTTTTTTTCTTTCATACGCATTCATGCGCTCCTTTTCGCCCGCCGGCTTTGCCGCGGGCATATTCTTTCTGTTTTCTTACCGCTATTGTACACGCCTTTGAGCTTTTTGTCAGAGCAAATCGCAAATTTTAGCTGAAAAAATCAAATTGCTCTGTAACAAAGTAAATCCATGCTTTAATAAAATGAAATGACGTTTTACGGCCTGCCGCATTATTCATACTTTACATTCTCCGCAAAAAATGCTACTATTCCGACATAATGAAAGTTTCAGAAACACAAATCTATTCTTTTTAGGAGGTCATCATGAAAAAAATCTTCAACCCCAGAACCCTTCTTTTTGCAACTGCGGCAGGCATCGGTTTGAGCGCTCTTTCCGGCGCGGCGTTGGCGGCCGGCAATGATGACCGCGTCCTTCGCCTGAGCATCCTCGCGCCTCTGACGACGATCGACCCGCACCGCACGGTCAACCTTCAGGACGACATTTTCCTGCGCCAGATCTACGAAAGCCTATACCATCAGAACGAAAAAACAGGCGAGTATCAGCCTCGCATCGCCGAGAGCTACACAGTCTCCGAAGACGGTCTCACGTATAAGTTCAAGATCCGCAAGAATGCTAAGTTCCACAACGGCGATCCCGTCACGGTAAAGGACTGCGTCTTCTCGTTCAAGCGCGCCCAGGGCACGCCTCAGATGAAGAGCCGCCTGCCCGGAGTGAAGGACATCCGCGCTGAAGGCGACGACACGCTGGTATTCGAACTTGAGCGCCCCAATTCAGCGTTCCTCAACAGTCTGTGCGGTGTCTTCGTACTCAGCGAGCGCGAAGTGACCGAACAGGGCGAGCAGTTCGGCACTAAAGTCGCACTGGCCGGTACGGGACCATATTACCTCACGTCGCTCCAGCATGACGTCGAGTGGACCTGCAATGCGTTCCCGGAGTACTATCGCGGCGTCGCGCCGATCAAGAAGCTGGACTACAAGCCGATCACCCAGGCTTCCGCCGGTCTGATCGCCTTTGAAGCCGGTGAGCTCGACTGGTATATCGCCCCGATCGCCAACTGGGACGACCTGAAAGAAAACGAGAAGTACAACACCCAGCTCGTTCCCGCCAACCACATCTCGTTCCTCGTCATCAACCCTGCCGCCAAGCCTCTTGACGACGAGAACCTGCGCAAGGCGATCGCGTACTGCATCGACAAGGACGCGATGAACATGACCTGCTATGACGGCCTGGCCGTCAACGCCGATTTCATGATCGGCGCTCAGAATGTCGGCGCTCCGACAGAGGGAATCGTATACAACTACGATCCT
>JAEEGF011648304.1_pt1 | contig 10234 bp, 5 predicted proteins | sample 9134171 | NCBI WGS metagenome assembly JAEEGF01 (sample SAMN16246542, study PRJNA631951) | gut metagenome | biome: gut microbiome; feature: rumen; material: AP-attached | host: Bos | place: Iran: Karaj | collected 2018-10 | reverse complement strand
TTCGTCTTCCTCTCCCTCTATGGCGGAGATCCAGGCGGCCGAGGTCGCCACAGCGTCAAAATCGAACAAGCCCGTGTAGATAATCTCGTCGAGGTCAACGTCGCCGTAGTTGCAGCTGAGCACCTTGGCGCCGGGATTGATGCCCTTGACTATGGCGCGCAGGCGCCCCAGCTCGTCGGCGGTCACCTCGGCTGCTTTGTTGAGAAGTACTATGTTGCAGAATTCCAGCTGCTCGATAATCAACTTTTCGAGGTCATCCTCTCCTATATCCTCGCGCCCGAGGGCTTCTCCCCCGCCGAACTCGTCTTTCATCCTGAGCGCATCCACTACGGTTACGATACAGTCGATATAGGGCAGCCCGCCACGCATGTACTGTGTGCCGAAAGTGGGCATGGTGCAGATTGTATTGGCTATGGGAGCCGGCTCGCATATGCCGCTTGCCTCGATCACTATATAGTCGAAACTTTTGCTCGACACCAGGTCGGCTACCTGCGCCACAAGATCCATCTTGAGAGTGCAGCAGATGCAACCGTTCTGCAGGGCCACGAGCGAATCGTCTCCACCGCCCACTACGCCTCCTTTCTGGATAAGGTCGGCGTCGATGTTCACCTCGCCTATGTCGTTGACTATCACTGCGAACTTAATACCCTTACGGTTGGACAGAATGCGGTTCAGCAGAGTGGTTTTACCGCTGCCCAAATAGCCGGTCAGAAGCAGTACCGGCACCTGCCTTGTTTCCATATCTATTGTCATAATTAAGTGTAAAATTACACTATTTCCACCTATTATGCAACCCCCGGTTTGCAAGGGCATCAGAAATTGTCTAATTTTATAGCTTTGTTCGAAGAGCAGCCGAGATGGACGGGCATTACGGATATAAACGCATCATCAGAGAGATGTGGCCGATGGTATTGATGATCCTGGTCACATCCGTTGACAGCATCGTAGACGGCTGGTTCATCTCCAATTATGCCGGCAGCACCGCCTTTGCCGCCATGAACATAATCTGGCCGGCGATAGCCATTATCTCCGCGCTCGGACTTATGGTGGGAGCCGGGGGTAGCGCCCTGGTGTCAAAGACTTACGGCGAGGGAGACATTGAGCGGGGCAACCGCATCTTTACAATGCTCATACGCCTTACTTTCGTCGCAGGGCTTGCCATCAGTGCGGTGTTCTTTATGTTTATGCGCCCCGCCTCGATTGCGCTCGGCGCAGAGGGCGACATGATACGCTACGCCGTAATTTACGGACGGATAGTTACCCTGACGCTTCCGGTTTATATGCTGCAGCTGGCCATACAGCCCTTCTGCATGACAGCAGGAAAACCTGCCCTGGGGACGGTTACCTGCATTATCTGCGGAGTGAACAACATAGTGCTGGATGCTTTGTTCGTAGCAGTATTCGGATGGGGGCTTACCGGAGCCGCCGTGGCAACTGCGATTTCGTTTTTCCTGGGCGGCCTTATCCCTGTCATCTACTTTTCTTCCACGCACAACAGCACGCCTCTCCGGTTCGTTCGGCACAGCCGCGACGACTGGAAAGCTATCGGCAAGTCGCTCTCCAACGGACTCTCGGAGTTTGTGGGGAACATATCTTACAACGTCGTGGGAATATGCTACAACCTGCAGTTGATGAAGTATATAGGAGAGAAGGGAGTATCTGCGTACGGGGTTTTGCTGTATATAGGATTCATATTCGGTTCGGTGTTCATAGGCTACAATATGGGAGTCTCGCAGGTCATATCCTATAAGTTCGGAGCCGGGGACAAAAAAGAATTGCGGAGCCTGCTGCACAAGAGTTGCGTTTTGATAGCCATCGCGGGGCTGCTTTTTACGGCGATAATAGAATTATTGGCTCCGCAGTTAGCATACGCGTTTGTGGGGTATGATGCCGAACTTAGCAACCTAACCACTTATGCGCTGCGGATCTATATGGTGTCGTTCCTGATCTGCGGCTTTAACATGTTCGCATCGGCCTGGTTCACAGCGCTTAACAACGGACCGGTGTCGGCAGTGATTTCGTTTACCCGCACTCTCGTTTTCGAGCTCGGCTGCGTGTTCGCACTGCCCCTGATTCTGGGGATCGACGGCATCTGGCTGGCGGTCAATGTGGCCGAAGTGCTTGCCCTGCTGCTCTCCGCCGCCCTTGTGCTCGGCCTTCGGCACAAATACGGCTACTAGCCGGGCTTTCGCCCGGGTCCGTGTGCAGGAAGGGCCGTTTTGCACACGGGAAGCCGCAGCTAGCAGATCCCGGGGGCACAGAGGCCCGATTTGCTCACGGGAGGCCGCGGCAAGCAGGCACCGGGGGCAGGAAGGCTCGTTTTGCACACGGGAAGCCGCAGCGGGCAGGTCCCGGGGGCACAGAGGCCCGATTTGCACACGGGGAGTCTCTCGACAAGGCGCCCTCAGGCGCCGCATCGGAGCGTCAGCGAGTTTTTCGGAGAAAAAAGAGGGATTAGCCCCGCTGCGCGGGCCTTTTCCCTCGGTCTCCGAGAGCAATCAGAATGCGGGCGCAACCAAAGGTTGCTTTTTGTTAGTGAGCAAGGGTTTACAAGCGCGAGCGCTTGACACTCTTGCACACTAACAAAAACGCCGCACTTGCGTGCGGCGCCCGTTCTGATTGCATAGCGCGGAGGAAGAGGGATTCGAACCCCCGGAACGTTGCCGTTCAACAGTTTTCAAGACTGCCGCCATCGACCACTCGGCCATTCCTCCAATCGGGACTGCAAATTTAGATAAAAAATCGGGGAATCCAACACTATTTAACCAGCGTTTCTCCTAAATATGGAATTACCACAGGTACGGGCGGAACGGAAAGAGCCTCGCGGGCTTCACGCAAGATGGGCTCGCAATAAGTGACGAATCGTTCCCAGCTGTAATAGGCGCCGTCAATACTCTCCAGAGGCAAGGAGAGGGGCTGCTCGTTTAGCAGCGGAAGGAAAATCAGGTCTCCTCTCCGCCCGCGGAAAAACACCAGCTGAAGGTTGGCCGCCATAGGTATCTGCGACACGTCCCACACTTCCCAAGAGCGGCTAAAGTCCTCTAACTCAGCGCCCCAGCCATCAACTTTAAGCATGGCCAGAAGAGCCATCATACAGCCGTCGTGCCCGAAGCGGAGGCGCACCCTAACGCCCGACTCAATGTCAGGCTCCACCCTGTCGATGATATCTCCCAGCACAACCTCCGACAGGTAGCAACCGCGCTTGTCGCCCCCGGGGAACCGGCTCTTGCCGATATAGAACGAACAATTGTCAAGGCGTCCCAGGAGGAGGAGTTCATCGGAAGTGAAAGCATCAAGAATATTAGGGAATCCGCAGCTGGGAAAATTCATCGCGACATCGAAGAAAGTCCTCTCGAAATCGAGCGGATCGCACAGTCCCCGAAGATAATCATAATCAGCAAACAGACGCTTGCAAAAAGGTTCCGGATCGATTATATCGGCCACATAGGCATCGAAAGCAGGACGCCACAGGCCATCCCCCTTCTTCCATTGCACATCGTATTCGGTAGCCCGCGGATTCTCCAGCGTATGCTGGTTGATTACACCCATGTAGCTTCGGGACGCATCGGCGTGAATATCCAGGCCCGGGCGGAGCGAGAGCAATTCCCGGGTAAAATAAAACATCGAGAGCATCGTCCGCTCCAGATTGGTCGAATTGGCCTCGATGCGTGCGTTCTTCTTGAAAAGCGAAGGATAGCGCCCGACCATCCGGCGCGCGATTCCGCGGTGCTGCATAGCGCCAAGCGGAGTAAGTTCCCCTTCGCGCTTGTCGAGCAAAGGATAAACGTCGGAATAAGTCTGCCATATCCTCTGACCCTCCGGAGTAAGCATACTGTCGGCGGCGGCCTTTTCAAGAATAGAATTGACGGCCGCATACTGCCCCGGATTGACAAGATATCTCGACCCGTGACGCCCGTAGTGCGTGATATACACGGGCTTGTAGCCTGCAGGGGGACTGGGGAGAGGTGCAAATCCCGCAGGATACAGACGGCTCGTTCCCATCATCCATCCGGTAACCCTCTTTCCGTCCGCCGACAGCAGGGACGGAGCAGCAAAACCATAGCCGCCCGTGGCTATGTGAACGGGAGGGGCCCAACCGTCAGGTTGGGAGGGATGAGCGCTCTGCGCGAAGTTTTGCAGCTCCGTCCCTGCCGTCGGCCGGCACGAAACGGCACCCACGAGCAGAAAAGCCACCAGCAGTATCGACAAGCAGTGCCCTCCGGAAGCCAAAAAACTTTGGGAAAAGGCTTCCGGAGGGCACTGCCTGCCGATACCGCAAACGCTATTCTGCCTTCTGTTCCTTCTTCTTGTCATCGGAGGCAAAGAATTTCCATTGGAACAGAACAAGGTAGAATGCACCTACAGTAACGCAGGAATCTGCAAAATTGAATACGGGGCTGAAGAACACCACCTCGCCTGCGGCATTATGGATAAGCGGGAAATAAAACATATCCACCACCCTGCCGAACATAAACGGAGCGTAATCCCAGATAAGCCCGTAAAACAGACAGTCTATTATATTGCCAAACGCGCCCGCAGTGATGAGAGTCAAACCCACCAGCACTCCCACGGGAGCCTTCTTCTTGCGGTTCAGCGAACTGATCCACCAAACCAAAGCGCCGCACAAAACGATACGGAAAAGCGATAGGAGGAACTTCCCCACCGATCCGCCGAACTTCATGCCGAAGGCCATGCCCTCGTTCTCCACAAAACACAGGCGGAACCAGTCGCCGAGGACATAAATCTGCTGCCCCAGCGACATATTGGTCTTGACCAGGTACTTGATTACCTGGTCGATGACCACGAGTATCACTCCGAGAGCTATCAGCCTCGCGCCTCTGGAGATTTTCATTTCCTGCCGGCCTTGGCGAGTTTCTCTTTAGCTTCCACAGTAAGGGTTGCGTGCGGAACCAGACGGAGCCTCTCTTTGGGGATAAGTTTACCGGTCTCACGGCAAATGCCGTAAGTCTTGTTCTCGATGCGGACCAAAGCAGCCTCGAGGTTCTGGATGAACTTGTACTGGCGCTGGGCAAGCTGGCTTGCCTCCTCCTTGGAGAGTTGGTTTGCACCGTCGTCCTCAACGGTCTTGAACGAGGGCGAAGTGTCCTCGATGTCGTTGGAGCCGTTGTGCATGATTACTTGACGGAGGGTATCGTACTCCGCCCTGGCCTTGGAGAGCATCTCGTCGATAATAGCCTTGAATTCGGCGAGTTCCTCGTCGGAATAACGAGTTTTTGTTTCTTCTGCCATATTTGTATTACGATTTAGTTTTATTTTGATGACTCCTTCTTCCCAGGCCACCTCGGCCGAGTCCGCAGGAGCCTCGGCAAGAGGCTTGAGGACAAGAGAAGTGGAGAGAGTCTGGTTAGACACATATTCGCCGAAAGCCTCGAGCGCCTTGGAGATAAGATCGTGGGCGGGGCCGTCGGCATAAACCTCGGTACTGATGCGGTCGGTCAGATCGAAGCCGCTTTCCTTACGGAGGTTCTGTATAGGATGGATGAGCTCGCGTGCGGCGCCTTCGAGCACCAGCTCGGGAGTCTGGACAATATCAAGTGCTACGGTAAGGCTTCCCTCGGTGGCGACGAGCCAGCCGGGCATATCCTCGGAGCTGATTTCATAGTCGCCGGGGTGCAGAGCCACGGGGCCTGAAGGAAGATCCAGCACGTACTCTTCGGAGCCCTCGATGCCCGCAATGACATCCTGGCCGAGAGTGGCGAACGCTGCAGCTATCTCCTTCATCTGCTTGCCGTAAATTTTGCCCAAAGTCTTGAAGTTGGGCTTGATCTTCTTGGTGATGATGCCGGTCGTGTCGTGCAGGAACTCGATTTCCTTGACGTTGACCTCGGTAAGGAAGATATCCTTGACCTTTTCAATGTGGGAGCGCACCTCGTCGTCGAGCACCGGCACGAGCACCTTGGCAAGAGGCTTGCGGACATTGATTCCAACCTTCTTGCGGAGCGCGAGCACCATGGACGAAGCCTTCTGCGCAAAGGCCATGCTCTCTTCAAGAGCCTCGTCGACCAGCACAGAATTTGCCCTCGGCATGGGTTCGAAATGCACCGACTCGCTGCCGGGCACAAGGTCGAGCCAGAGCCTCTCCATAAAGAACGGAGCTATAGGCGCACCCAGCAGGGCGACGCCCTTGAGGATTTCGTAAAGCGTCTGGTAGCAAGCCATCTTGTCGGGGTTCATACCTGCTCCCCAAAGGCGCTTCTTATTCAGGCGAATGTACCAGTTGCTCAGGTCGTCGCACACAAAATCCTGCACCAGGCGGCCTGCAGCCGTGATATCGTAGTCTTCGTAAGCCTCTTTGACGCGGCTCACCAGAGTGTTGAGCTTGCTTATTATCCAACGGTCGAAGAGCGGACGCGAAGCATAGGGCACCATGGGCGAGGACGGATCGAAACCGTCGATGTTGGCATACAGCGCAAACACCGAATAGGAATTGTACAGGGTACCGAAGAACTTGCGGCGCACCTCTTCCACTCCAGCCTCGTCGAACTTGAGATTGTCCCAAGGCTGGGCGTTGGTGAGCATATACCAGCGAAGGGCGTCGGGCCCGTATTTGTCCATGGCCTCGAACGGATTGACCGCGTTGCCGAGGCGTTTGCTCATTTTCTCTCCCTTCTTATCGAGCACCAGGCCGTTGGAGATGACCCTCTTGAAAGCGGGGGTGCCGCTTACCATGGTATGGATGGCGTGCAGGGTGTAGAACCACCCGCGCGTCTGGTCCACGCCTTCCGCGATGAAGTCGGCGGTGCAGCCGAAATCGGAAGTATCCTTACCGCGCAGGCCCGTCTGGGCGTAAGGCATGGCGCCCGAGTCGAACCACACGTCAATGAGGTCCTTCTCGCGAATCATCTTATGGCCACTTGGGCTGACAAGGAAAATCTCATCCACGTAAGGGCGGTGCAGGTCGATACGGTCGTAGTTGGCACGGCTCATATCCGCAGGGTCGAAACCTGCGTCCCTCAAGGGGTTAGAGGCCATGAAACCGGCCGCCACCGACTTATCTATCTGCTCATAGAGCTCGGCAGCGCTGCCGATGCAGATTTCTTCTTTACCGTCTTCGGTACGCCAGATAGGAAGGGGCGTTCCCCAGTAGCGGCTTCGGCTGAGGTTCCAGTCCTGGATGTTCTCCAGCCACTTCCCGAAGCGCCCGGTACCCGTCGATTCAGGCTTCCATTCAATGGTATCGTTCAGGGCCATCATCTGCTCGCGCACGGCGGTGGTACGGATGAACCAACTGTTGAGCGGGTAGTACAGCACGGGCTTGTCGGTGCGCCAGCAATGAGGATATGTATGAACGTGCTTCTCGATGCGGAAGGCCTTGCCTGCGGCCTTAAGCATGACGCAGATATCAACGTCGAGAGTCGGGGCGTCGGGAGCCAGGGAAGAATCGTAGGCGTTCTTAACATAGCGCCCTGCCCATTCCCCGTAAGAAGGGTCAACTCGGTCGGCCACATAGGCGGGATCGAGGTCTTCGACGCGGTAGAAGCGGCCCTTGGGATCAACCTGGGCCTGAGGTGCGCCGTCACGGTCGGTGACATACAGGCCGGGGACTCCGGCAAGACGCGCCACCTTGGCATCGTCGGCGCCGAAGGTAGGAGCGATATGGACAATGCCCGTACCGTCTTCGGTGGTGACATAATCACCAAGGATCACGCGGAAAGCGCCCTCGTCGGGACGGAACCAGGGAATGAGCTGCTCATAGCGCATGCCCTCCAGCTCGCGGCCCTTGAAAGTGCCCGGGAGCACTTCGTAAGGCACTTTGTCGTTGAACCAGGCGCCTACAAGAGCCTGGGCGAGGATGTATGTAGCCGGAGCGCCTGTGTAAGGATTGGCGCTGCGCACTTTGACGTAGTCGATGTCGGGTCCGACGCACAGTGCGGTATTGGACGGAAGGGTCCAGGGGGTAGTGGTCCACGCCAGGAAGTAAAGATCCTCCTCTCCCACTACCTTGAACTGGGCGCAGCAAGTAGTATCTTTAACATCACGGTAGCAGCCGGGCTGATTGAGCTCGTGGGTGCTGAGGCCGGTGCCTGCAGCGGGGCTGTAAGGCTGGATGGATTTGCCCTTGTAAAGCAGGCCTTTGCCGTAAATGTCCTTAAGGAGCCACCAGAGAGTCTCGATATAGCGGTTGTCGTAGGTGATGTAAGGGTCGTCCATATCAACCCAGTAACCTATGCGCTCGGTGAGGTTGCGCCACTCGGCGGTGTATTTCATGACCTCACGGCGGCAGGCGGCATTGTAGTCCGCCACGCTTATCTTGCTGCCTATATCTTCTTTGGTGATGCCGAGTTTCTTTTCAACTCCCAGCTCGACGGGCAGGCCGTGGGTATCCCAGCCGGCCCTGCGGCGCACTTTGAAACCGCTCTGGGTCTTGTAACGGCACACGGCGTCTTTGATGCTGCGGGCCATCACGTGATGGATACCGGGCATACCGTTGGCGCTGGGCGGGCCTTCGAAGAATATGAATTCAGGCGCACCTTCACGCAAGTTCAGAGATTTCTCGAACGCACCCCTCTGCTTCCACCGCTCCAATATCTCGTTTCCGGCGGCTACAAGGTCAAGGCCTTTATATTCTTTGAATGTCATATTTTTTAGTTACTTTTGCACTAGTGAATTTTAATCTTGCAAATATAATCATTTCGTAGCTTTTTATCAAATGGCAACTATTGATATAATATTACTCGCCCTGTTTGTGCCGGGAATCATCATCGGCATTGCCAAAGGTATTATTACCCAGATAGTTTCGCTCCTTTCGGTGATTGTGGGCGCCATACTGGCCAGCCGCTTCTCGCCGGACCTCACCCAAGTGGCCATGCTTCAGTTCGGCACCGAAGAGCCGGTAACGCACGTGGTGTGTTTCATTGCTATCTTCTTGATAAGCGCGCTGGTGATGGCCCTGGTAGGGCATTTGATCACCAAATTGATCAAAGTGGCTACGCTCGGCTGGCTTAACCGCCTGCTCGGTGGCTTGTTTGCAATTTTCACAACCGCCCTGTTGCTCGGGCTGCTGATATCGGTGTTCGAGGGGCTTAATGCCAACTGGAATATAGTTGCTCCCGAAAAGTTTGAGGACCTGAAGGTCTATCCCATTTTGAGAGATTTCGCCGCAGGCCTTGTGCCGCAGCTCAAAGTGTTTATCGATCAGTTCATTACAGGCAATACTACCGAGGCATGCCAGTCCGTATAATACTGCTGGAGACTTCCACTTCGCTATGCTCCGCCGCCCTGCTGGAGGGGGATGAAATTACCGCCGTACGTCATAGCGGCGAGCCGCGCGCCCATGCATCCATGACGGCTCCTTATGTTAAGGAGATTCTGGATGAGAGGGGGCTTAGAGTAAGCGACTGCGATGCCGTGTGCCTGAGTATGGGTCCCGGGTCTTATACGGGGCTCCGCGTGGGGTCTTCTACTGCCAAGGGGCTTTGTTTCGGGGGAGGTATTCCGCTGCTTGCGGTGGGTACGCTGGACGTGCTTGCGGCGCAGGCTATAGAGGCCGGTCTGCCGGAGGGGTGCGAGTATATCGTTCCTATGATCGACGCCCGCCGGATGGAAGTTTACACCGCTCTCTATTCCGCTGACGGTCAGCGCATTACCGAGGTCGCCCCGAAGGTTGTCGACAGCAGCTTTATCGCTGGCATCCGGAGTTCTGCCGGGGCACCGGCGACCGTAGCCACCCTCGGCTCCGTAAGAGGGAGGGGCCCTTCAGGGAGGGGCCGCGAAGCGGCGTCGCCGGTGCCCCGGCGGGACTCAGAAGTGCCAGCGACAGACGGTATATTGTTCATTGGCGACGGTGTCAATAAGTGCGAGGAAATTCTGGCAGGCGAAAACCGTTGGTTCCGCCAGGAGTGCCCGACGGCAGAGGGCATGAAAAAACCGGCGCTGAAAGAATTCAACGCCGGCAATTTCAGGGATATAGCTTATTTCGAGCCTTTCTATCTGAAAGATTTTGTAGCTACGGTAAGCAAGAAGCTCTTCTAACCCAGATAAGCTCCGTTTGCAAGCAGGTCTTCGCGCACCTTCCGCACGTCAACCTCGGAAGGCAGCACGCCGTCCTCAAGGGCGATGCGCGCGGCCGAGCCGGCGGCCTCGCCAAGAGCCATGCAGGTGGACATGACGCGGGTGCCGGCCATGGCCTCGTGGTTCATGGATGAGCAGCGGCCGGCTACCAGCAGTGACTCCACCTTTTCGGGCACAAGCACGCGGTAAGGGATATCGTAAG
>JAEEGF012135845.1_pt1 | contig 10235 bp, 8 predicted proteins | sample 9134171 | NCBI WGS metagenome assembly JAEEGF01 (sample SAMN16246542, study PRJNA631951) | gut metagenome | biome: gut microbiome; feature: rumen; material: AP-attached | host: Bos | place: Iran: Karaj | collected 2018-10 | reverse complement strand
AGCCCCTTCATCAAGTCCATCGCATTCAATTTCCACACGCCTTTCGAGGGGACGGAATACCTCACCCTGCCGCAGGACGTGCGCGAGAAGGCCATAGACACCATCATCGCCTACAAGAAGAAGGGATACCCCATAATGAACTCCCGCTCCGGCCTGAAGCGGATGAAGCACCTCGACTTCAAGAAGCGCTGCTGGATATCCAATTACGTCTTCACCGACGGCACCAAGCTGCCTTCCTGCCCCGGCTACCTCACGGGCGCCTGCGAGCAGTGCGGCTTCTCGATGGCCGGCGAGATGGACGCCGTGTTCCATTTCTGCCCGGATACCATCCTCGCCGGAATGGACCTGCGCCTGCCCGAAAAGAAATAATCCCCGTGAAAATGAAATATCTGGTCCGAGCCCTCAAGTACTTCGTGTACCTATTCATAATACTGGCGCTGCTCATCGCGGTGCTCGTGCTGACCAAGGTGGTGGACGGCAACCTTTCCACGATGTTCGTGAACGGCACCGATTCGCTGTGGCAGATTGCCCTGGTGATGGCTGTATTCGCCCTCATCTACCCGCGCTTCGGCTATTCCACCCTGCCCCTCCATATGGGCGGCTCCACGGAAGAGATAGCGCCGGTGGTGAAAAAGGCGATGGACGCCCGCGGCTATGTTCCCTCGAAGGAAGACGCCGACGGCAACATGGTATTCATCAAGCGTTCGCCGCTGGATCGCGCCGTGAAGATGTGGGAGGACGCGATCACTTTCACCCGTACCGCCACGGGCTATGACATGGAAGGCCACAACAGGGAACTGCTGCGCTGCCGCAATGCCATCACGGATTTGAGCCGGTAGATTCCTGCCCGATCACGTGCGCCGCACCCGCTTCGAGGGCGGCATAGAATTCTTCTCCATACGCCCTTGTGAGAGGGCCCTTCAGGAACTGATAGACGCGGATGCCCTCCCGGCGTCCCTTCTCGAACGCGCATTTGCAGATGTCCCAGCGGTGCAGGTTCAGCGCCAGCCCGCCGCCGGTGAGCTTTGTGACCCTTATGGGATAGAGCGAGCAGGACTGCGGCTTGCGGCATCCGCACATCTCTATCGCGCACATACACGCCCCGTCCGCGGTGAAATGGGCGTAGGCGCACGCTTCAGAGCCGGACACGAGCGGGGTCACGATGTCGCCTTCGCGGTCTATCTCGAAGAACCCGTTCGCATCTACGGCGTTCCTGCCGGCTTCCAGCATCTCGTGCGAGAAGAGGGGATAGTCCCTTTCTATGCCGGGAAGTTCGCTCTCGTCCATCGGGGCGCCGCTGTCGCCGTAGATGCAGCACGCGCCGCGGCAGGTCGCATAGTCGCAGGCGAAATATTCCAGCGCCACCTCCTCGGAAACGAGGATGTCGCCGATCTGGATGATGGTGCCGAATGCGCTGCTCATAGTGCCACGTATTCTATGCGGCCGCCGTTGCAGAGGCTGCCGACAGCCGCTTCCACGGTCTCCGAGCTGATGCCCTTTATTGCCTTCTCGTAGCCGGTCACCAGGTCCTTGCCGAACGAATACCTGTTGATGATGGCGTCCATCAGGAGGCTGTCGTCCGCAAGTTCCGCGGCGATGCGGGCGGTCAGTTCGGTCTTGTACCTTTCCAGCCTGTCCTTGCCGAGCGGCATTGAAGAAAGGACGCGCAGGGCGGCGCGCACGTTGTCCAGGATGTTGAGGGGCTCGCCCGGCCTGATGCCTTCGGGCAGGCCGCTTTCCCGGCAGGGTTTGCAGGTGATATATGCCTTCAGGCGGCCCTCGGGATAGAATTCCACTTCATCGCCCAGCTCCGCGGAGGCTCCGACCGGAATCATCGCCATGGAGAGTTCATTGCTGAGCGCCACCATCGCGAGCCGGTAGGCGAGATAGTTCTCCAGGGTGAACTGGACCGGGGTGGTGATGGCTATGTTCACGCTCTGCGAGCCGTCCCCGATATGGCTGTCCGCGGACATTTCGGTGAGGGTCACGGTGCCCACGTGGTAGTTCTGCCGGACCTGCGGGATGGTCGCGTAAACCTTGTCGGTCCTGAAACTGCCGAGCGTCAGGCAGAGTTCGCGCTTGAGCTTCTCCTCGTCGAGGTCGCCCAGTATGATGAGCACGCCGTCGGCGCACTTGGAGAACTGCCGCCCGAAGAATTCCCCGGCCCTTTCCGGCAGGTCGTCCTTGAGTGCGGCGATGCTCTTCTTCTCCGGATGTATGCTTTCCGGTGCCAGCAGGCTGTCCAGTTCCTCACGGACGCCCGCCGCGGTGAGTTTGCGGAGCTGTATGCGCAGGGCCTCGCTCTGCCTGTAGTTGTCGAAGCTGTTGCGGTTCACGTGCCTGTCGTTGGCGGTGGACAGCAGCGAGCGGAGCACCAGGCTGAGTTTGGAGGACGGGCCGTAGCCCCTTATGCACATGTCCGACAGGGAGACTTTCTCTTCCATCGTGACGCCGTTGGCGAGCAGCATCTCGTGGAAGCTCTCGCCGGTAAGGCCGGCTATGTCGCTGATTTTCAGCATGTCGCCCACGAATGCGTTCTCGCCGCCGGAGATGTCCCTGACGCTTGCGCTGCCGCCCCGCAGGAGCATCGCATAGGAGAACACGCCCTTCACGGCGGTCTTCTTCCAGATGACCTTCATGCCATTGGAGAAGGTCCAGACAGCCCCGCCGGAGATGACGTCCTTGCCCACGGTCTTGATCTTCACCCTGGCCTTTGGATCAGGCACCGCGAGGCCGAGGGTATCCCCGTAGTCCGGGAGCGAAAGCAGCACCGCGCCGTCGTCAGCCTTGCCGGCATCCCATCCGGAGCGGAAGACGCCCGCATAGCCGAGGCCTTCTTCGGTGGAGGTGGCATCGACGCCTATGGTCATATTGTCCCGCGGTGAAAGCAGCGCGGACACGAAATTGTTGAAAAGTTCCAGCTCCTTCTCGCCGGACAGCCTGTTTGCTCCGAAGAAGGACGCTATCTCGGAATCGGGTGCCAGCGACGCTCCGTAGAGGAATGCGGCCGTGCAGCGGCGTATGTTGCGTCCGTTGTCGGGCGATGCGGTGCCTGCCTCCCGGCGGGAGACCGCGGCCAGCCTGTCCTTGGCGTCCTGCAGTTCCACGAGCCCGGCCCCCTCCTCGTCCAGCGAGGACAGTATCCTGGCTATATGGTCCACGGCCTTCCCGTAACGCTCGGTCGAGGTCATCACGGTGACGGCGCACTGCTCGTCGCCCGGCCCGTCGGCACTGGATATATAGCGGTAGCGTATGTCGGCCAGCGGGATGCGGCTGTGGTTGAAATCCACGCGTATGCGCTTGGCGAGGATGGTTCCGAGGTAGCTGGCATACTGCCTGGACACGAACGGCTGCAGCGTGTTCATCTTGTCCTTGGGTATGCGCGGCATGGAATAGCTGATGCGTATGGACGAAACGCCCTCGGCGGGGCTTGCGGAAATGTTCAGGGTGGGGTTGGGATTAGGCTCCCATACGTAAGTTTCGCTGTCGTGCCTGATCTCGCGCCCGGAGACGAGGAGCGACAGCAGATTGAGTTTCTGCGCTATGTCGGCGGCCTTCACGTCGCCGCTGACCATTATCGCCTGGCTGCCGGGACAGGTGCCGGCTATGCCCAGCATCATCAGCAGGGTGGAGTCGGTGGTCGCCTGGTCCAGCGGGACGTTCCGGAAATGGAACACCGTGGAGCCCGAGCCGTAGGATATGAATCCGTTGCGGTTGTATCCCACGCCCCTGTCCGCCATGAAATCCAGCGGCCTGCGCTTTCCGAACACCGGAAGTTCCACGAGCGCCTTGCGGGAGGCCGCCTCGTCCAGGAAGTCCTTCTGCACCAGCGCGAAGTCGGCTTTGCGGGTGAGGACGGGATTGGTGGCCACGTAGTAGGTGATCCCGTTCGGGAGCGTGCCCCTGGTGATGGAAGGGTCGTCTTTGAGCGGGGATGCGGCCCGGCTGCCCGTGCCCGTGAGGACTGCAAGCACGGATAATATGATGTAGAGCGTATTTCTTGACATGCTTTCACAAAGGTACAAAAATCGTGCGGAACAATTCCGGAATCGTGAACGCCGATGATTCACGTATTCGCCGAAAATTATTATATTAGTGGAGTGTTTGCAAAATCTTACAGTAGAACAATAAGTACATAACCTAAAACCACAGAAGAATGAAAAAGTACATCGCTGAGTGCATCGGAACGGCTGTTCTGACACTCCTGGGCTGCGGCACCGCAGTCTTCGTGGGATGCGGCGAGCCTGCAGGCGTAGTCGCTACCGCAATCGCGTTCGGCCTCTCCGTCGTGGCAATGGCCTACACCGTAGGCGCCATCTCCGGATGCCACATCAATCCCGCCATCACCCTTGGCGTCGCCCTTTCCGGCCGCATGAGCTGGAAGGATGCCTGCGGCTACTGGTGCGGCCAGGTCGTCGGCGGTATCGTCGGCGCCGCAATCCTCTTTGCGATCTGCAAGGTGGCCGGCGTGGAGATGGGCGGAGCCAACGGCGTCGCTAATGCCGGAGGTCCCTGGGGCGCAGTCCTCGTGGAGGTGGTCGCAACCTTCATCTTCGTCCTCGTAGTGCTCGGCACCACCGACGAGAAGAAGGGCGCGGGCAATCTCGCAGGCCTCGCAATCGGCCTCACCCTCATCCTCGTGCACCTCGTCTGCATCAACCTCACCGGAACTTCCGTGAACCCCGCCCGCTCCATCGGTCCCGCCCTCTTCGTAGGCGGACAGGCCCTCAAGGACCTCTGGGTGTTCATCGTGGCTCCTCTCGTAGGTGGCGGCCTAGCAGCCTGCACCTGGAAGTGCCTCGCGAAGTAAGCGCTTGCTTTTCAAGCTTTTGGGTGTGCCCTGCAGGAAACTGCGGGGTACACTTTTATTTTTGGCACGCTGATTGCGATTAAGGGAGAAAAATGCTATTTTTGCACTTCGGTGTCCGGGGGCAGCCTTGCGTCCGCACCGATTGGAACAAGAATCAAACTATAGAATTGAAGATATGAAAAAATTGATCATGACCATTGCAGCCATCGCGCTTGCAGCAGGCCTGTCCTTTGCACAGGACATGTCTGAAATCACCGAAATCGCAAAGCAGGGAGAAGAGGCGTTCCAGAACGGCGACAAGGCCGAGGCCCTCAACCTTTTCACCAAGGCTCTCGAACTGGCAGAGAAGGCCGGTGATGCCGGAAAGGATATCGTCGAGCAGTGCAAGACCGCCATCCCGACCATTTCCCTTTCTCTCGCGAAGGGCGTGTTCAACGAGCAGAATTATGCCGAGGCCGCAGCCAAGTTCAAGGAAGTCGCTGCACTCGCAGAGAAATATGAGGCATACGACATAGCCGACGAGGCTCTCGCACTCGTGCCCAAGGCCCTCCAGGGCGCTGCCAACAAGCTCTTCAACGCACAGGATTTCGCCGGTGCCGCAGAGGCTTACAAGCAGGCCATCGAGGCCGATCCTGAGAACGGCAAGCTCTATATCCGCCTCGGTGCGGCCCTCAATGGCAGCGGCAACATCGACGCAGCCGTCGAGGCCTTCAACAAGGCAGCCGAGCTCGGCCAGGAGAAGGATGCCAAGAAGCAGATCAGCGGTATCTACCTCAAGCAGGCTTCCCAGTGCCTCAAGAATAAGAAGTATGCCGACGCCGTGACCAACGCAGAGAAGGTCCTCGAACTCGGAGACAACGCCCAGGCATACCAGATCGCCGGCCAGGCTTCCCAGATCAGCGGCAAGAACGCAGCCGCCATCAAGTACTTCGAGAAGTATCTTGAGATCGCGCCCAACGCAGGCAATGCCGGACAGATCGCCTACACCGTAGGTGCTCTCTACCAGACCGCCAAGAACAACGCCAAGGCCAAGGAGTACTACCAGAAGGCAGTCAACGATCCCCGGTTCGGCGAGGAGGCGAAGAAGATGCTCAACGCACTCAAGTAATGCAATTCCTCGAACTTCTGGCTCCGGCCAGGAATGCTGATATCGGCATCGCAGCCATCGACTGCGGTGCCGATGCGGTATATATTGCAGGCCCTGACTTCGGGGCCCGCAAGGCGGCCGGCAACGGGTTCGACGAAATCAGGCGTCTGTGCGACTATGCCCATCAGTTCGGCGCCAAGGTGTTCGTCACCTACAACACCATAATATTCGACGACGAACTGGACAAGGCGCACGCACAGATGCTCCTGGCCCAGGAGGCGGGCGCGGATGCATTCATCATAAGGGATGAGCGCATCACCGGCTGGGAGGACATCACCGTCCCCCTGCACGCCTCTACCCAGTGCGCAATCCGGGACCCGGAGCGCGCGAAATACTATGAATCCATAGGCTGCGGAAGGCTCACGCTCGAGCGCGAGCTCACGCTGGACGACGTCAGGAAGATAAGTGCTGCCGTGGATGCGGAGATAGAATTCTTCGTCCACGGGGCCCTGTGCGTATGCTACAGCGGCGAATGCCGGCTCTCCGAAGCCATCGACGGGCGCAGCGCGGACCGCGGCGAATGCATTCAGGCCTGCCGCTCGCTCTACGACCTCGAGGATGCCTCCGGCAGGACCATCCTGCGCAACAAGGCCGTCCTCTCGCTCAAGGACTACAACCTCAAGGCCCGCCTGCAGGATCTCGCCGAGGCCGGCGTGAGCTCGTTCAAGATAGAGGGCAGGCTGAAGAACGCATCCTACGTGAAGAACGTGGTGCGCGACTATGACCTTGCGCTCAACGCCTTGATAGCCAAATACCCGGATAAATACCGCAGGGCCTCGTTCGGGCGCGTTTCCGGCGGCTTCACCCCCGATACGGACAAGACCTTCAACCGCGGCTACACCGAGCTCTGGCTCGACGGCAGGCGCGGGCCGTGGTCCTCGATGGATGCGCCCAAGTCCATGGGCGAATACGTCGGCAGGGTGGTGTCGGTAAGGAAGGGCGAGCGAGAGATGGAAGTGCTCGTGGAGCCTGCCTCCGCCCGCGTGGAACTGCACAACGGCGACGGCTTCGCTTTCAGCACCCGCGACGGCGTGACCGGTTTCCGCGGGGACGTGTGCAGCGGCCGCAGCATAGTCTGCAAGCCCGTGCCGGACCTGCGCGAAGGGGTGAAACTCTTTCGCAACATCAACTCCGCCTTCGAGAAAGTGCTGGACACGCAGGCCTGCAGGCGCGAAATGCACGTCGGCCTCGAAGTCAGCATACACGGGAAATATGCCATCGACGTGCTGGCGAGGACCGAGGACGGCAGGGAAGTGCTTTCCACCTTCAATACGGACGTGGAGACCGCCGAGAACCGCGAAAGGGCGGAGGCGATGCTGCGCGAGCAGCTGTCCAAGCGGAGCGGCATCTACTGGTTCAAGCTGGACAGCCTCGAAGTGCACACTGCGGGCGGCAATCTCCCGCTGCTTTCGGCTTCCACCATCAACGGAATAAGGCGCCTGGTGGCCTCGGACGTGGATTCGTATCCCGTCAAGGCCGTACCGCTCACCGCCGGGAACAGGCCCGGAGGCGAGGTCCCGCCCGCTCCGGTGCAGGCCCGCGAAGACGAACTGATGCGCTCCAGGTACTGCGTGCGCTACGAACTCGGCCTTTGCCCGCGCCATCAGGGTGCGCCCCAGGGCGGACCGCTTTTCCTGGTCAACAACGGCCGGCGGCTGGCCCTCGGATTCGACTGCGCCCGCTGCGAAATGACCGTCAAGGAGGCCTGACGGCGCAAATTAATGGATATTAGCACGAAAATTGCTAGTTTTGCAGGACGTAAACAATAAATCACAACGATATGGAAAGAGAAGATCCACTCGAGAAATTCGAACGCAAGCAGGCTGAAAAGAAGACCAACGGCCCGCTCAAGGCCATAATGATCGCCCTCGCGGTGGTCGCCGTGGCCCTCGGCGCTGCGCTCGCATACGTGATGTCCACCAAGAACGACCTGGTGAGCGAACTCACCAAGGAGAAGGAAGACCTCACCGAGCAGATTGAAGCCCTCCAGGCAGACTACGAAGGCCTTTCTTCGGACTACGACAACATCAACGCCCAGCTGGATTCTTCCCGTGAGGAGATCGCCCAGCTCGTCGAGCGCGTGAAGAAGACCGAGGCCACCAACCGCGCGAAGATCCGCCAGTACGAGAAGGAACTCGGCACGCTCCGCTCAATTATGCGCAGCTACATCGTGCAGATCGACTCCCTCAATACGCTCAACCACAAGCTTACGGCAGAGGCCGCTTCTGCACGCAAGGAGGCCGCCGAGCACAAGAAGCGCAGCGAGGAGCTCGCCACCGAGGTCGAGAGCCTCAGCGGCAAGGTTGCCACCGGATCGGTGCTCAAGGCCCGCGGACTCAGCATCAAGGCCTACACCGCTGCCGACAAGGTCACCGACAAGGCCAGCCGCGTGACGAGGCTGCTCGCCAACCTTACCCTCATAGAGAACGACCTGGCCGAGCGCGGACCCATCCGCATCTATCTCTGCGTCTTCGACCCGTCGGGCAACCTGATCACCAACAGCACGAGCACCAGCTTCACCTTCAACGGCCAGCTGCTCTCCGCCACCGCATCCCGTGAGGTGGACTATGCCGGCAACGAACTCGAGGTGGGCATCTACGTGAACGAGGTTCCCGCGTACGAGCCGGGTATCTACACCGTCCGCGCCTACACCGAGCACGCTGCCCTCGGACTTTCCGAGATGCTGCTCAGATAGGATGATCTACGTCCACGTCCCGTTCTGCAGGAGTTTCTGCACCTACTGCGATTTCTATTCTGAGATCGCCTGCAGGGGGAAGGACGCGGAAGCGGTGGAACGCTACGTCTCCGGGCTTTGCGAGGAGGCGGCACGCCGCAGGGACGAGATCGCAGGAACAGTCGCGACAGACACTTTGTACATAGGAGGCGGCACCCCTTCGGTGCTGCCTCTCATTGCGTTCAGGCGCATCCTGGACGCACTCGGCGAGGGCCGCGCCTACAGCGAGTTCACCGTCGAGGTCAATCCCGAAGACATCGTGGAAAAGGGCGCGGAGTATGCCTCCGGCCTCCGGGCGCTGGGCGTGAACCGCATCAGCATGGGCGTGCAGAGCCTGGACAACGGCCTGCTGCGCTGGATGAACCGCAGGCACGATGCCGACGGGGGGCGCAAGGCCTTCCGCATCCTGCGGGAAGCCGGATTCGACAACATCAGCGTGGACGTAATCTTCGGCATAAGCCGCCTCGACGCCGGGACTCTCGCGCGGACCCTGGACGAGCTGATATCCTGGGGGCCGGAGCACGTTTCCGCCTACCAGCTGTCCATAGAGGACGGCAGCGCCCTCGCGGAGATGGTGGCGAAAGGCCTCTACGAAGAGGCCCCGGAGGAGCAGTGCAGGGCGCAATATGAATTGATTTGCAACAAGTTGCGCGATGCCGGCTTCGAACATTACGAAATCTCCAACTGGGCTGTTCCCGGCAGGCGGGCAAAACACAATTCGGCATACTGGACGCGGCAGCCCTACGTGGGCCTCGGCCCCGGAGCCCATTCCCTCAGCATCGACGGGGAGCGTCAGGTACGCTCCTGGAACTCGCAGGAACTCTCCGGCTGGACCCCGGAATGCGAAATCCTCTCCCCGGAGGAGATCCGCGAGGAGAGGATAATGCTCGGTATGCGCACCGCGGAGGGTGTCGACGGCCGGAGGATCCCCGAGAAGGACTGGTTCATCTCCGATTCCATCATCGCCGGCCTCATCTAGCCGGCCTCACAAGGCGCCGTCAGATGGCCGCCGTCTTTTCCCGGAGCCATTCCGAGATCGCCGGCGTGAGCCTGTCCTTGTAGGTGCGGTAAACCGTTTCGTTATAGTCGTTCAGCCACCCGATCTCTTCTTCCGTAAGCAGCTCCGGAAGGAGCACGGAGGTGTCGAAGTGGCACAGGGTCAGCGGCTCGAAGCGGAGCCAGTGCCCGAAATCGTTCTGCCCTGCATCCACCACCTGCAGCACGTTCTCGTGACGTATGCCGTGCCTGCCCTCGCGGTAGATTCCCGGCTCGTCGGTGATGATCATTCCGGGCATGAGCGGCACGTCGTTGAGGTTCTGGCGCAGGTCGTGCGGCCCTTCGTGGACGCCCAGGAACCAGCCTACGCCGTGCCCGGTGCCGTGTCCGAAATTGCGCTTCGCCTTCCATAGCGGCTCCCTCGCGAGCACGTCCAGCCTGCATCCGGGTGTGCCCTTGGGCCATACCGCCATCGCCAGGTCTATGTGGCATTTCAGCACCAGGGTGTAGTCCTCGCGCTCGAGCTGCGTGACCGAGCCGAGGGGGAC
>JAEEGF011404134.1_pt1 | contig 10235 bp, 4 predicted proteins | sample 9134171 | NCBI WGS metagenome assembly JAEEGF01 (sample SAMN16246542, study PRJNA631951) | gut metagenome | biome: gut microbiome; feature: rumen; material: AP-attached | host: Bos | place: Iran: Karaj | collected 2018-10 | reverse complement strand
GACAAGTCAGAACACGTCGAGATCAGCGAGTAATTCAATAACCAGTAAATAATAGAAAGGAAATAAATATGGCAGTTATTAAATTATCAGAAGCTAAGGTTAACTTCATCAAAGAGGTTTGCAAGTCGTATGGCAACAAGCCGGGTGAGGTCATCAATGTGCTGCACAAGGTTCAGGGCGAGTATGGCTATCTGCCTGCTGAGGTCCAGGAGCTGGTGGCTAAGGAACTGGGTATCCCGGTTTCGAGAGTCTACGGCATCGTTTCGTTCTATTCCTTCTTCACCATGACGCCTAAAGGCGAGCACCCGATCAGCGTTTGCTTGGGTACCGCTTGCTACGTTCGTGGTGCAGAGAAGGTGCTGGACGAGCTGAAGCGTCAGTTGGGCATCAATGTCGGTGAGGTGACTCCCGACGGCAAGTTCTCGCTGACCTGCCTCCGTTGCGTCGGTGCTTGCGGTCTGGCCCCCGTCATCGAAGTCGGTGACAAGGTCTATGGCCGTATGACGCCTGACCGCGTGAAGGACGTGCTTGCTGAATATAAATAATTGGTGTTAATTGTAGAGACGGTGCATGCACCGTCTCTACCACACCTATTTATATTAATAGGAAGAGGAAAAACTCCATCTCTTTTTGAGGTGGAGTTTTGTTTTATTTGTAAGAATTGGATAAAAGACCTCTATTTTAAACCTCTAATTCATTTTCTTTCAATTAAATGAAAAAAAATGCTAATAAAGCCAACAAGTATTGTTATTTTTAGGATATTTGCAAATGAATAATAACAACTACCATAACCAATCTTCAATAGTTGCGCCCGACACGTATTTAGGGAATACAAAATGAAAAGACTTTACCTTTGTTTAATGGCATTTGCTGTCATTGCACTTGCTTCTTGTGGAGGCCATTCTGCTGACAAGCTTTCAAAAAATGAGATCCTCAAACAATGCAACAAAAACCTAGTTGAAATGGGGTTGGATTCATCGGTTGTCACTATTAAAACCGGTTATTATGAGGAAAATAACCCTCAAAACCGCCTTCAACTTGAGAAACTCAAAGCCGCCGGCATCGTCAATTACGATGTGGAAAGATTTGCATGGTGGGAAACGAAGAAAGAAAAGAAGACTACCTACCATAACGTCGACTACTATTACACCTGGACAGGCGCATATGCCTATACGAAGAAGGAGGCTTCGACAAAATGGGTAACTTCATACGAATACGATGAGCACTTCATGGTCAACGTAAGTCTTACCGACAACGCTCAAAAGTATGCATTAAGCCACATGCCGTGTCCTAAGCTAAAAGAAGAGGAAGACCGTGACTTCAAACAACCCGTCTATTACGACAGTTTGTATCCCGAAAACAAAATCAACCAACTCTCAGAGAATTGGCCAGAAGTGCCGCATCCCTTGGCGGAAGAAGTATACAAAAAATGCAAAGGCATCCTAGCAGAAACCCAAGCTTTGCTCGACCAAGTCACAGGCAACAGCTACAGCAAACCTGAGCAAAAACTCAACACCTTGGACAACGTTAACAATTATGACTGCATGACTACCGTCCAGAAGGGCGAAATCAAAACGGAAAGGGAAGGTCTTCAACAACGCATCGACGTGTTGAAAGGCAATGAAGCATACGAAAAGTCGAAGAAAATCATAGAGGAAGCCAATAGCATCCTCAATAATGCCAAAACCTGTAAAGACGTTACCAAGGCAGTCAATAAGAGTGATGGGACCAACTATGTCAACAACAAGGGCTTGATGAACTCCACACAGTCGGCCGACATCTCATCCTTGATGCAAAACATTAAAACATTAGCCAACCAAAAGGAAGAAGAGTTTGGGTGTAATCAGTCCGCTGATATCCCTCAATACTCGGAACCAGAATATGTTGAGGAAGAGCCTGCCAAAGATGACCGCGACCCACAAGCTATCGCTTATGAAGAAGCCAAGAAAAAGGAGGATTATAGCGATGCCATATTGTTCGCTTTTGTCAAGAAAGCCATTGTTGCAAGAGATATCAGGATAGGCCAAGACAAAGCTGGCACTACGGCAACCGCTGAAGTCATATACAAAATCAGTAAAGTGACGGATGCCGCACGCGTGCTAAACCGTTCACTCAACGACACACGCATCAAGGACAAAGTATCCTTCACTTATTACAACGACAAGGGGTGGGTGATCGACAAGGATTATGACAGAATGGAATCTGAAACTGAAATTGAAACCGAATACGACTTTGGTTTTTAAATTCAGTTTTAGCAATCTTTTTACCAACTAGTGACATTTGGTTGTGTAAGGGTAGAGGCGTAGGTAGCACACTACGTCTCTACCATTTTTATATTATTCACGCAAAAACCATCTCAAAACAAGGTGGATTTTTTTGTGCTTAGTCTGAAAAAAATGGACTGAAATTTAAACCATTTTGAAAAATTTGTATCTTTGCAAGTTTTATTTTAATAAGGAAAAGTGTTTATACTAAATAATTTCAGATAAAATCAACAAACATAAAATACGATTCGATGAAAAAAGTTTTACTATCTATGTTGCTGATTGCCTTTGGCATAAGTGCAATGGCTCAACAAAGAATCCAACTGCGTTCGACCGATAAGGCAGAATGCGTGAAGAGTGACATGACGAGTCTTCAGGCCTCGTTTTCGTTTTCCACTATCGAAGCTGAGAATGTGGACACCCAAAGAGGCCAGTTCTCATCGCTTTCGATGCCTAACACCGTCCTCGGCGGCAATGAGGGCGACCCTCAGATTCCTGTCGTGAGTGAGGTTATTGCTGTCCCTGTTGGCGCTAATCCCATCATCCGTGTGACAAGCTACAGCACAACTGACTACCGTCTTGAGGACCTGGGCATCCGCACTTTGGTGCCTCGCCAGCCTTCATTGCGCAAGGACAAGAAACCTGAGGACGTGCCTTTCGTCTACAATGCCAATGCTTACCAAACCCGTGGCATGCGTTCCGAACCACAAGCCTTTGTTGAAGTGGTGGGTACCATGCGTGGCGTCCAACTCGGCAAGATGACCATCGAGCCTGTGAGTTACGACCCTGTCAACAACACCCTGCGTGTGTTCAACGACATTGAGGTTGAAGTGAGCTTTATTGGCGCCAACGCCGTGGCCACTGAAAAACTCTTGGTCGACACGTACAGCCCTTATTTTGACAATGTCTATAAGTCCTTGTTTAATGGCAGAGCCGTTTTGGATGCCTACACTCAACATCCTGACCTTTACAATACTCCTGTCAAGATGCTTGTTGTTGCCACTTCGGCCTACCAAAACACCACTGCCTTCCAAAACTGGCTGACTTGGAAGAAACAGAAAGGTATTTACGTGGATATCTATACTGTTACCAGCAGCACTGCTTCCTCGACCATTCGTACTGAGATTCAAAACCGATACAATGCCAACCACCCGACTTTCTTGGTCATCGTGGGTGACGAGACCGTTGTTCCTGCCTATAAGACGAATTGGAGTTGTGGCAGTTCATACGGCAACTGTATCAATGATAATGAGTATGCTTCTATCGACAGTGACGTCTATCACGACATGTTCATGAGCCGTATGTCGGTGTCGTCCACTACTGAGCTTGCGAACCTCGTCAACAAGGTTTTGACCTACGAGAAGTACACTATGTCAGACCCGACTTATCTGAACAATTCATTGCTCGTTGCCGGTTGGGACGCCACCTGGACTAACAGAGTCGGCAAGCCCACCATCCAATATGCCAATAACAACTACTACAACAGTGCTCATGGCATTAATCCGACGGTGTATATCACTACCGGATCAGGCCAAACTGCTGCTTATAACAACATCAACAATGTTGGTTTCATGAACTACACCGCCCACGGTGACATTCAAGAACTGGCCGACCCGGAATTCACCAATTCCAACGCCAATAGCATGACCAATAATGGCAAATACCTTTGGGTGGTGGCCAACTGCTGTTTGTCTGCTAACTGGGGCAACTCAAGCTATTCCCCTTGCTTGGGTGAGACCATGATCCGTGCCGCCAACAAGGGTGCCTTTGGCTATATCGGTTCTATTCCGGAATCCTACTGGTATGAAGACTACTACTTTGGCGTTGGAGCTTTCGCATACGTTGCAAGCACAGTACAAACACCTTCTTCCACCACAACGGGTATGTACGACGCCGCCTTTGACGACACAGGCTTCAACACCTTGAACTCCATGCCTTACATCGGCAATGTGGCCGTGACCTACGCCCATGCAGCAGGCTACACAAGCAGCGTCACTGACGAATATTATTGGAGAGCTTACCAGTGCTTGGGCGACGGTTCTGTGATGCCTTATCTGAACAACCCGAGCGCCAACAGCGTCAGTCACGCCAGCACCATCAACATTGGCGCCACCTCCTTCCAAGTGAATGCCCATGCTGGTTCCTACGTGGCCATCACCAAGAACAACGAAATCCTTGGTGTGGCGCAAGCAAATGCTTCAGGCGTTGCTAATGTGCCGATCAGTGGTCTCACTTCCGCTGGTGATGTGATGATTGTGGTTACCCGCAACCAACGCCAACCTTACATCACTACCATCCAGGCAATTGCCATTAATGGCCCATACATCACCCTTGACAGTTACACGCCTAACATGGCCCTTATCGGCCAAAGCACTAACCTGAGCCTTACCTTCAAGAATGTGGGTAACGCTGCCACCTCTGGCAACACCACCGTTACCCTGACAGGTGATAACAATGTCACCATTGGTACAGGCACCAAGACCTTCAGCAGCTTGGCTGTCAATGCCAGCACCACAGTAAGCGGCTTCAGCTTCACTATCAAACCGACCGTTACCGTGGGAAGCAATGTCACATTGCACTATAGTGCTGTCAATGGCAGCAACACATGGGAAGGTGATTTGATAGTCACCGCCAACCAGGTTTACACAGTGTCTGTTGCATCCAACAATACCAATTACGGTACGGTCAGCGGTGGGGGTCAATACAACTACAACCAATCCTGCACCGTGACCGCCACACCTGCCGATGGCTACATGTTCACCAATTGGACATCAAATGGTTCTGTGGTTTCCGCCGATGCTTCATACACCTTCAATGTGACGGCCAATGTTGACTTGGTGGCCAACTTTGCAGCTGGAGTAATGATTGGCAGTGGCACAGGAACAAATGATTATCTGCCGAGTTACAACTACTATAATTACGCCCTCACAGAGCAGATCTACACTTCTGCGGAGTTGGGCGGCGCAGGCCGCATCACCAGCATCGCCTTCTATAACGGTGGTGCTGCGAAGACCCGCACTTACGAATTCTACTTGAAGACGACGACGAAGAGTAGCTTCTCCAGCAAGACTGACTGGATCACGGTCTCCTCCAGCGACAAGGTGTTCAGCGGTAGCGTCACCATGGCCGCCAACGCGTGGACGACCGTCACCTTCAGCACACCGTTCGAGTACGACGGCTCTTCCAATCTGGTCCTGGTGTGCGATGACAACACCGGCTCTTACACGAGTTCTCCTCATATGAGCTGCCGAGTGTTCACCGCATCCAACCAAGCCATCTATACCTATGACGACAACACGAATTTCAATCCTTCATCACCCACTGCAAGCTCTAATAATGCTTTGCTTTCAGTGAAGAACCAGCTCATCGTCACCAAGGAGCCTATTTCCACCGAGCCCGTCAGCATCACCGTCAGTGCCAATCCGACGAATGGAGGTAGTGTCACGGGAGCGGGCACTTACGACATCGGCAGCAGCGTCACGCTGACGGCCACTGCCAACACGGGCTATACCTTCACCAACTGGACGAAGAACGGGGTCGTGGTGAGCACCAATGCCACCTACAGTTTCAACGCTTCCGCTACGAACTCGGGCGCCTATGTGGCCAACTTCACGCTGAACAGTTACACCGTTTCCATCGCCCCGAACCCGATCGAAGGCGGCACTGTGGCCTTTGCCAGCAAAGAAGGAGGGGAGGAGTTGACCTATGACTTCGAGGATGGCTGGCAAGGCTGGACAACCTTCCAAGGCAATACCACCTCGCCTAACAGTTGGATGCATAACACCGAATATCCCACAACCAACAATGACTTCACCACCGGCTACGGTTACAACAACTCTGATGGATTCATGCTCTCCGAGTCATACATCTCTGGCAGTTCAAGTGGCGCTGGCCAGGCTGTCACTCCCGACAACTATCTCGTTTCTCCGCAGGTACGCTTGGGTGGAAGCATCTCCTTCTATGCAGGTGCTAGAAACACCAGTTATTGTGCAGAGAAGTTCTCCGTGATGGTTTCAACGACCGACAACACCAACGCTGCCAGTTTCACAACTGTTGGCACTTGGACCTTGTCTTTGTCCGAAGCTGGATACAACTCCACGCCATATACCGTTGACCTAAGCGCTTACAGTGGCATGGGTTACATTGCCATTCGTCACTTCGATTGCTATGACCAATGGTTCCTGGCCGTTGACAACATCACCATCGTGGAAGGTGCCATCGATGACGGCAGTGCCAGCGGCACCTTCAACTACGGAACAAGTTGCACGGTGACGGCCACACCTAATGCCGATTACCATTTCGTGAACTGGACGGAGAACGGTACGGCGGTGTCGACAGAGGCCAGTTATACCTTCACCGTGACGAGTGGTCGCGACCTAGTGGCCAACTTCTCGGCACAACAACCCTCTCTTGTGGGCGACGTCAACGAAGACGGAGTCATCAGCATCGATGACGTGTCTGTTCTTCTCAGCCATATCCTTGGCAACATCTCTCTCACGGAGCAGGCACTTATTAATGCCGATGTCAACGGTGACGGAGTCATTTCCATCGATGATGTCTCAACTCTGTTGAACATGTCCATGAACAAATAGAATGAAATAAGGAAACAAATCCGACTGAATACTAATTAAATAATTAAATAAATATGAAAAAAACTTTTCTGATCAGTTTTGTTCTTCTCCTGGCAGGACTTCTGTTTAGCACGCAAGCTCAAGCTCAAGGCCGCATTGAATTGAGGAGAACCAATTCGGAGCAACAATGCTCCAATGTAACTACTGACGGTTTTACCGCCACCTTCTCGTTTAGCAGTATCGAATCTGCCAAAGTCTCTACGGAAAAAGGTGTGTTTTCTAGCATTTCTATGGAAAACACCTATCCAACTGGCCATGCTGGTGAACCTTCTCTTCCTGCTGCCAACCAACTGATTGCCATTCCTTACGGTGCGACAAATGTGACTGTCAACGTGAAGAATTACAGCACCTCAACCTATAAGTTGAGCGATTATAACATTGGCACGCTTTATCCCCAACAGCCTTCTGTCCGCAAGGACCAGAAACCGGAAGATGTCAAATTCATCTATAATGAACAGGCATACGCTTCCAAGGCTTACAGTAACCGTCCCATTGCCGAACTCAACGTTCAAGGCACACTGCGTGGCATCCAAGTCGCTTCTTTGACCATCAACCCTGTTTCTTACAACCCTTCAGAAAACACCATTCAAGTTTATAATGACATCGAAGTGGAAGTGAGTTATGGCCAATATGACAAGAGCGCTGCCCAAAGCGAATTTGACAGAACTGCCAGTATCTACTTCAAGGGGATATACAACGCCATGTTCAACTGGCGCGATGACGTTTATTCCCAACATCCTGACATTTGGAACGGCGAACAGCCGGTGAAGATGCTCGTCATAACCCATCGTGATTTCCAAAACACCATCCAAGATTGGGTGAACTGGAAAATCACGAAAGGTATCCACATGGATGTCCACTACACGGATGAGTCTGCCGTTGGTACAACTGCTTCTTCTATCAAGAGCTTCATCCAAAGCAAGTACCAATCCGATGCCCCAACCTTCCTTGTCATCATTGGTGACATCGACAAAGTGCCGGCCAGTGCTACGGGCAGTTCAACCCAATGCGTAACCGACCTTTATTATGAAAGCGTCGATGGAGACTATTTTCCGGATATGTTCCACAGCCGTATGCCTGGCAGCGTAACAGAAGTGGGCAATATGCTTGAGAAGATGTTGGTCTATGAGCAATATACGATGTCTGACCCAAGCTACCTGAATAATGTCCTGCTTATCGCTGGTTGGGATAGCGGTTGGAATCCTAAAGTCGGCAAGCCTACCATCCAATATGCCGCCAACTACTATTATAACCAAGCACATGGTTTCGACAATGTCTATCAGTTCCTCACTACGCCTTACAATAATCCTTATGCCAGCTTGAATACGGGCGTTGGTTTCGTCAATTATACCGCCCATGGCTCGAACACCAGCTGGGCTGATCCAAGTCTCACTGTCAGCGATGTCAACAGCCTGACCAATACAGGGAAATACTTCCTGGCTATGGGTAACTGCTGCCAAGCTGCTGACTGGGGCATTTCTGGCGCCTGCTTCGGTGAAGCCATGATTCGTGCTTCAAAGAAAGCCGCTTACACCTATATTGGCTCTTGCCCCAGCACGTATTGGTGGGAAGACTATTACTTCGGTGTAGGTGCCACCTCGGTCACGAATCAAATGCCTACACAGGATCAAACCTCTCTCGGTACGTATGATGCTGTTTGGATGGACGATGCTTTTAATACAACTGCCGCCATCCCATTCTTTGGTAATATTGCTGTGTGCTATGCCCATGCAGGAAGCTATGAGACTAGTTCCAGCCCGACATATTACTGGCAAGCCTACCACACCCTTGGCGATGCTTCCATTATGCCATTCCGTGTGCAACCTACCGCCAACAATATTTCCCACATGGAAATTGTTCCGATCGGTTTGGACCACTATGAAGTGAGCGCTGCTCCCGGTTCGTTCGTCGCCCTTACCAAGGATGGTGTTATCCACGGCACAGGTCTTGTCGGTTCGACTGGAACACTCAACCTTGCCATTGACCCCATCACCTCTGGTGGAGAAGCCATCCTTTGTGTGACTCACCCACAACGTATCCCTTCCGTGGAGACTTTGACCGCTGCGGCTCTTGATGGTGCCTATATCACCGTTGATAGCTACACTCCAACCACAGCGATGGTTGGCGAGCAGACCGATATGACCATCACTTTCAAGAACGTGGGCACCGAAGCCACTAATGGCACGACCGTTGTCACGCTCGGGTGCGATGATTCTAACTTTGTCATCACTGGTGGGTCTTACACTTTCAGCAACCTTTCCGCTGGTGCCACCACCACGGTGAACGGTTTCCAATATCAGATTGCAGAAGGCGTTATGGACGGCACCCAATTCCAGGTGAACTATACCGCCACCTGTGGTGGTGAGACTTGGGAGGGACGCATCAATGTGACGGCTTCTGCTCCCAATTTGGTCATTACCGACTTCACCACTACCGAACTCATGCCTGGACAAAGTGGCACGTTAAGCTTCACCATTACTAACAATGGTTCCGCTGCAGCTCAGAACGCCCAGTTCCAAGTCAGTTGCAATGCTCCTGGTGTCGGACTTACCAACAACACCTTTAATATTGGCACTCTTGCCGTTGGTGCTTCCACCACCAAGACGGTCAACATCAGCATTGCCTCCAGTGTTTCTTATGGCACGTCGTTCAACTTGAACTACACTTTGACCGCCACTCATTTCTCGGCTACGGGTACCCAAGGCATCGTGGCAGGTATCATCACCGAAGACTTCGAGACAGGTGGCTTCGACCAAGTGGAGTGGGAGTTTGCGGGCGATGCCGATTGGACCATCGTCAGCGATGAACACTACGCAGGCAACCATAGTGCCAAGTCAGGTACGATCACCCATTCACAACAAAGCGACCTTAGCGTCAACGTCACTGTTCTGTCCGCTGGTAACATCTCCTTCTATTATAAGGTGTCATCGGAATCGAATTATGACAAGTTACATTTCTATATCGATGATGCTGAACAAGGTGTATGGTCTGGCACTGTGGATTGGACTCAGGCCTCCTATGCCGTCACCCCAGGAGAACATACCTTCAAATGGTCTTACGTTAAGGATTATTCCGTTAGCAGCGGCAGCGACTGCGCTTGGATCGACGAAGTCGAGTTCCCGCCCATCAGTGTGCCGTCAGCAGGTCTGACTGGCGATGTCAACTTAGACGGAGTGGTCAGTATCGATGACGTGTCCGTCCTTCTCAGCCATCTCCTTGGCAACATCACTCTCACGGGTCAAGAGCTCATTAATAGCGATGTCAACGGTGACGGAGTCGTTTCCATTGATGATGTCTCAACCCTGTTGTACATGTCTATGAATAAATAGAATAAAATGCT
>JAEEGF010878576.1_pt1 | contig 10235 bp, 6 predicted proteins | sample 9134171 | NCBI WGS metagenome assembly JAEEGF01 (sample SAMN16246542, study PRJNA631951) | gut metagenome | biome: gut microbiome; feature: rumen; material: AP-attached | host: Bos | place: Iran: Karaj | collected 2018-10 | reverse complement strand
TGCAAAAGAGGGGCAGAAGATAAGCCTGTTGCGTCTTTTAATCCACTTTTCACAGAGAAAACTGAAAATGGATTTAGGCTGGAAACAAAAGAGGAGAACGGAAAGCGCTTTTCCATAGAAGTAAAGAATGAAACTGAGAGCGTTTTCCATAGCATCACCTCCGGAAAAAAGGTTTATACACAAAATAACCTTGTGGGACCGGAGCTTAAGATAAATGGAAAGGACAATCCCTTTGCCATTAAGACAGGAAAATGGGAGATTGTTGAAGAAGGGCCTCTCTGCGTGGTGCTAAGGAACAGAGGTCGCCATGTGGATGAGAAGACAAATGCGGCAATAAGCTTTGAACTTAAGCTCACTGCCTTTGCAGAAAAGCCCTGCGTAGAGACTTCTTACAGGATAATCAATGACACCGATGAGCCGCTGGAGATTGGCCATATCAAGTATTTTGTCTTTGGAAAAGAAGACCATGGAATGCCTGAAAGTCTTGACCTGACTGACAAAAGAGATGACCTCATTTCCGATATGGAGGGAAATGGACCCATTTTCCGCGTATCCAACACCGCCGACTGCGACAAGCTCATAAGCGAGAAGGACCTGGGTGAAGTCCGGGCTATCACAGCTATTTCCAATTATAAAACTAATTACATGGTGGGTAAGGACGCAGAAGCTTCAAGCCGCCTCATTAACCATGAGTATCTTATGAAGGAAGCCAATGAGCATTTGGCGGAAGTATTTTATGGCACCTTTTTTGCTGACTATACAGACCGGGAGGGGGGAGTCTGCGCCACGATCTTCCAGGCTCATCAGAACTTCCCGAAGGCAGTGCAGGCAGATAAGGAAGGAATCACTCTTTTCATAGTTCCGGACGTGGAGGATAAAGTGGTGCTTCAAAGCGGAATGTCCAGAGAGCAGAAGTTCCTGCTGCACTTCCATGAGAGTTCGGAGCCTATGGAAAAGATAAATGACAGATCCATAGTCTATCAGATGCCCAGCAGACCCTATGTATCCCCTGAAGTTCACAGATGTGCAGGAGTATTTCCTGACATTTTTGTACAAAAGACAGACTTTGATGTTGAGCAGAATCTTATTGCCAGGGGCGATAATCATTGCAGATCTTATGGAATGCTTAATTTTGGCGATTCCTATGACTCTAATTACACGGCCCAGGGAAGAGGCGGCGGAAAACTTGTGTGGGTTAACAATGAATATGACTTTACTCATGCCTGTGCACTTCTATTTGTCCGCACCGGAATAAGAAGATTTCTGGATTATGTCATTGCTTCTGCCAGCCACTGGATGGATGTGGATGTATGCCACTATCACAAGGATCCTTTATGCCTTGGAGGCCAGTGGGAGCACACCAACAATCATGTTTTAAATAGTAAAATAGTCTGCTCCCATGAATGGGTTGAGGGACTTCTTGACTACTATCATTTCACCGGTGACGAAAGAGGACTGGAGACGGCTCTGGGTATAGGAGAAAATGTGCTAAAGCTGTTGGATCAGCCTATGTATGCAAAGCCCGGAGAATCGAGTGCCCGTGAAACAGGATGGGCCCTTAGGACTCTCACAGCTCTTTATGCTGAGACCAATGATAAAAAATGGCTATCTAAATGCGACAAGATCCTTTCGGATTTCAGGAGCTGGGAGAAACAGTACGGACACTGGCTTTCACCCTACACAGACAACACTGTTATTCGTGTAGGTTTCATGATATCCGTAGCTATTGGGTCTCTCATGCGCTACTACAGGCATTTCCCGGATGAAGACGTCAAGGGCATGATACTGAGGGCTGTGGATGACCTGATCGAAAACTGCTATGTGGAGAGCTGGGGCGCATTTTACTATAAGGAGCTTCCATCCCTTAACAGGATTAACGGCAACACCCTTTTGCTGGAGTCTTTGACTGCGGCCTATGACCTCACCGGAGATTCAAAATACCTTCAATATGGAATTCAGACCTTTAAAAAAGCTATTTCGGATACTCCCGGCTATACATCCGCCAAGAAATATGAGGAGGATGCCGTACTGGTGGGGAGTATCAGCAGCAAAAACTTTGCGCAGAGTATGATTCCTATTGCGGGCTTTTACAGGGCTGCCTGTGAAGCCGGAATTGACTTGGGACTGGCTTGAAAACGGGATTTGTTTACAAAAAATTAAACAATTGTCATATTGATTTTTAACAAAAATTAGGTAAAATTTAGTTAAAGAAAATTTACTAAAAGGTAAAAATCACTATGGACATCAGATTTTATGAAGACAGCAGAATATTTGTGATTGAGACGGACAACACCGCCTATATCATGGGAATAGTGGATGAAGAAGGATTTTTGGGGCACTTCTATTATGGAGACAGGATAGGCTCTGAGGATTCTTCTTATCTTTTGTCCATTATAGACCCTCAATATGTGGCTTCTGCCAACAGGCGCGACAGAAGTTCATTCCTTGACAGGTTCCCCTTTGAATGGCCGGGGACAAATGTGGGAGACTACAGAAATACCGGCATTGAGATCACGGATGACAGCGGACATGCCGGAGTCATGCTGTGTTATGAATCCCACAGGATTTATCATGGAAAAAAAGAATTGAAGGGCCTTCCTGCTACCTTTGGAAGCGAAAAGGACGCCATGACTTTAGAAGTCTCTTTAGTGGATAAAGTAGTGGGCCTCAGAGCAGTTCTTTCCTACAGCATATTTGAAGGTATTGATGCCATAGCCAGATCTGTTCGCTATGAGAATATATCCTCCGGATCTATTTACCTTAATAAAGTGATGTCCATGAGCTTTGACATGGACAATGAGGACTATCAGCTTTTGACTCTCTATGGCTCCTGGGCCAGAGAAAGAATGGTGGATATCAGGGATATAGGGTACGGAGATACCTTTGTGGAGTCCTTTAGAGGCGAGTCCTCCCATCAGTTCCATCCCTTTATGGCGCTGGTTCAGGATGGGGATTCCCAGGATAATGGAAAGGTTTATGGCTTTTCTTTTGTCTATTCGGGAAATTTTCAGGCCGGCGTATGCAGGAGTCAGTTTGACAGCCTGAGATTATACATGGGAATCTGCCAAAAGAACTTTTGCTGGAAGTTAGATCCGGGGCAGGACTTTCAGGCTCCGGAAGTAGTTATGGTCTATTCGCCGGAGGGACTTGGGAAGATGACCAGAAGCTTTCATGATCTTTTCAGGCAGCATCTTATCAGAAGCCCCTATAGGGACAAGGAAAGGCCGATTCTTATCAATAACTGGGAGGCCACCTATTTTGATTTTGACAGCGACAAGCTCATAGACATAGCCGGAGAGGCCAAAAAGAGCGGCATAGAGATGCTGGTTATGGACGATGGCTGGTTTGGCGAAAGAAACGACGATAATTCCAGCCTTGGAGACTGGTATGTCAACGAAGCCAAGATAAAGGGCGGGCTTAAAAAACTTGTGGATGAAGTGAATTCCATAGGACTTAAGTTTGGGATATGGATGGAGCCGGAGATGATATCCCCTGCTTCGAAGCTGTATGAGGCCCATCCTGACTGGGCTATCAGGCTGCCTGACCGGGAACCCTGCAGAAGCAGAAATCAGTTTGTGCTGGATATTACAAGAGAAGAAGTTTTTGAATATGTCTACGGCAGGATAAAAGATATTCTCAGCTCTGCCAATATAGAATACCTGAAATGGGACATGAACAGACAGCTTTCGGATCTGGGGTCATTGAATCTGGAAAAAGACAGACAGGGCGAGTTGAGCCACAGATATGTGCTGGCAGTGTACGCTCTTTTGGAACGGCTGGTAAAGGACTTTCCACAACTTCTATTGGAAAACTGCTCCGGAGGAGGGGCAAGATTTGATGCCGGAATGCTGTTTTACAGTCCACAGATATGGTGCTCGGATGATACGGATGCCATAGAAAGGCTGGGAATACAGGAGGGCACAAGTCTTATTTATCCCTTAAGCACCATGGGAGCGCATGTTTCCGACTGTCCCAATCACACTGTGGGAAGGACCACGCCTTTTAAGACTAGAGGCGATGTGGCTCTGTCGGGAACCTTTGGCTATGAGCTTGATATAACAAGAATCCCTGAAAAGGACAGGGAGGATATCCCAAGACAGATAGAAAACTATCATAAATACAATGAGCTGATTAGAAGCGGTGATTACTACAGATTATCATCCTTTAGGAACAATCATAAATATGATGCCTGGATGGTGGTGGACAAAAGTAGGGAAAAGGCGCTTATTACCTATGTTCAGGTGATGGGGGCGCCCAATGGAAAAAGAAGGATAATAAAACCTGAGGGATTGGCCGGGGATCATATCTATGAGATATGGCAGGATGGTGAATACTGCGGAGAGGCCACGGGAAAGACCCTGGAAAAAGCTGGTATTGCAGTGCCTGTACTAAACGGAGATTTTAAGTCAGTTCTTATTTACCTGGTTCGTAAGGAGAACTGAAAAAAGAATTAGAATTCAGAGGTGGAAATATGCCAAAGAAAATTACGATGTCAGATATAGCTGCAGAGCTTGGAATCAGTACCGTTACTGTTTCCAAGGCTTTATCGGGACAAAAAGGTGTAAGCGAAGAAATGCGTCAGCGCATCATGGAAATAGCTGAGGAGAGGGGATATCAGAAGTCCTCACAGACTAAGGAAAATGAGAGCTTTAAGATAGGTGTGCTCATTGGCGCCAAGTATCTTGGAAATATAGATTCTTTTTACGGACACATGTACCAGCTTTTTGCTGCCAGGTCAGCCAAAATGGGCTGTTTTACCATGCTTGAAGTATTGAGCGATGAGGATGAAAGGAATCTGGTGTATCCAAAGCTCATAGGTGACGGAAATGTTGACGCTGTGGTGATAATGGGAGCTCTCAGTGAGGGGTACCTTGCCATGCTGGATGAAAAGCTTTTAACTCCCACCTTCTACATGGACTTCACAGACAGAAAACATGAGAAAGACTCGGTTATTTCCGGAAGCTATTACGGATCATATATTCTGACCAATTACCTCTTTGACAGGGGCCACAAGGATATAGGATATGTGGGAACAGTACTGGCTACGCCCTCCATCACCGACAGGTATCTGGGCTATGTCAGAGCTCTTATGGAACATGGCTGCAAGGTGAACAATGACTGGGTTTTAGATGACAGAGATATTGGCAATCAGGGAATAGATCTGGACAAAAACCTTAAGCTTCCCAAGAAGATGCCTACGGCCTTCGTATGTAACTGCGATCTTGCTGCAACCCGTTTCATTAATTACCTAAAAGAAAAAGGTTATAAGGTTCCGCAGGATATTTCCATAGTGGGATATGATGACTTTGTTTATTCAAACAGCACCGAAGATATAGGCATTACAACTTATAAAGTTGACATGGAAGAAATGGTTAGAAGAACCATGAAAAGAATTCTTCATGCTCTTAGAAGTGAAAAGTACAGAAAAGGCTTAAGCATAGTTGAGGTCTGCCTTGTAGAAAGAGACAGTGTTAAACGATTAACTTAATAATATCAAATTAAAAACGGATTGATGAGCATCCTGCTATGGGTAAATTTACCAAAAGCAGGATGCTCTTTTTGTTTATTAGGTAGAAATTAGGTAAGAGTTAGGTAAAAATAGAGTAAAATATTGACTATCTTGAATTTAATAATAAAATAAGAATTAGCTAAAGACATTAGTGCTTTTTAAGGAGGGTAAAATGAATAAGAAAAAAGTATTGTCGTTGTTAACTGCTGCAACTATGGCAATCACAGCCATGGGTTGCGGTGCTTCTACCGGCGCTGAGACTACAACAGAGCCTGCAGCAACACAGAAGGAAGAGACTGCTGCACAGACAACTGAGACTAAGACAGAAACTGCTGCCGAGAGCACAGAGACTGCTGCTGAGACACCGGCTGCAGGAGAGCTTTCTTACACAACACTTAACCTCGATGACTACAAGGATCTGACAGCTTCCATTAAGTTCCTTCACCACAAGACAGACCGTCAGGCTGACGGAACAATGGACTCCATGATAGCTGAATTCAACAAGGAATTCCCAAATATCACAGTGGCTACAGAGGCTGTAACAGATTACGCTGAGGATTCACTGCTTCGTCTTTCAACAGGAGATTGGGGAGACATTATGTTTATTCCTGCTGTGGACAAGTCAGATCTTGGAACATATTTCATGCCGCTGGATACTCTTGATAACCTCTCTGCACAGCTCAATTTCGTAGACAGCTGGCAGTATGACAATATCTGCTACGGTATCCCATACATGGCAAATGCCCAGGGTGTTCTTTACAATAAGAAAGTATTTTCAGATGCAGGCATCACAGCACTTCCTAAGACTCCTGATGAGTTCGTGGCTGACCTTAAGCTCATCAAAGAGAAGACAGATGCTATTCCTCTTTATACTAACTATGCAGCAGGCTGGACCATGGGTGCCTGGGATGCTTACATCGGAATAGTTACAAACGGTGATAACACCTATTTCAACCAGAAATTCATCCACACCGCAGAGCCTTTCAAGGATCCCGGCGATGGAACAGGTGCTTACAACCTTTACAAGATTCTCTATGATGCATGTGCAGAAGGCCTTATCGAGGACGACTACACAACAACCGACTGGGAGAGCTGCAAGGGTATGCTCAACAGAGGCGAGATCGGAACAATGGTTCTTGGTTCATGGGCTTACGCTCAGATGCAGGAAGCCGGCGATACGCCTGAGAACGTTGGCTATATGCCGTTCCCTATGACAGTAGGCGGCAAGCAGTATGTTAACGCAGGCGGTGACTACAACTACGCTATCAACGTTAATTCTTCAGATGACAATAAGGCAGCATCTCTTGTATTTATCAAGTGGATGGTTGAGAAGTCTAACTGGTGCTACAACGAAGGTGGTTACACAGTTGTAAAGGGTGGAAAGAATCCTGATATGTACGCTGCTTTTGATGGCTGCGAGGTTCTTTCTGATCAGCCCGCACTTGCAGGCGAGGAGACCTTCCTCAACGACATGAACTCAGAGTCTGAGCTTTCCTTTAATGCAGGCGGAAATGCTAAGGTACAGAGAATTGTAGAAGCAGGTGCTACAGGTTCAGAGAGTTTTGACGATATCATGGCTGACTGGACATCAAAGTGGAATGACGCTCAGTCTGAACTTGGAATAGAAGTTAAATACTAATTGAGCTTTCTTCATAGCCGGAGGGGCGAAACATCTCTCCGGCTATATTTCTGACAAAACTTTGCAGCGCAGCATGGATGGAGTATGGGGATGAAGAAAAAGAAAACCTTCAAAGAATGGATAAATAGCAGGGCAGGGCAGCAGGCACTTGTCATGTTTGCTTTCATGATAATACCGCTGGTTCTTTTGTTTGTATTTACATATCTGCCCTTCGGCAAGATGTTTAGCTTTAGTTTCTATAATATGAAATACGTGGGAGCCCGCAAATTTGTGGGGCTTAAGAATTACATAAAGGTTTTCCAGAGAGATGACTGTTTTGGAGCACTTAAACTCAGCCTGTACTATATGCTGGGTTCAGTGGTTCAGCTTGGGCTTGCCCTTTATCTGGCAACGATACTGAGCTTTAAAGTTAAGGGCGGCAACCTGTTCAAGGGATTTATGTTTTTTCCCTTCCTTATAAATGGTATTGCCATCGGTTTTATTTTTAAATTTTTCTACACAAGGGGCTTTGTTTTTGACACAGTTTTACAGTGGTGCGGATTTCAGCTTGATAATCTGCCCTACTGGCTGAAAGACCAGAGAATAAATAACTTCTCTCTGGTGGGAACCTCGGTCTGGAGGTATTTCGGACAGAACATGGTTCTTTTTATCGGGGCTATTATGTCTGTGGACTCTGAATTATATGAAGCTGCCATGCTTGATGGAGCCAACAGATTTCAGCAGTTTAGATACATTATCATGCCTAGCATAAAGACAATAATCACGCTCAACGTAATCCTATCGATTACAGGTTCACTTAGTGCCTTCGAGCCGCCATATGTTATTACAGATGGTGCAAACGGCACGGGAACTTATTTTGTTGTAATGCACCAGATCGCTCATACACAGCAGAAGGTGGGACTGGCTTCAGCCATGGCCATTGTGCTTCTGGCTATCATCTTCATAGTAACCATTTTTCAGAAGCTGTTCTTTAAATATGTATTCAGAAATGCAGAGGATTGATTATGAAAGTATTGTATAAAGCGGGGAAATATTTCTTATCCTTTTTGAAGTACTTTTCTCTTGTGTTCTTTTCTTTTTGGGCAGTGCTTCCGGTGGTTTCCTGCGTCATTACAGCCTTTAAGACCGATAAGGAATATCAGGACACCAATGTTATGACATTGCCACAGAGCTGGCTCAACTTTGACAATTTTATAAATGCCTTTCAGAAGGCAGGCATGGCCAGAGCGTTTTTGAACTCCTTTATCATTCTGGTATTCGTGCTGTTTTTTACCGTTATGATAGGAACTCAGCTGGCTTACGTGCTAAATAGATTCAAGTTCTTCGGAAATACGCTGATAAGGGCGCTGTTTTTGTTTGCATCCCAGCTGCCGGGAGTAGCCATGCAGATCGCAGTCTACGAGATCATGTACAATATGGGCTTCATCAATTCCCTTATGGGCTACGTCATAATGATGTGCGGAACGGACATTATATCTATTTATATTTACATCCAGTTCTTTGAGAATATAGACTATTCTCTTGATGAATCTGCTATTATTGATGGTGCAAACTATTTTACGATTTTTTACAGGGTTCTTTTCCCGCTTCTGAAGCCGGCCATTGTGACCAGCTGCATTCTGAAGGGTGTTGGAACCTACAATGAGTATTACTGTGCAAATCTTTATCTGCAGGATAAGACAAGATATGCTACTGTAGCCACATCCCTTTACACATTTGTGGGCCCTCTTGGAAGTAAGTACAACCTCATCTGTGCGGGCGTGATCATTTCACTGCTCCCGGCCCTGGTGGTATTTATTCTCTGCCAGAAGCAGATTTATTCGGGACTTACTGCAGGGGCAGTCAAGGGATAAAAGAGGTGATAAAATGGTAACTGAAGTTAGAGATCATCTTACAAATGTCATCATTCCATTCTGGAAGAAGCTCAGGGATGATGAATTTGGCGGATATTACGGATATTTGGGCCATGACCTTAAGCTTGATAAAAAAGCTGAGAAGGGATGCATATTAAACAGCAGGATTCTGTGGTTCTTTTCAAATGCTTATCTTTTGTTAAAAGATGAGTCTCTCCTGGATGAGGCCAGACATGCCTATGATTTTCTGCTGGAGAGATGTCTTGATAAGGAAAATGGCGGAGTGTTCTGGTCCATAAGCTATGACGGAGTGGTCAGAGACTCCACAAAGCACACCTATAATCAGGCCTTTGCCATCTACGCATTGTCTTCCTATTATCTGGCCAGCGGCGACGGACAGGCGCTGGAGTGGGCAAAAGAGCTTTTTAACATTGTGGAGACAAAGTGCAGGGATGAAAAAGGGTATCTGGAGGCATCAGACAGTTCTTTTCACAAAATTGGAAATGAAAAGCTGTCGGGAAACGGAGTTATGGCCGACAGAACCATGAATACCCTGCTTCATGTAATGGAAGCCTACACTGAGCTCTATGTTGCTTCCCGGGAGCCACAGGTAAAAAAGGCTCTGGAGGAGATACTTGATATCTTTTCAGAGAAGATGTACAACAGGGAGCTTCACAGGCAGGAAGTGTTCTTTGATGAGAATTACAGGTCTCTTATAGATCTTCACAGCTATGGTCATGATATTGAGAGTTCCTGGCTTGTGGACAGGGCGGTGGAAGTAATTGACGGACCTGACCATAAATGGAGCAGCAGAATCACTCCCATAACCATGGATCTGGCGAGAAATATTCTTGAGAATGTTTTCGATGGCCATTCCCTTCCCAATGAATGTGAGGAGGGCAGGGTAGATGAGACCAGGGTCTGGTGGGTTCAGGCGGAGACAGTGGTGGGCTTTTTAAATGCCTATAACAAGTCCGGGAATACCGATGAAAGGTATCTTGAGGCTGCAAAGAGCTGTCTTGACTATATTTTTGAATATATAGTTGATAAAAGAGAGGGCTCTGAGTGGTTCTGGGATGTTCATCCTGATGGAACGCCAATTAAAGAGAATGCTATAGTAGACCCCTGGAAGTGCCCGTATCACAACGGAAGAATGTGTTTTGAAATAATAAAAAGGATGGAATAAAATGATACACCCAAAGTATTAAGAGCTTTTAAAAGAGCAGGAAGAGCT
>JAEEGF011972836.1_pt1 | contig 10236 bp, 12 predicted proteins | sample 9134171 | NCBI WGS metagenome assembly JAEEGF01 (sample SAMN16246542, study PRJNA631951) | gut metagenome | biome: gut microbiome; feature: rumen; material: AP-attached | host: Bos | place: Iran: Karaj | collected 2018-10 | reverse complement strand
GGATTGAGCATTTTTGATCCACACTTAGGACAAACAACAATATCGTCCTCGTGATACCATCTTCCCTTGAACAATTTAAAGTCCTCTCGATCCTCAACGTCACAGGTCTCTTCGTCGCCGTGATAGTAAACGGTGCAAACTTCATAAGCATTACAGTCGTGGTAGCTGTCATATTCGTCTGGCTCTGGGTCTTGATCTTCGTCCGCTGCTGCCAAACTTCCTTCCGTTACGTCGAGAGCATAACCGCCATGACCATAATTATCGGCCTTACGCTCGCTCATAGAATACCACTTGAAAGTGTCCATGTAGGATAAGGTGTCATCCCAATCCAAATCGCAATCAATGTGGAATTTCTTGTCGGCCAAAGAATTTCCGTGAATATCGACAATTGCACAACTGTCGTGGCAACTTGCTCCAACCTTCTTGAAGCAATCTATCTCCCCAGCCTGTATCAAAGCATCGACCAGGGCCTGCTTGTACACGTCGTTACAATCGACTGAATACTGACGCTCCGCATAACGCCAAGTGTTTCCATCTTCATCATATACATCAGTGAAGATAACGCACCGGGCTATAATCATTCCCGTCTCATCCTCCAGGTAAGCGGCTTTGGCATTAACCGCATTACGATAGAATTCATGTAGGCCCTTGTTGACCATACACGAAATGAAACAATCGCTTTTCACTTCGTAACCCTTCAAACGATCAGAGTCATATATGTCAGCAAAGTTATCGTTGACATACAATTTGTTCTTTGGCAGCTTTCCGATGACGTGAGACTGCCAATCCCGACTGAACTCTTCACAGAGCCATATCACGATAGTTTCATTGAGGGTCTTTCCAAACTTTGTTGACTCGATAAGGTGCTTGAAGAACTTGCCAGCCTTCATCTTAAAGACCCGGCCAGCCTCTATATTGATATATCTCACCGCGTTGGGAGTTCCATCTTCGCAAACCCCGCACATGATGCTGTCCAATTGGTACTTGTTGCTATAGTAGGTCTGCCCAAGAAGCTCAATTTTATAGGGGAGGTTATGGCTTTTTGCTCCGCTGATATGAAGCTTCTTGGTGATGATGCTTCGGAGATCGACCAGGTTCTTTGCTGCGAACAGGCTCAGGTCTCCGCTTCTTACTGATTGCTTGAATAATTCTTTGTCTTTCAGGAGAGCGAGCAGGATCTTGTTGTTTCGAGCCTTTCCTCCTTCAAACTGACGAACTCCAAATATCTGCTGGAATTCTTCGTAGTTTTTGAATGAACTAATGTAAAGCATAATCTTGTATTTTAAATTGTTTGTATTTCGATAAAACAAAAAGGAAGAGACCACAATTGAATGTGATCTCCTCCTCAGAGACATGGGCAACTTCGAGTGGTTATCCTAAAAACCACTTATACCCAGAATCTTCGTCTTTCAAGGCTCTCGATATGCCCAGAACTGTTTCAGTCGCCGATGCCGATCTTGATAAGAATGAATCTATGTAGCTGTTCTTCGTAGCCCCAGTGAGGAGGTTATAGAATTTCCAGAGGCTTATCTCGCCATTATTTTCTGCTTTGAAGTTATCGTCGCGGAAATACTGTTTAGCCACATTGTTAATCTGGCTGTCCGTGATAAGCATTTGCGGAATTCCTCTCAGCATAGCAGGAGGAAGGTAGCTATATAGTCGCATCCTACCAAGGATTTGGCAGAACTGACTTTCGTTAAGGGACAAATCACCTAAGCTCCGAAGCAGGTGTATTTGTTTGCTCATGTCAAATAGGTTAAGCAATGATAGGGTCGCAAAGTATATCTCACGATCCCGAATTGCCCGTATTTCTTCTTTGTAACCTTCGTGCTCAAAAATGCACATGTTACAACAAGCTTGGCAATTGAAACCGGCTGCAATAGAAAATCGTTGCGGGGTTAATCTTCCACCAAGGTTGTCTCGGCCATAGGATTTAACTCCCACGACCGTCAAGTTCAATGGATTGCCGCATACATCTTCAACAATACTAGGTACGTTGATGCAAAAAGCGGCTCTCTCAAAATATTCAGTAACATCAGTAGGCAGCAACTCTGAGGATTTCTTAAAAATTGCCTCTGGCGTTCTGCCCTTTATAATGTGACTCACGCGGATTAACGGCTCATCTACCGTCTCTCCATGATAGAATTCTCTTACGGCATCATATACGGCACCGATAAAGAGATTATGACTGATACACACCTCGTTGTCCTTTGCAAAAACTGGTGTAATATAGTCCGTTCCCAAACTCTCTAATGTGATAGGTTGAGAGTTTGCAGTAATAAAGACACGCTCATGTTTCTCTTGTTCTTCCGCTGTTAAAACGGTCATGCGTGGTCTTACTTCACTTAGTTGCCTTTCCATAGCCATAGGTAGGGTAGGATTGGCTGCTAAAGCTGCTGTTTCCATATTTTTCGTATATTTTATGGTGGTTTGTTACTAGGGCGAGACTTAGAGTACAGGCCCATGATTTTCTTTATACCCTTCGCAAAGCACAAGATGGCTTCGAAAAAGGTTAATTAGGTTATCGACGGTTTTCTCATTCATACTGTTCCCTCCGTCGATGTTGAAGCGGCGGCAGTAAATCCCGTCACCGTCTTTGGTTTCTGATATTTTCTTGCCATCCCGACTCCAAAATCGATGATGGTAATGACAGACACGATAAGACTTAATGCTGTCATCGTGCCTTTTCCAATACTTAATAACTTTTCTTTGTTCATAATTTTGTTCTTTTAAATCGTTTTACATATATTTTATTTAACTCATTGATATTTATACTTAACTATATATAAGGCTATTAGAAGAAATGCGGCGGTAAAAAAAAGAACCAGCTTCCTCAGCCAGTTCTTCTATATTTTATCTGAAATAGCCGTCCACACCCGAAAATCCTGATATCTTAAGCAGGAAGTGGTAGCAGAGTCATATACAGCTTTTAAACCCATAAACTCTTCGTCAGGGAACCATATACTTCTATTTTCAGATTTTGCCGATTTATTCTTCATATCGGCTTATTTCTTATTACATGGATAAGGCCGTGGCGGCTTCTCAGACGGTCGTTTCTATCAACCGTAATCATTAAAACTACAGTCAGTGTACATGTTCGGATAAGTGCCTTTTCGCTGTTGGCAGGCATTGAAGTTCTTACTCTTGAAATATGGGCAGATTAACGCCCATATCAAAACCAAATAATCTATATGAAATGAAGGTTAATATATACAGAAAAATTGATGAAACTAGAAATGTTTGGTCAATTGATTTTTTTGAAGTCCTGAATATAATAAGGACTGGTGATTTGGAACTATTGGGTATGAATGGAAGGATTTGCTCTTTAGGCGAACTTATCCAGAAAATACGCAATGAAGTTCCGCATGAGAGATTACAGGAGTACAAGAATAGTCTGTTGCCACCTGTTTGTTATAATGGTGTCTTCGATAGTGAAGGAGAGTTGATACAATACAACGACATCACAGCTATAGACATTGACCATATTGGAGGCAGGGCGAGACTTGAAGAAATGAGGCAGAAGTTGATAGCCGATCCTCATTCACTGGCTATCTTTGAAACTCCTAGTGGTGATGGACTGAAGGTGATTGTAAGACATGACAACAGAGATCCGGAGCGACATTCGGATATGTATAAGCAGATTATGGCCGATTACGAGTGCCATGATCCAAAGTGCTCAGACCTCAAACGTCGTCATTATCTTAGCTATGACCCTTTGTTGTGGATTAATCCCGGCGATGTGACACCTTTTCATTTTGATGCGACAATAACGGAACATTCAAAACAAAAGGCAGCAACAAAGCCGATTGACCATGAAAGCAGACGGAAGAGTGATAAAAGTATAATCGCTATGTTGAACTCTGCCTGGTCAAGAAATCATCCTGAGTATTGGAAGGAGGGAAATAGGGCATCAGGTGTGTTTGATTGTTCATGTCAGTTGTGTAAATCTGGTGTCGATGAAGAACTTGCTCTACAGTATTGCCTTGATAGATGGTTAGATACTGGTATTGACGAAAAGGAGATTGAGCATAACTGTCGAGGAGGGTATAAGCATGTCAGGAGAATGGGAGAAGAAGGTATTATTCAATGGCAATAACAATATGACTGTTGAGGGTACGCTTGTCGGCTCCCCCTCAACAACTAGCAGCTTACATTCACTCATGCGGCGTTTGCCTAAATGAGCCAAAACAAATGATAGCCCAGCCCCTTATAATAATGAGTGAGAGCCATATTAAAGCTGTGTCCAATTTCTGTGCAAAAAACAGGGGTATGCTATATATATATACCTTATGAAACATAAAAAAAGGACACAGACTAAGAAGGGCATAGGCCCACTGGGTACCCCTTATTCTGTGAGTATTATAAAATAATAAAGATATGATTAAGGAAAAGATTATTGAAATGCCTAAAGGTTGCCGTTATATGAGCGACTGGAAGGAGCTACAGGATTACCTACCCATCAAGGGTTGGTATATCCTGAACAAAACAGTATGTGGATGCGGAGGGACAACAACCTTCCTGGAGTCTGACGATGACCTGATACTAGTGTCGCCAAGAACCAACATGCTAAAGTCAAAACACAAGCAATACTCAGGGACTCACTTGTTCAGAGCAAAGAAGAGTGATAAGATTGAGACCCTGAAGGAGAGTTTGGAAGAGTATATACAGGCTGACCTTGGTGAGATATTTGGAAGAAGCGAGAGGAAACCGAGGAAGATACTGGTGACGATAGACTCATTCAGGCACGTAGCAGATATTATTGGCAGGGAGAGAATGAAGAGATATACTGTTCTTGTCGATGAAATGCAGTGTTTGATTACTGATGCGTCCCTGAAGGCCAATGTCGAAATGGAATTCTTAGAGACATTGAAGAGGTCTAATGCTAAGTCAGTATGTTTCATGTCAGCCACTCCGATACGTAAGAACTATCTGGAGCATGTAGATTACTTCAAAGACCTGCCATATTACAAGCTGGAGTGGGATCCTGATGTTATAGACAGCCCGACGATTAGGAATGTCATTATGAAGAAGGACGAGACCCCAAGAACGATATGCAGGGAACTAATAGATAACTATAGGCATGATGGGTATTTTGCCAGGAAGATAGTTGGTGGAGAGGTAGTTTATTCAAGGGAAATCTGTATTTTCATCAATGAGGTCAGAACCATTGTCAATATCATAAAGGACAATCAGCTGTACCCCGAAGATGTTACAATTCTCTGCTCTGACTCAACATCACAGAAGGCAGAGCTACAGAGGATGGGGTTTCAGATAGGTAGACTGACAACAAACAAGAAAAATCCGAGAAATACGACGTTTACATTTCTGACCAAGGCTTCATTCGAGGGCCTGGATATGTACTCGTCCAATGCCTCAACTGTCGTATTTGTGAACGGTCATAAGGAATGGGAGACACACGATATATCCATAGACTTGCCTCAGATTATGGCACGTCAACGGTTAGAATCAAATCCCTTCCGACGTGATGCCATTGTGTACTATAAGACGAAATCTAATCCGAAAAGTGAAGAAGAGATTGCCAAAGAGGTGGAAGAGCAAATTGAACTATCGGCTGCAATCATCGAACAATACAAGCAACTCCCCGATATAATGAAGTATGAGTATGCCCAATCACTGAGGAATGTTCGTGATGATGAGAGATACAAGCGTCATTTCTTGGATGTTATAGACCTGGGACGTGATGGCTTTAGGCTGGAGATCAATCAGCTTATAATCATGGCCCGCTTCAATCTTTGGGAAATGCAGAACTACTATTACGACAATCCCATAAAGCTGGTGAAGGGCATAGACTACAATATGAAGAACAACTATAGCCAGAAGCCAGAGGTGCTTGAACATTTTGAACACGCATTTTATTGGAAGAAGGGCTGGCAGGAGCGTTTGATGATGTACTCAAACTTCTCAAACCAATATCCAGATTTCCGAAATGACCTGAGAGCCAACCCTTATATCCCCATCGAGTTTCATGCCTACTTTGATGTCATAGGACCTGAGAGACTGGCAGAACTCGACTACAGGAAGAAGCTTGTCGAGTATGAGTTTGAGTTCATAAGGCACACCCCTGAGATAACGGAGCTTTGCATGAGATCGTTCAAAGCGGGTCAGTTCTATACCAACGAGGAGGTAAAGACGAAGCTGATGGAGATATATACGATGATTGGGATAGACAGGGCTGCATCGGCTATAGATATAGGAAGGTATATTAATGTGGAGCCGAAAAAGAAAATGAATGAAGATGGGAGCCGAAGTAATGGCTTTCTAATCTGTTAGGTGGTTAAATATGGGGTATTTTGGCTGCTTGACGTGTGAAAATGGCCAAATACCCCCACTTTTTTGACCGTTTTTTAATGAAAGCCTTATACATGAAAAGGGCCATCTGGGAAATTACTCAGATGACCTTATGAAAACTGTAGTCTTTATTAGCTACAGAATTAGTATTAAACTAAAAATTCTTATAAAAATGAGACGAAGGAATGATGACGGCCTGACCTATATTGACGGTCAAGGCTACGAGGGAGTTGTGTATAGTTATCAGAACAGCTCAGATAACAACAAAGTTTATGTAGGCTGCACTCCACGGGAACGAACCAGGAGAGACAGTTGGAGGAATTGGAAGAACGCTTATGCCGGAGAGAAAATCAAGAACGCAAGGCAGAGCAGCACACCTTCAGACTGGACTTACAAGATTGAAGAGAGATTGTACTCAGAGGACTTACAGGAGCTACAGACCAAACTTGAAGAGCGTGAAGCTTACTACATTGGCCTTTATGACAGCTGTAATCACGGTTATAATAGCAACTTTGGTGGAACTGGAAACACAGGAAAGCATCACTCAGAGGAAACAAGGCGCAAGATTTCCATGAACCACCGTGATTATCAGAGCAAGGAGGCAAGAGAGAAGCTATCCGAGTCTCTGCTAGGCCACGAGGTGAAGGAGAGTACACGAGACAAAATCAGCAAAGGCAATTCCGGCAAGGTGCGCACCGACGAAATGAAGCAGGCCCAGAGCGAGAGGCTAAAGGGGATTGAGCCTAAAGCTGCTTCTGAGGCTGCAAAGATATGGCGGGAACAGAATGGTGGGAACTATTGGACAGGCAAAAAGATGTCCTCCGAAGCCAAAGCCAATATGTCAGCAGCCCAAAGGAAACGTGCCAGCAAGATTAAGGCTCATTATCCTGATGACAGCGAGAAGGTTTTTGAGACGATGTTAGATGCTGCGACAGAATTAGGCATCGGCACAGGATCAATACACAACAACCTGAAACATAGCAGCCCAGACTTCAAGACCAAGGGCGGCTACTGGTTCGAGAAATTAGAAATGGAATGATATGGAATTGCTTGAACAGATGATTTACTCGGCAGACAAACTAGCTTTTTGCGAAAATCCTGAGCAGAAGCAGCTCTGGTCCAATGTAGCGATGGAAGATATAGTGTATCCTCCAAGGACAGACGGAAAGTATGATGAGGATATTATGGCTCTTGGTGTGTTCTATAAGATGGAACCTGGAGCCGTTATCACCATCGAATTGCAAGACCTTCTGATAATCTGCCCAAGGACTCGCCCACGAACTGACGCTTACCGAGGATTAGTTACAGAATTGGGGCGACGTGGTATAAGCCTGATAGTGAAATCAAGAAAATCGAAATGATTATGAAGAAAATATTTTTGTGCGGCCAGATATATGATTTAGCAAAGACAACTGCGAGAGAGATACAAAACGATATACAAAAAAGGATTAATGAGTTCTATGGCGGCCATTCAGACAGAGCATTAGCCGCTGTTAAGATAGAGGATGGAAAGGTTGATATAGAGATCCGGCGTGAGTATGTAAAAGATGTGGAGGAATGTCTGCCTTACAACACCTTTTTCAACGATGAGTATAACATTTTCTGCTTAGACTCTGACCTGCTCCTGGGCCGTAAGTTCAAGGACACAAAATTGATGGAGGATCCAGGGGGAGTAGGGTTCGGCTACTACTATTCATGGCCAGTCAGTGAGTTCATCGAGTTGTATAGGAATAACAGTAAGCTCCTGAAGGCATCTATACCTAAGAAGATTGAGTTCGAAGGTGATAGGAGACACATAAAACTTAGCATTGGATATTAAATCAAGAAAAACAAAATGAGAGTAATATCTAAGAAACTGCTAATCTATGGCAGTATGTTCACGGTAAGACTAGACGAGGTCTCTCCAAATGATGATATGGTAAGAGCTGTCAGGGAAAGATTGATGGATTACGAGGAAGAATTTATCGATTTTGGAGTCATTGTCAACTCGAAAAATCAGTTATCCTTAATATTCCTTTTTGACTATGAAGATGACAATGTTGGTGGAGACAATTCCGCTTTCAGTGATTTCATTAGGTTTCTGACTGGCGACGGATTACCTGATTTCAAGCTTAAGAACCCCATCTGGAAGAAACAGGATGGCGTGGAATATATCTCTGCCAAACGTCTATGCGAGCTGTATCTGAAAAACAATCGCTATTATGGAGGTGATGATTTAGAAGCCATTGACATTGACGCTACTCCGACAATGCTTAAAATCGATATAACATTCAAGGACGATGACATATAAAGGCAGCAAAGCCAGGATTGTAGACGAGATCCTGCCTATAATGCTTTCCACGATGCAGCCAGGCCAGTCCTTTGTAGATGCTTTTTGTGGCGGTTGTTCGGTCATCCAGCATGTCCCAGAAGAGAACCCTAGGATAGCTAATGACCTCAACCGCCACCTTATTGCTATGATGGAGAGGCTTATGACTACAGACTGGGAACCTCCGCACATCATTGAGAAGCCCTATTACAACAAGGTTCGAGCCTCTTATTACGCTAACGACGGCCTGTATGATGACGCTCTGATTGGTTGGGTAGGCTTCATGGCTTCGAGGAATGGGCGTTTCTACGATGGTGGCTATAGTGGGCATGATGTTGGTGGTCGAGATTACATTGCTGAGAACATACGAAACATAAAGAGGCAGATAGAGGGGCTGAGAGGAATTGAATGGTATTGTGGTGATTATGCTGCCATCCCAATCCCGCCTGAGTCATTGATATACTGCGACCCTCCCTACAAAGGCACAACAGGTTATAGAACGGGCAGAGGATTTGACTATCCCCGGTTCTATGACTGGTGCCGGAAGATGAAAAAAGAAGAGCACCAAGTCTTCGTCAGTGAGTACCAGATGCCGCCAGATTTTGATTGTATTTGGGAGAAGGAGCTAACCAACAGCCTCCATCCGACAAAGACCATGAGGCCGACAGAGAGGCTTTGGACGATAAAAAAAAAGAGATAGATTGCTTTCGCTTTCTATCTTTTTTGTTTGTTATATTAATGTTTACGCACATATATGGTTCCTTTGAATTTTCTGTCCGTACACATATGACATTTGGTGCAATCAGCTGGACATTTACGTTCATTAGGCCCCAGAGTCATTCTGTCAAAGGTCTTTCTGTCAACACAAAGATAATCTCTAGCTGCTCCTTTGATACCTCGGACAGAGCCATTTACTGTAAGAAATGGCGCACGTGAAAAATCCAAGTCTGACCTGTGTGTGTAGGTATAGGTCCTGATCTTGTGCTTGTTCCAAAGGTGGCCAGCAATACGGTTCCATTTCTTAACATCATCTTGGTCTCTGAAATCTCCAGACTCGTTCAGACGAAGAAGTTTAATCTTTTCTTTAGTTTTCTTCATTGTAGTCACTTATATATGCGTCAAACATTTCTTCTATTTCTTCTATTGTTGCCTTTTCTAGCCATTTTTCAACTGCCAAACGTTTTTTCATTACGCATGGCCATCTTACTTCATTATGGTCTGCATAACATCTTGGCTTAATTGTACATAACCCAAGCATCCTAGCCGGACAGTTTTTGGCTGAGGTGAGGCTGAAAATCATTGTTGACGAGGGCAGTTTTCTGTTCCCATCCGATATAAAACACCCACTATGAACTGGCACATGTTCTTCGTGCCATATTTTATAATTTTTCATATTTTATTGGGTATCGGATTTGACCGAACCCAAAAGTAAGAATTTGAAGGGCTGAGTTTATATGCCTAAATTCATCTCGTGTCATATTGTGAATTATGACAGCCAGCCCCTCCAATCGTAGTCATTATTAAAATGTCTGGAAAAGATGTAAAGGGATAGCTTCGGCATGGGCATTTTCAGCTATATACCCCCACCTCCCGTTTTGGTGTTTACAATTTACAAAACC
>JAEEGF011815638.1_pt1 | contig 10236 bp, 8 predicted proteins | sample 9134171 | NCBI WGS metagenome assembly JAEEGF01 (sample SAMN16246542, study PRJNA631951) | gut metagenome | biome: gut microbiome; feature: rumen; material: AP-attached | host: Bos | place: Iran: Karaj | collected 2018-10 | reverse complement strand
CGCTGAAGCTCTGCGAGACGCGTGTCGGACGGGACAGAGTCGTTGCCCTGATCGACAGCCGTGCCGGCCGTCCGGTTACATTTGCCGATTATCCCAAGTCTGCTGATTATCTGCTGCGGCTGCGGGCAGAGGTCAACGCCCTGATCGCGGGTGCAATTGCCGGATAAAAAGTCATCTTACAGGAGACAATCCACATGAAACACAGCCGATTGTTCTATCCTCTGACATTTATCTGTTCCCTTGTTTATTTCGCGAGCTATCTGACAAGGCTGAACTATCAGGTCATGATTGCCGCGGTAGCGGAGGCGGAGCAGCTGGCCAAATCGACAGTTTCGCTCGCGGTCACAGCACTTTTTATCTCTTATGGTCTGGGACAGCTTCTTGCCGGTGTGCTTGGCGATAAGGCTGAGCCGGAAACACTGATTCTGGCAGGGCTTGGCGGCAGTGTCGTGATCAATTTTCTGATGCCGCTTGTGCCGGGAGTCACAGCCAGGACGGCCTTGTGGGGCATAAACGGACTGTTCCAGGCTATGATCTGGCCGCCGGCAGTCCGTCTGCTGTCTGCAAATCTGGATAATAAGGAATACGAAAAAGCGGCGATTCTGCTGAAAAGAATCGGCGGGAATGAACCGTTCTGCTGTGCTATGCTTTTCGTGATACTGACAGCTTCTGCACTGCTGCTTCTGACTGCCGGCCGCAGAGGACCGGTTTTCAGCGCTGTTCTTCTGATGATCTGTACAGGGATCAGCCACGCGATCAACTATGTGCTGGTCTGCATCGCGCCGAACCGCTTCAAGGGCGGCAGAGTTGCATGGATCGCCGGTCTGTTCAATTTCTCGGTATATGTCGGAAGCGCCTTATCGACATTCGGTTTCGCGAAACTGGCAGAAGGCCGGGGATGGTTTTTTACGATCGGGACATGGGTTGTCATGGCGGTGATCGGAGCCGCCTCCTGCGGATTCATTGCTGCAAAGTGGCAGACGAGATTCATGAACAGAGTAAAATAAGCACAAAAAACCGCGCCTTCTCCGGCCTATAAAAACGGCAGAGAAGACGCGGTTTTGTTATCGTCACGCGCAGGCGTTACATCTCGACGGCAAAGAGTCCGCCGGCGCCGCCTGTATGGATAAAGAGCACGTTATCGTCCGGGGCAAAAGCACCTTCGCGAGCCATGGCGATCAGTCCGGCAAAAGCCTTTCCGGTATAGACAGGATCGAGGAAGATTCCTTCCTGCTCAGCCATCATCGTGACGGCGGCAGCGCCTTCTTCCGAGGAGATCGCATAGCCCGGTCCCCACATTGCGCGCAGATCGTAATTATCGTCATTGATGGCAACATCCGCCTTCAGGAGATCTGCCGCGCCTTGCATCAGCTCCAGTGTGATCCGGTCAAAAGGATCGTTGTCGACCATCATGCCGTGCACACGAGCATCGGGCAGGAAAAGTTTCGCGCCGAGCGCCATACCGGCCATCGTACCGCCGCTGCCTTCCGCACAGACAATGTGGCAGAAAGACAGCCCCGCATTCTGTTCCTGACGGCTGATTTCTTCCGCACAGGCAACATATCCGAGGGTTCCGAGCGCATTCGAACCGCCGCAGGGGATTTTATAGTAAGGACGGCCGAGTTCTGCCCCGACACGGTCCATCTCAGCATAAATATCTTTGTAGCTGTCCGTATCCTGGAAACGCACTTCTGTCCCCATCAGACTCTCCAGAAGCAGATTGCCTTTTTTCTCCGTCACTCCGCGGTCCATCAGGATCAGGATCGGCTCAAGACCCAGTTTGCAGCAGGAAGCCGCTGTCAGCATGGCGTGGTTGGACTGTGCGCCGCCTGTGGTGAAGACGACCTCCGCGCCTTGTGCCAGCGCGTCCGCCAGCAGGAATTCGAGCTTGCGGATCTTGTTGCCGCCAAGGCCCAGACCGCTCAGATCATCACGTTTAATATATACATTTGTCCCCAGAATCTTGCTGATGTTGTTCAGTCGGCGGATCGGCGTGGGGAAGAAGCCAAGCTCCACGCGTGGAAAATCGTTCAGACTTTTCATGGAAAACCTCCTGTTTGGGTGTATAGTCCTATTTTATATGATTACGGCGGATTTGTCTATGGTATCCTGCCGGAAGTATGGAAGTTTGCGCCGGGATGCAGTATAATAGGGACAGATCATACGGTTAGGAGTGAATCAGATGCCGGACGGAATATCCGAAGTCGTCGAGGTTAACGGGGTCTGCCTGCATTATGCCGTGACCGGAGAAGGGCGGCCTGTTGTGCTGGTCCATGGCAACGGGGAGAGCCATGAAGTGCTTGATGTGGAAACGCGGCAGCTTGTGGAAGCGGGCTATCGTGTATACGCGCCGGACAGCCGCGGCCAGGGAGCCAACCTGCCTTTGCCGGAATACCATTATGCGGATATGGCGGAGGATATGTATCAGTTTATTCAGACGATGGGGCTTGTGCGTCCCGCGCTGTACGGTTACAGTGACGGGGGGATCATCGGCCTGCTGCTCGAGCTGCGCCACCCGGGAACACTCGGTGCGCTCGCAGTAAGCGGCACAAATCTGTCGCCGGACGGACTGATCCCGTCTTTCATCGAAGAATATACTGCCATTAACGAAAAAGCGCAGGATCCGCTGATCACGCTGATGCTGACGGAGCCGCATATCGGGCCGCAGGAGCTTGCCGGGATCAGAATTCCGGTATTGGTCACGGCCGGGGAAAACGATCTGATCCTGCGCACGGAGACGGAGAGGATTGCAGCGATGATCCCGGACGCACAGATGGTAATTGTTGCAGGAGAGGATCATGGCAGCTATATCGTCGGAAGCGAGATTATGGGCCGGCTGCTCATCCGTTTCCTGGCGGATAAATGGAAAGAATAAACAGCCGGATGACGGCTGATGCGCAATCAGATTACGGCTGATTCATAATCGGATCCGGACAGAAAGGGGACAGGACAGATGAAATATAAAGTAGCGGCGCTGCTGATGGTGCTGGTAATGGCAGCGGTCGGCTGCATTGATATGATCAACAGACTGGAGGATTCACAGGCAGAGTCGGTGACAGAATCGTCGGCAGCGGAATCGGCAGCGGAATCGACTGCAGAGCAATCATCGGCCGGTGAGCAGTCAACGACAGGGACGGGGGACGCAGAAGTGGACGAGAAGATGCAGTTTGTGCAGGGTGAGTGGTTTGACGTGAACGGCGATGCGAGGCTTGTGATCAGCGGAGATCAGCTCACGCTTCACTTCGGGAAAAACTTCGAAGAATCTTTTGCCGTCAAGGCAGAGAAACAGGGAGACTGGTGGTTTCTTGTCAACAAGGAAGGCCGCGATCTCGGGTTTATTTCGGATATTCAGATCAAAGATGACGGCAGCCTGATTGCCTATGAGATGATTCTGGACGCGGACGGCCACGACTACCACTTTGTCCGGGAAGAGCAGATTGCCGCGGAGAAGGAGATCGTCGACCTTTCCAAAGACATGCCGAAGCAGATCGAATCGAAGGAGATACGCCGGTTTATACTGAATTTCAGCACGAAGGCCGGCCGCGGCTACGGGCTTGACGATAGCTGGCGCGGTGCGAGCTACAGCTGGACGATCGAGAAACAGAGCGACGGAAGCTATGTGATGGATTTTGACCAGAGCTACGACTCCTATATGGGAATCAATTTCCACGATACGGTCAGCGCGGAATACGTTGCCGGTCTCGCCGAACAGATCGTGGAGCTTGGCCTGCCGGATCTGAACGGATACTATCAGAAAAACAACGTGGATCTGCCCGGTTATTATCTGTACGTGAAATACGAATCGAACGAAAAGCTCGAGATCCGTGCGGAGGGCAATGCCGCGGACACCTGCGTATTTGACCTTGCGAAGCTCATGGAATATGTGTTCCCGATGGTAGCTCAGGAGGACTAAGCATTTTTTGCATGATACGAACGGCCTGACCGGGAGAACCCGGCCGGGCTTTTTTATTGTTCTGTGTGTCAGCAAATCCAGCAAAACATGAGAAAAAAAACAGATTGCTGACACAAACCGGGGATGGCGGCCGGAACCGAATACGGACACGAAGACTGCTCAAAGTTAGACGCCTCTTACTGATATATTGTCGAATTAGACCAGCATCCATATTGCATTTTTTGTTTTTATATAATATAATCCGTATAAACATAGAAACACATGTATTAATTCAAGTGCTGTATTTTTATATTCTGGCAGTAGGGGGAATAATAAATGAACACATGCAGTTGTAGTAAGAGCGATCTTACGCTGGTGGATAAGGTTCTGGAAGAATATGCGGAAATTCCGGGCAGCCTTATCGCGATCCTGCAGAAGGCGCAGGCGATATACGGCTATCTGCCTGCCGATGTAATCTATCATATCGCCGAGAAAACGGGCAACAGTCCGGCTAAAGTCATGGGCGTGGCGACTTTCTACACGCAGTTCCGTCTGGAACCTGTCGGCAAATACATGCTGATGCTGTGCCAGGGTACGGCTTGCCATGTCAACGGCTCAGAGCGGATCGCCGCGGCGATTCAGGAGGAGCTTGGCATCGGAGACGGCGGGACGACGGAGGACGGACTTTTCTCCGTCAAGCACGTAGCGTGCCTTGGATGCTGCAGTCTGTCCCCGGTTATGATGATCAATGAGGACACATACGGTTCGCTTACGCCGGACAAGGCGCTGTCCATTATCCGGGAAATCCGGGCTAAGGAGGTGCAGGGATGAGAGTTATCGTCGGAGAAGGCAGCTGCGGATTGGCTGCGGGTGCCGGTAAGGTTTATGAAGCGCTGCAGACTAAGCTTGAAGGAATAGAGAGCGCGAGCCTCGGGATCACCGGATGCGTCGGTATGTGCTGGCTCGAGCCCATCGTTGATCTGTATAACGGAAAAATGCTGGCGAAGAGGCTTGTTCACGTCGCTCCTGAAGACGCGGACGATATTGCGGCCGCTGTTCAGAGCGGAGATCTGTCCCTGGTGGACCGTATCACGATCCGCAAAGAGGACGAGGATTTCCTGCGCAAACAGACAAGGATCGCGCTGCGCCATTGCGGTGTGATCGATCCGGCTGACATTAACGACTATATGGCCGATGACGGCTATCAGGCACTCGAAAAAGTGCTCAGCACCATGACGCCGGAAGATGTCATCGAAGAGATCAAGGTATCCGGGCTTGCGGGCCGCGGCGGAGCGGGCTTCCCGACCTGGTTCAAATGGAATGCCGCACGCAATGCCGCAGGCGGGCCTAAGTACCTGATCTGCAATGCGGACGAAGGCGACCCGGGCGCGTTCATGGACCGTGCCGTTATCGAGTCCGATCCGCACAGCCTGATCGAAGGCATGATGATCGCAGCCTATGCGATCGGCGCGGCGGAAGCGATCGTATACGTCCGTGCGGAATATCCGCTTGCGATCGTGCGTCTGGAGAACGCGATCAAACAGGCCCGTGAAGCCGGCAAGCTCGGCAAAAACATCATGGGCAGTGATTTTTCCTGCGATATGCGGATCAAGGCCGGCGCGGGAGCTTTTGTATGCGGAGAGGAGACCGCTCTGATCGAGTCGCTGGAAGGAAACCGCGGAATGCCGCGGCTTAAGCCGCCTTTTCCCGCAAACAGCGGATACTGGCATAAGCCGTCCAATATCAATAACGTTGAGACGTTCGCGAACGTCGCGTGGATCATCCTGAACGGCGGAGACAAGTTCGCCGCGATGGGGACAGAGGACAGTAAAGGCACCAAGGTCTTCGCGCTGACCGGCAAGATCAAACGGGGCGGACTCGTGGAGATCCCGATGGGCAAGACCCTGCGCGAAGTCATTTTTGACATCGGCGGCGGGATCCGCGATGATAAGGAATTCAAGGCCGTGCAGATGGGCGGACCGTCGGGTGGATGTATTCCTGCGTCCCTGCTGGATACGCCGATCGATTACAAGAAGCTCAGCTCGACCGGAGCCATCATGGGATCCGGCGGCATGGTCGTAATGGATGAAAACACCTGTATGGTCGGTATGGCCAAGTTCTTCCTGGATTTCACCGCGAAAGAGTCCTGCGGCAAGTGCGTACACTGCCGTATCGGTACGAAGCGCATGCAGGAGATTCTGACAAGGATCACCGAAGGTGAAGGCCGCGAGGGTGATATCGAGCTGCTCGAGGAGTTGTGCGTCGCTGTTAAGGACGGAGCACTCTGCGGCCTCGGACAGACCGCGCCGAATCCGGTACTGACGACGCTGCGGTATTTCCGCGACGAATATGAGGCTCACATCAACGAGAAGAAGTGCCCGGCAGGATCCTGCGCGGCGCTGCTGACCTATTCGATCGACCCGGCCAAGTGCGTCGGCTGTACGATGTGCGCAAGGAAGTGCCCGGCCGGAGCCATCACGGGAACAGTCCGCAATCCGCATTCGATCGATCCGGATAAGTGTATCCGCTGCGGACAGTGCGCGTCGGCCTGCAGATTCGGCGCCGTATCGGTAGGCTAAAGGAGGGGATTAAGATGTCTGAGATTACAATTACAATAAACGGAAAACTCTGCAAAGGTCAGCAGGGCGATACGATCTTTAAGATCGCCCAGGATAACGGGATCTATATCCCGAATCTCTGCTATCATCCCAGTGTAGCCCGATACGGGGCATGCGGTCTGTGCCTTGTGCAGGACGAAAAGAGCCCTAAGCTCATCCGTTCCTGCTCGACGATCGCGGCGGACGGGCAGGTGCTGCATACCGAAAACGACCGGATCCTTCAGGCCCGGAAGATTGCGCTTGAGCTTCTGATGAGCGATCATGAAGGTGACTGTGTCGGACCATGCCGTCTGGCGTGCCCGGCTGAGACCGCCTGCCAGGAATATGTGAAGCAGGTCGCGCTCGGCAACACACGGGAGGCCGTCCGGATTGTCAAGGAACGTCTGCCGCTCCCGGCGAGCATCGGACATGTCTGCCCGCATCCCTGCGAGAGCGAGTGCCGCAGACGTCTGGTAGAGCAGCCGATCAGTATCGCGATGATCAAGCGTTTCATGGCGGTGGATCAGCTCGGCAAGGATGACAAGTGGAAACCGGAGATCGCGCCGGCGACCGGCAAGAAGGTCGGCATCATCGGCGGCGGACCGGCGGGACTGACGGCGGCGTATTATCTTGCGGTCAAAGGCCATGAAGTGACGGTTCATGATGCGATGCCCAAGATGGGTGGAATGCTCCGTTACGGTATCCCGGAGTACCGGCTGCCCAAGGCGGTGCTGGACGCGGAGATCGCGGAGATCGCCGAAACAGGTGTTAAGCTCGTCAACAATTACAAAATCGGCAGGGACATTTCTTTCGAAGAATACCGGAAGCAGTATGACGCGGTCGTCGTGGCGATCGGCGCGTGGAAGAGCAGTCCGATGCGCTGCCCGGGCGAAGACCTGGAGGGCGTGTACGGCGGAATTGATTTTCTCCGCAGTGTCGCGCTTGGCGAGCCTGTCGCGATCGGGAAGCGCACGGCTATCGTCGGAGGCGGCAATACCGCTATGGACGCCTGCCGTACCGCGGTGCGTCTAGGCGCCGAAGAAGTCTATGTCATCTACCGCCGTACGCGCAGTGAGATGCCGGCGGCCGCGGATGAGATCGACGAGGCCATTGAAGAGGGCGTGACCTTTAAGTTCCTGACCAATCCGGATTCGATCATCGGAGAGAATGGCAAGGTCAAGACAGTCAAACTGCAGGTCATGGAGCTCGGTGAGCCGGATGCTTCCGGACGCCGCAGTCCTGTTCCTGTTGAAGGCAAATTCGAATATCTTGAGGTGGACAGCGTGATTGCGGCCATCGGCCAGAGAGTGGATGTCGCAGGCTTTGATGTCGGAGAGAACAGTCTGGGACTGAATCGCCGCGGGATCATTGCTGCCGATGAGCTTTCCTTCCATACTTCGCTGCCCGGTGTGTTCGCGGTCGGCGACGCGACTAACAAAGGCGCGGATATCGCGATTGCCGCGATCGGTGAGGCCGGCAGGGCTGCCGATGTGATCGACTCGTATCTTGCCGGAGCCGAGAAGCCGTACAGAAAGCCCTATGTGTCCAAGCGCGTCGTGACGGAAGAGGATTTCATGGACCGTGAGAAACAGCCGCGGGTTCCGGTTGTGAACCGTCCCGCAGCGGAGCGCAGATGCGATTTTAAGCCGGTCAACAGCGGCTATACAGCAGAAGAAGCGATGAAGGAGGCCCTGCGCTGCCTGGAGTGCGGCTGTCATGATTATCGTGAGTGCCGTCTGATCAGCACTGCAAATGAAATCGAAATCCATCCGGAGAGGCTGGCCGGTGCGAAACACGAGAAGTACACCGAGACCAGACTTGTGGCGATCGAGCGCGATCAGGGCAAGTGCATTACCTGCAATCTCTGTGTCCGTGTCTGCGATGAAGTGGCCGGCAAAGGCATTCTCGGCCTGGTCGGCCGCGGCTTCGAGACGGTCATCAAGCCGGAATTCAATGATCCGGCCGTGGTTGCGGCGTGTAAAGATTGTCTGAAGTGCGCCGAGGCCTGTCCAACCGGCGCCCTCAAGATACTGACGGCTGGGAAATAAGGCACTCATACAGTTTGCAAGGCTTGACCACAGGATTACTTATAGAATACTTGTCAGATTTTCGTCAGGAATCAGAGGAAACCATTGTTTATCTGACACAAATCCTGCATAGACGACCCCGGCAGCATTTGCTGCCGGGGATTTTTATAGCCTTTCCCGTATTTATGTCAGAGAATACTGTTATATATGAAAAATAAAGCGGTTTGCTGACACAGAATAAACGTGGAACGGACATGGAATGGACACGGAAAAGGGATGAAACAGATACAGAAGAGATATATAATGGATAAAGATTCAGGATGTATCGCCCCAGGACAATACAGGGGAGGACAATGCCTCTATTCTAAGTTCTTTTTGCAGGGAACAGGGCTTCTATATGCAGAAAAAACGTGGATCCGGGAAATCCAGGCATAACAAAAAAGACTGGCGCCGGATTTGCAGGATTTCCGCAAAGTGACGGCAGTATTATATTTCAGAAAACGCCCCGTGCGTGCAGCATCTGTTCGATTTCGACGAGATCAATATGCTTGCCGTGAGCGCGGCTGATCAGCAGATCTGTCCCCTCTTTAAGTCCGGCGCGCCTGTAACGCATCTGCCTGTTCTGCCAGTCTGCGGCATAGTCCTTTTTGTCCAGCATTCCGAGGTGTTCGTGATAAACGGACCTGCCGTCAACGATATATTTGAAATCCGGATGAATGATCCATCCCGCGACCTCTGTCGGAGCCTCATATTCAAACCGGACATGACGCTTATGCAGCATCTCGACAATCGCGGCTTCGGCAGTGGATCGGACGTAGATTTTGTTCGTATAGAAAACATAGTTTTCGGCATGCCGATGTCCGATGACAGCCATTTTGGCCGCAAGACGGCGGCGATAACCCTTCAGGTGCTCCGATGCCCGTCGGATTTTTGTCAGCGCTGCCCGAATCTGTTTCTTTTTACGCAGCTGTTCGATCAGATTTGCGTCCCTTTTTAGCGAAAGATACCGTTCCTGCCGTCGGTGATTGACCGTCGTCTGGACGCTGTAATATGTCCGGCGGCCGCGGCGGCGTTCGGCAAGTGTCCCCCGCGGGAAATAAGGCAATTCATACAGCAGTTGTGCATGCAACGTGACCAGTTCCTCCACGGAAAGTGCCGCGGCGTCGAGTTCCGGGTCCGGAATTACCAGTTTGTTTGAATCAAGATACGTTTCTCCATAATAATCCGTAATGTAATTCGCTGTCATAGAATCCCTCCATTCTACCCTTATTATGTAACGTTAATCGGTTTTGGCTGGTTTTCCCGGATTGTGTCAGATAAATTTCCGAAACTGCCAAAAAACGGCGGGTTTCTGACACATTTATTGCATCTGGAACGGCCGGAAATGATTTGTGATAATTAATGATTTTGTCACTTTGCTGTCACTCTGGGGGACTATACTGGGGCCTGTAACGCGGGACGCCGCGAATGAATAAGACAGAAAGGACTTCACATATGGAGATTTTACGTGTTGAGAACTTAAGCAAAATTTACGGCAAGGACGAAAACCAAGTCGTCGCCGTGGACAATGTGTCTTTCAGCATCGAAAAAGGTGAATTTACGGCAATCGTCGGCGCTTCCGGCAGCGGCAAGTCCACACTGCTGCATCTTATCGGCGGCGTCGACCGCCCGACGGAGGGGCGGATCTACATTGACGGCAAAGACATCAGCACCCTGACAG
>JAEEGF010975526.1_pt1 | contig 10238 bp, 8 predicted proteins | sample 9134171 | NCBI WGS metagenome assembly JAEEGF01 (sample SAMN16246542, study PRJNA631951) | gut metagenome | biome: gut microbiome; feature: rumen; material: AP-attached | host: Bos | place: Iran: Karaj | collected 2018-10 | reverse complement strand
GGCACTGACCACATCTATGGCATAGACATCTTCAACGAGATGATTCCACCCAGCTGGGAGCCGGAATACCTCGGTCGTGTAAGCCGTCAGGTATATGAATCGCTTGAGGCCGCCGACCCCGAAGCTACATGGCTCGAAATGACCTGGCTCTTCTGGAACGAGCGCCAGTATTGGGAAATCGACAACCGTATCGAAGCTTACATCACCTCGTTTGACAAAAACAAACGCTTGCTTCTCGACTACTACTGCGAGCGTCAGCCGATTTGGGAACGCACGAACAGCTATTATGGTGTGCCTTACATCTGGTGCTATCTCGGCAACTTCGGTGGCAACTCCATGCTGGCTGGGAACCTTGATACTGTGAATGTTAGGATTGAACGCGCCTTCAATAAGGGCGGCGACAATTTTGTTGGTATCGGCTCCACGCTAGAGGGCTTCGACTGCAACCCATTTATGTATGAATACGTGTTTGAGAAGGCTTGGGACAACCCGCTCACCAAGGATGTGGATGCTTGGGTGATGCACCTCGCCGACCAACGTGCTGGCAAGGAAGACCCCAATATGCGCACTGCTTGGAAGTTGCTCGCTGATAGCGTATATAATAAGGTGTCGTCGCCAGGCCAGACCGTCCGCATCAACCAAAGGCCGACAATGGGCAATATTGATGAATACCGCCAGTATTATGTGGCCCCGACCTATAAGTACAACAACATCACTTTATTGGATGCCTTGGACAAACTGTTGGCTGCCGATTGCAACACCCGTACTCGCCATTTTGACGTGGTCAACATTACAAGGCAACTGTTGGGCAATTACTTCAGCGACCTCTATGCCGAATATGTGAAAGCGTACCGCGAAGAAGACTATGAGAGACTGCTTTGGCTTGAACAGACCATGACCAACATCCTTGATGACACGGATGCCATTTTGGCCACGGAAAGCGCCTTCCTCGTGGGTCGCTGGATCCGCGATGCAAGAGCCATCGGTACGACGGAGGAGGACAAGGACTACTTCGAGAGCAACGCGCGCAACATCATCACCACTTGGGGAGAGGAGGACGCCTTGCTCAACGAGTACGCCAGTCGCGCATGGGCCGGTCTCACCGCGACCTATTACGCCTACCGCTGGAAGGAGTTCTTTAAGGATGTGGATGCTGCCATCGATGCGAAGAGGCCTTTCGATGAGAAGGCCTACCATGAGCGCATCTGCAAATACGAGGGCCAGTGGTGGCGCGAGCGACTCTACACCTTCAATGCCGAACCTCAAGGCGACGGCGTGGCTTTAGCCAAAGAAATTGCCGATAAATACCGCGCAGAATTGGAAGCCCGTTACAGGAAGTAAGTAGTCTCATAGGGACGATGGATGTTACAGGCGGCTTAAGCCCCTACTGATAACCCCCAAATACCATGAAAATCACAGAAAAAGACAAAGAATACATGCGCGAGGCTATTCGTCTTGCCGATGAAAGTGTGAAAAACGGTGGCGGTCCCTTCGGGGCCGTCATCGTGAAAGACGGAGAAATCGTGGCGGGCAGTGCCAACAGCGTGACTGTGGACAATGACCCCACAGCCCATGCCGAGGTAAATACCATCCGTCAGGCCTGCCGCAAACTCGGCACTTTCGACCTTTCAGACTGCGTCATCTACACCTCCTGCGAGCCTTGTCCGATGTGCCTCGGTGCTATTTATTGGGCACATATTAAGTGCATCTACTACGGCAACACCAAAAAGGATGCCGCCGACATCGACTTCGCCGACGACTTTATTTACAAAGAGTTGGACAAACCCATTGGCGAACGTGCCATGCCGTTCATCCCTTTGCTGCGCGACGAGGCTCTCAATACCTTTCAGGCTTGGAAAGCGAAAGAAGACAAGATAGAATATTGATTACATCTCTGCCGCCCATGCCACGAAAGGTGGGTTGGGATATTCTTTCTTGCTGTATTCCAATGGTTTACTGTCGCTGATGCGCAGGACTTTGCCTCCTGCTGCACAAAGAATGGCCTCGGCAGCGGCAGTGTCCCATTCCTTGGTTTTGCTGTAGCAGACATACACGTCGGCAGTGCCCTCGGCCAGTCGGGCAAATTTGAGGCTGCTGCCTTGGCTGTCGATGACGAGTTCAGGGTAGGAGGGAAGCAATACCTTATTAATATAGTCATCGACTTCTTTGGAGCGGTGAGAACGGCTGACCAGAACCGTGAAAGGACGCAAGACGCGAGACCGCTTGACACCAGACAACAGACAGGCAAAGGCCCCGTGTCTCGCGTCCTGAGCCCCTGTTTCTTTATACACCTTATCATTATCGTTATACCACAACGTATCCGTTACTGGTGCATAAATCACGCCCAAAACGGGCCGCTTGTCGTCAATCAGCGCGATGTTGACTGTGAACTCGCCATTGCGCTTCACAAACTCGACTGTGCCGTCCAATGGGTCGACAAGCCAATAGCGATGGAAATGGGAACGGTCGTCGGGCAAGTCTTCCTCGCTGACGAATGGCAACCGTGACGGTTTCAGCGTTTCTTTTATGATTTGGCTGGCTCTTAAATCGGCTTGTGTTACAGGCGATTCGTCATCTTTGGTGTAGACTTCAAATGGTGTGGCATACACTTCCATGATGGCTTTTCCGGCCAGAAGAGCAGCTTTTTTGGCAAGGGTGAGTAGTGTTTCCATGGGGCAAAAATAGTGGTTTTTATGCTTCTGAAAACCAACGGGATAAGAAAAACTTTCAAAAAAATGTCTTTTGTCCGCTTTTATTCTGCTAATTTTGCAGCCAAAATTGAGACTATGGCAAAGAATTTAGTGATAGTTGAGTCACCGACCAAAGGCAAGACCATCGCAGGTTTTCTTGGAAAAGAATTCACGGTCATGGCGACGCAAGGACATGTTCGCGACCTTAACAAAAACACGTTGAGCATCAATATCGACAAAAACTTTGAACCGGAATACGAGATTCCCGATGACAGGAAAAATATCGTGGCTGAGTTGCGGAAACTGGCTAAAACTGCTGACACCGTGTGGCTTGCGTCCGATGAAGACCGTGAGGGAGAATCCATCTCGTGGCACCTTTACGAGGTGCTTGACTTGAAGAAAAAAGACACAAAGCGCATCGTTTTCCACGAAATCACTAAAACTGCCATCCAACACGCTGTAGAGAATCCCCGTGAAATCAATATGGGTCTTGTCAATGCGCAGCAGGCACGTCGTGTGCTTGACCGCTTGGTTGGTTATGAGCTTTCACCGCTATTGTGGAAAAAGGTGAAGCCGGCGCTCTCGGCAGGTCGTGTGCAGTCGGTGGCTGTGCGTCTCATCGTTGAGCGTGAGGAGGAAATCAAGAACTTCGTGCAAAGTAGTGCCTTCCGCGTGATGGCGGAGTTCTCCTTCGTTAAGGACGGTCAGGAACACAACATCCTCGCCGAGCTGCCGCATCGCTTTGATACCGAAGCAGAAACACGCAAATTCCTGGAGTCGTGCATCAACGCGAGCTATAAGGTCGAAAGCATTGAGAAGAAACCCACCGTGCGCTATCCCGCTCCACCATTTACTACCTCTACCTTGCAGCAAGAAGCCGCAAGGAAATTGGGCTTTTCTGTGGCCAACACCATGCGCATTGCCCAGCAACTTTATGAATCGGGAAAAATCACCTATATGCGTACCGATTCGGTCAACCTTTCGAGCCTCGCTCTCGGTATGGCCAAGAAGGAAATTGCTGCCAACTATGGTGCCGAATATGTAAAGACACGCCAATATCACACCAAGAGCAAAGGTGCACAGGAAGCTCACGAAGCCATCCGTCCGACCTACCTTGACCAGCATACCATAAAAGGCACTGCCGATGAGCGGCGTCTTTATGAATTGATTTGGAAACGCACTATCGCTTCACAAATGGCTGACGCACAATTGGAACGCACCAACGTGAACATTGATGTGTCGACCAATGGTAAACAGTTTGTCGCCACAGGCGAAGTCGTTCTTTTCGACGGTTTCCTGAAGGTGTATCGCGAGAGTTACGACGACACACCTACCGAAGACGCTGCCGCTATCCTGCCGCCCATTGAGGTCGGTACCGTCTTGGACATGGAGAAGATGGAGGCGCAGCAACGCTATGCGCGCCCACCATTCCGTTACAATGAGGCTAGCTTGGTCAAGAAAATGGAAGATTTGGGTATTGGTCGTCCGTCGACCTATGCCCCCACCATCTCGACCATCCAAAAACGTGAGTACGTCACCAAGGGCGACATCAAGGGCGTTGCACAGGAATATCAGATTATCACATTGAGGAACAATAAGATAACCGAAAAGAAAGGTGTAGAAACTCTCGGCGCTGAAAAAGGGAAACTCATCCCCACCGATGTCGGTGTGTTGGTTAACAAGTTCTTGTTGCAGTACTTTGAGAACATCATTGACTACAACTTTACGGCCAACGTGGAGAAGGAATTCGACCAAATCGAGGAAGGTCAACGCGAGTGGAACGCTATGATTCGTGATTTCTACACAGGTTTCCACAATCAAATTGTATCTACCACCGAGAATTCGGGTAAGTTTAGCGGTGAGAAGCTGCTTGGCGTTGACCCTGCTACGGGAAAGAAGGTCTATGTCAAGGTTGGGCGTTTCGGACCCGTGGCGCAGATTGGTGAAACCGATGCCGATGAAAAGCCGCGTTTTGCTGGACTGAAGAAAGGCATGAGTATTGAGAGCGTCACGCTTGAGGATGTGCTGAAGTTGTTCGACTTTCCACGCTCGCTTGGTGAATATGAAGGCAAGGAGATGACCATTGCCATTGGCAAGTTTGGCCCGTATGTGAAGCACGATGGAAAGTTCTACAGCCTCGCCAAGACGGACAACCCCGCTTTGGTTGATTATGATCGTGTCGTGGCCATCATCAACGAAAAGCGAGAGAAAGACCTTAACAATATCATTCGCGCCTTCGAGGAAGATCCAGACTTGCGGGTGCTTGACGGGCGCTTCGGGCCGTACATCAGCTATAAGAAGGCCAATTACAAGATTCCGAAAGACACCGACCCCACCATGTTGAGCTATGCCGATTGCCTTGCTATCATTGACGACCCGAAAAATGCGCCGAAGAAGAAGCCGGCGAGGAGAAAGTGAAATTGTAACCGTAAATTTGTTTTTTATGCAACAATCTCCCCTCTATCCAGTTATTCGCCTTGGGCAAGGCAAAGACGATGCCTTGCGCCGCTTCCATCCTTGGGTTTTTTCTGGGGCTATCCATGAGGCTGCTGAAAACTTACAGGCAGGCGACACGGTTACCGTCACCGATTACAACGGCGAAATCCTTGGCACAGGCTTCTGTGAGTCGGATAGTATTGCCGTCAAGATGCTTAGTTTCGACAATCGTAAAATTGACGAATGGTTCTTCCTTGACCGCATTAGCCATGCCCTCGCAATACGCAAGACGATGGGTTTGGTCGGTAACCCAAATACCAATTGTTACCGGCTCGTCCATTCCGAAGGCGATGGCCTTGCGGGACTCATTGTTGACATCTATGGTCACACCGCTGTGGTACAGGCCCAGACAGAAGGCATGGCACTCCATTTGAAAGAGATTGTTCGTGCCTTGAAACTGGTACCCGAACTTGCTCTGCAAGCCATCTACAATAAGAGTGCTGAAGCGATGCAGCGCATGGGCAAGGAGGATGAAGCCATTGAGGATGGTTATCTCTTTGGCAGTCAGTTGGATGAAAAGATTATGGAGAACGGAGGCTTCTATCTCCCCAATTGGGAGGAGGGTCAGAAGACGGGATTTTTCCTTGACCAACGCGACAACCGCGAGTTGGTAAAGCAGCTTTCAGCGGGCAAGACGGTACTCAACGCCTTCGGCTACACGGGAGGTTTCTCCATTGCAGCCTTGAAGGGTGGCGCTACCCGAGCCGTCACCGTCGATACATCGAAGAAGGCTTTGTCTATGGCCGAGGCCAATCTTAAACTGAACGGTTATTCGGTTGAGGAAAATCCTTGCATCATGGCTGACATGAAGGACTATGTGAAAGACTTGCGTGAAGGTGCCTTCGACCTCATCGTCCTTGACCCGCCGGCGTTTGCCAAGAGGCATCAGGACCGTCATCGTGGTTTGGGCGGCTACCGTTTCATCAACGCGGAGGCTATTAAGCGCGTCTCGAAGGGCGGCATCATCGTCACATTCAGCTGTTCTCAAGCCGTCGACAAAGCAACGTTCCAAGGAATCGTCACCGCAGCGGCGATTGAAGCTAAACGCAACGTCCGCATTGTCGACCAACTTTCGCAGCCCGCCGACCATCCCATCAACATTTTCCACCCCGAAGGGGCATATCTTAAAGGATTGGTTCTGATGGTTGAATAAAAAATTCGGGCTGAAACTTCAGCCCGAATTTTTTTGGTTTTTCAAAACAAAATCTTGTTGGCTTTATCCTATTTGGCCAAACGGATTAGCGGTTCCCACTGAGGAATGATTCTGGTCTGGATGGACGTGCAGGTTTTTTCTTCATGGTCGCCTTGCCATCCGCTTTAGAGGTACTGTTGCTGATGCGTTTCAGGTAGGCCTTTTCCATATAATGTTCTCTGTATTCGTTCTCGTATATGAACGAGTTGTCGGTCATGTCGGAAATCGACATCCTGAAGGTATAGACATAGTCCATGTTCATGTAGAGAAGGCTTTCTTTGTTGTCGTAAGAGTAAGTAAACCTGGTTATCAAGGTCGTGTCAGGGCAATGGATATAAATCGTATCATTGCCAACGATTTTTGGAAGTGAGTCAATGTCATTGTCGCGCATCTCGCCCGATTTGTCACTTTTGAAGACGAGTTGGATGCCGTTACCGATATCTTCAGGGTCGTAGTCGAAAGTTGCGACAGTTCCTGGGATGGGATTGCCTGCATAATCAATGTTGTAGTATTCGATCTTTTCGACTCCCCATGTACCGACGAAGTCCTTGTAGCTTTTGCCGCAAGAAGTGAAGAAGGATGCACAAATGGCGCAAACTGTGATGATGAGAATTTTTTTCATTTTGTTAATGTTTAGTTATTGTAAGTTAATCAATTCGTTTCATATAAAACCGTTCGAAGAAGGGCCTGTTTTCCGAGAAATAGTTCATCCATGAGGATTGCAAGCGCGTGTCAGTCAGTTCTTCTACGTCCATGTCGGCAGAGGTAGCGCTTGAGAACATGGAGATAATCCAGGAGGTGTTGTAGATGGTAAGTTTTTGGGTTACCGTGTCGTAATCAAAGTTGCAGTCAAACTTCTTGATGAGAGCAGGACTGTCGTTGAGCAACAGTCTGCCCGAACCGTCAGCGTAGAGATAAACTTCGTAGCCCTTGCCTGTGCCTACTTCATAATGGAGCGTGTCCCAACGGTCGGTGCCGTCTTCAAAAGTGCGGTAGCTGACGTATGTTTCACAGCCCCAATGCCCTGCAATCAGCTTGTTTACAGAGTCTTCCTCTTTCTTGCAGCAGCTTGCAAAGGTGACCATGGTAAGGGCTAAAATGCCCCAAATTCCGATTTTGATGTAGTTTTTCATGACAAAATTGCGTTGCAAAGATAAAGTTTATTCAAATATCGCGCCAAATTTTCTATTTTTGTGGCTGAAATTATCAAATATGCAACGAAAACTATACCACATTATTATTCTACTATTGGTGATTTTGCTCTCTCCGCAAATCAGGGCGCAAGATACATTGACCGTGATGCAATATAACCTCTTGGAATACGGCAACTATAATAGTGGTTTTGCCGACTGTTACGAGACGAACAATAACACACAACGCAAAGACGAGTGCGTCCGGACGCTAATGGATTATGTGAAGCCCGACATTCTGACGGTGTGCGAGTTTGGCGCGACACAGACCTTATTGGATGGCTTTTTGAGGCACAACTTGAATGTCAATGGTGCAATGTATTGGAAATCAGACAATATCATTAACTATGCAGGCAGCAATATCATTAACCATATCTTTTACGACTCGCGCAAGATGGGGCTTAAAAGCCATGTAGCCTTGCATACCTCGCCGAGAGACACTGACGTTTATGAACTGTATCTGAAAACCAAGGCGTTGGCGGTAGGCGACACCATCAAGTTGGTGTGCATTGTTGCACATCCCAAGGCGGGACAAGGCTACGAAGCCTCGCGCCGCGCTCTTATGCAGGTTGCCATGGATTATGTCAACCAGCATTATGCCAGTGACAACGTGCTGATCATGGGCGACTTCAATATGTACGGTGCCTCCGAGAGTGGCTATCGGTTGCTTACCCAGACCTATAGTAACCCGCAGGCCTGCTTTATTGACCCGCTTTACAGCCTAAACGGAGTGGGTGAGTGGAATAACAATAGCCAGTATGCGCCATTTCATACCCAGTCGACACGCAGTTATTCCGACGAGTGTTTTTCCTCTGGTGGTCTCGACGACCGATTCGACTTCATCCTAATGGCAGACGAGATTGCGTTCAGTTACAAGCATTTGCGTTATGTCGCTAATTCCTATCATGCTGTGGGTAACGATGGGCGTCACTTTAACCAGAGCGTTGACCAAGGTTACAATGCTGCCGTGCCTGCTGAAGTCGCAGAAGCGCTTTTCGACGGTTCCGACCATCTCCCCGTGACGATGAAAATTGCCGTGGATACTCATTTGGGTGTTTCGGAAATGGAACAACCGCGCTTGCAGGCCAGCATAGCGCCTAATCCCGTCATGAATGTCGCCACAGTCTATTTCAACAACCCGAAAGAAGGCAAGGTTTGTTTTGAGATTTGTTCGCTTCAAGGGCAGGTGGTGATGTCGAAAGCTGAATATTTTAGTGAGGGTGCGCGACAATTTGTATTGCCACTTGACGACTTGGTCAAAGGGTTCTACCTGTTGAGAATTGGAAATGAAGTTGGTGGTTTTGAAACGTTAAAACTAATGAAACAATGACGCGAGGCGGCAGAAATTACATAAACACTGAATCTATGGAAGAAATATCAACCTTTTTGGAGAACATACTACGCAATAATAACCGCCCGTGGTTTCAGGAGCATAAGGAGCAGTACCAAAAGGCGCAGGCTCACTTCAATGCCATAGCCGAACAGATTATTGCAGGTGTGCAGAAGTTTGACGACAACTGCAAAGGTCTTACCCTGAAGGACTGCACTTATCGTTTTTACCGCGACACACGTTTTTCGCCCGACAAGCGACCTTACAAAACCCATTTTGGCGTGTTTGTGTGCCCGCAAGGCAAGAAGTCAATGCTCAGCGGCTATTATTTCCATGTGGAGGCCAAAGGTTCGGAGTATCTCGGTCACAACATGTTATGCACAGGAATGTACATGCCCGACACGGCCATGCTTAAGACCATCCGGAACGAAATCCTCTTTAATGGCGAGCCGCTGGCAGAAAGCATCGCCAAGGCAAAGGGCTTCACTTTGGATACCCACAACGCCATGAAACGGGTACCCAACGGCTATCCTAAAGAGCATCCTCTCGCCGACTTGTTCAAGCAACGCGACTGGCTGTTGGTGCAGGAAATAAGCGACAAACAACTCTTTGACCCGCATCTGGTGGATTGGGTGCTGACGGAGTTTGAGAAGACCAAGGATTTCTGCCAATGGCTCAACCATACGGTCAATTTTGAGTGAAGTTGTCCTGAAACGCCGCAATGTGTTTCGATGAAATTTCGTATTTTTGCCCCCTCAAAAACGAAGGGGTGAGCCATGATTGACCGTACAAAAGAATTAGAGACGCTGAAAATTAGCAAGTTACTGTGGATGTACGCTTTGCCAAGCATTGTCAGTCACATCATCGCGTCGATTTACAACATTGTCGACCGTGTCTTTTTGGGACAGTGTGTGGGAGCCTTGGCCATCGCAGGCTTGGCCATAACCATGCCCATTATGAATATTATCCATGCTTTCGGTTCATTGGTGGGTGCAGGTTCGGCGGCGCGCATGTCGATTATTTTGGGCAAGAAAGACTACAACTGGGCTGAAAAGATTTTGGGCAACAGTATGTTGCTGACATTTTTATTCGGTTTTCTCTTCGTCACGGGCGGCTACGTCTTCATGGATCGGATTTTGACGATGTTTGGTGCCTCATCGGAGACTATAGGCTATGCCCGTGAGTATATGGACATTGTACTTCCTGGCATGTTCATGACCACATTGTCGTTCAACCTCACGGGCCTGATACGTGCCACGGGTTATCCAAAGAAGTCGATGTGGATCATGGCAGGTGGTGCCATTCTCAATATCTTCTTGGATGCATTGTTTATTTATGTT
>JAEEGF012282867.1_pt1 | contig 10239 bp, 4 predicted proteins | sample 9134171 | NCBI WGS metagenome assembly JAEEGF01 (sample SAMN16246542, study PRJNA631951) | gut metagenome | biome: gut microbiome; feature: rumen; material: AP-attached | host: Bos | place: Iran: Karaj | collected 2018-10 | reverse complement strand
CTGCCATTGCGATATTGCTGGTAAGCTTTATCGTGATGATATTCTTAAGATTCCATATCGCTTATGCGGTAGCACTCTCATCTATCTTCTGCCTTTTGTATCAGGGACTTCCGCTCACCACAGTCTGCCAGCAGATGGTAAAGGGCATAAGCTCTTTCTCCCTCATGGCAGTTCCGTTCTTTATCACAATGGGCTGTCTTATGGGAAGCGGAGGCATATCGGAGAAACTGATCGCCCTGGCTGATGCCTGTGTGGGGTGGATGACAGGCGGAATGGCGATGGTCAATATCGTTGCTTCCTATTTCTTTGGAGGAATATCCGGGTCTGCTGCGGCAGATACCGCATCCCTCGGAAGTATCCTCATTCCGATGATGGTTGAGCAGGGCTATGATGACGACTTTTCCACGGCTGTTACGATCACCTCGTCCTGCGAGGGACTTCTCGTTCCCCCGAGTCACAACATGGTCATCTATGCCATGAGTGCTGGCGGAGTTTCCGTGGGAAGCTTATTTCTGGCAGGATATATACCCGGTGCGCTGCTTGCTGCTTCTCTTATGATCGGCTCTTACATCATTTCAAAGAGGCGTCATTACCCGAAGGGTGAGGCATTCAGTATAAAGAAATTCTTAAAGCAGCTTGGTATCTCCTTCTGGGCGCTGGCGGCGATCATCATCGTTGTTGTGGGCGTTGTGGGCGGTGTGTTCACTGCCACAGAATCCGCAGCCATAGCCGTAATCTACAGCTTGATCGTCAGCGTATTTATATATAAGGGCCTGGACTGGAAGGGCGTATGGAAGACTCTGGAGCAGTGCATTGACACTCTTTCTATTGTCATGATCCTGATTTCAACATCAAGCATTTTCGGGTACTGCCTTACAACACTTCACGTGCCTGATATTGCTGCAAAGGCGATCATAGGCCTTACAAGAAATCCGGTTCTGATAGCACTGCTTCTGAACCTGATCCTCCTTGTGCTCGGATGCATCATGGACATGGCACCGATCATCCTTATTGCAACACCAATCCTTCTTCCGATAGCCACATCGATTGGAATTAACCCTATCCAGTTCGGGATAATGATAATCCTCAACTGCGGAATCGGACTTCTTACACCTCCGGTAGGTGCAGTCCTGTTCATTGGTTCGGCAGTCGGAAAGGTCAAGATGGAGAGAGTGGTTAAGGCGACGCTGCCATTCTATCTGTGCATGATCATTGTGCTGATGCTGCTTACCTTCGTTCCTGAGATCAGTATGTTCCTTCCGAACCTGCTGATGAAATGAAAAACATTGAACTGACCTAAGGAATTCGCCACAAGCGATACCCCCTTAGGTCGAATACGGAGAGGTTTTTTATGGAATACAGATTTAAGTGTGATGTCAGGGCAAAAGACTTGTGGGAGATGGCAATGGCAAGGACGTATAATTCAATGATTGGACTTATAAATGTTGTCTTTACCGTTGCTATGATACTTCTCACAATACGTTTTTTTGATCGGGTTCCGGATATAATCAGTATACTTTTGCTCCTGGGCTGCATTCTTTTTCCTGTTATTCAGCCGCTTGCCATATACGGCAGGAGTATCAGGCAGCTTGAGGATCTGCCCCGGGATATGGAGATGGTCTTCAGCGACAGAGGGGTCGATGTTCATGTCGGGGAAAAGAGGCAGCTCCTTAAGTGGAAGATGATCAGAAATGCCATTAAGAGAAGCAACATGATAGTGGTCATGTCGGATGACAGTCACGGCTATATGCTCACCAACAGGGTCCTGGGGGATCTGAAGGAAGAGTTTTACAGCTATCTGTGCCAAAAGATCAGGAATCAGTTTTAAATAGTAATTAATTGGAGGCGGCGATATAATTATCCATATAACTATAACGCGGCCTCTTTTGTTCAATTATGGGAAAAATACGTAACTTCTGGGAAACTCTCACCATCAAAAACAAAATCAGGGTATTCACGATCAGCGTGTTTGTGGCACTGGCTCTGGCAGTGCTTTTTGATATGTGGCTTGTCAGGCTCTTCACCGTGGACTTCAATGAGATCATGGAAGACAATTCCAAGGGCGGCGAGATCGTGGCAGCTATAAAAAGGGAGACGGAGGCCTTTGACGAATACGTCAGGAGCACGGGAACAACGGATGATGATGCGTGGAACAGCTGCGTGGATGCCACAAGAGCCGCAATCTACTCGGTCCCTCTTGATTATGCCCATCTTGGAGACAACAGATTTGCAATTCTGCAGGCCCTTCAGAGCTCCTATGAGGTCTACTGCGTAAGGCGCAATCAGGTAATTTCCGATTATCGCAGCGATAACATATATGTGAACAGGCTCTATGACATCTACAACATGCAGAGCTATCTGTCTCAATATGCCCGTAAATTTGCTGATTTCACAATGCAGGAAGGCAATGACAGCTACAGGAAGCTCCTTCCGATAGTCTTAAGGGTCCCACTGATAGTAGTGGCGCTCAGTGTCGTTCTTTTTCTGCTGACTTTCCAGATATCCAGGATGCTCAACAGGAGCGTGACGGCACCGGTTCTTAAGCTTGCCACAGCATCGAGGAAGATCGCCGAAAATGATTTCTTCATTGATGATGTGGTGGTTGACAATAAGGATGAGCTGGGGCAGATGGTCTCTGCGTTTAATAAGATGAAATTCGCCACAGGTGAGTATATCAAGGCCATGGAGGAAAAGAGGGAAGCCCTCGACAAGCTCCATGTGCAGGAGATGGAGAAGCTCGAGATCGAAAAGCAGATGGAGACCATAAACCTGGAACTCTTAAAGAGTCAGATAAATCCGCATTTTCTTTTTAATACACTGAATGTCATTGCGGGAACTGCCAACCTCGAGGGGGCAGGAACGACGGAGCAGATGATCGGAGCCTTAAGTTCACTGTTCAGGTACAACTTAAAGACTCAGGCAAAAGAGTCTATTCTTGCTCAGGAACTGAATATTTCCAGGGACTACATGTACCTTCAGGGAATGAGGTTTGGAAGCAGGGTCGAGTTTGAAATTAATTGTGAGGTGGATGAAAACAGCATCATCGTACCGACATTTACCTTCCAGCCACTTCTGGAAAATGCCATAATCCACGGAATCTCTCCGAAAGTCGAGGGAGGCAGGGTCGGTGTGCATATATGGCAGGAGGGCGACAGGCTCCTTATTGAAGTTACGGACACCGGCATAGGAATGGATGAGGATACGCTTATGAGGGTTCGGGGTAAGCTTGAAGGCGGAGAAGATACTCCTCTGGATGAGGATATCGTGGGCATCGGTCTTGGGAACATTAACAAGAGGATCAAGGGCATGTATGATGGCGGGAAGATGGAGATAGACAGCGCCCTGAATGAGGGGACGACTATTTTGATAACTTTGCCGCTTCACAACCTTATTGAGCAGAAGGAGCAGTGATGTACAGAATTCTTGTGGCGGATGATGAGCCTATAGAGAGGCTGGTAATAGATAAGAAGATAAAATCTCTTTTCCCTGATCAGGTTCAGGTATTTATTGCAGAGAACGGTATTCAGGCTGTGGAAGCCTTTGAGAAAAATGCATGTCGCATCGCTATCCTGGACATTGAAATGCCGGGTATGAACGGACTTGAAGCGGCAGCTGAGATAAGAAAAAGAGATCCCGGCTGCAGCATAATCTTTCTGACCGCTTTTGATGAGTTTAATTATGCGAAAAAAGCTATAGAGGTAAGGGCTCTGGACTACCTCTTAAAGCCGGGATCTGACGAGGATCTCGTAAATGTTCTGGAGCAGGCCTTTAGTATCTGCGACAGAGACGCCAGACCGGAAGCCTTTGAGAAACAGCAGCCCATTCAGGATACTGAGGGCGATGACAGCGCTGCGCCGCCCAATATCTTTGTGGGGAAGGTGCGGGATTATATAGAGGCACACTACAGCGATGACATAGCGCTTTCAGATGTGGCGGGGCTGTTTGGATACTCGGACGTGTATTTCTGCAAGCTGTTCAAGCAGAACTTCGGCAAGAATTTCATTACTTTCCTCAACGAGTTCAGGATGGACAAGGCAAAAGAGCTTCTCTCAGATCAGAGGATCAATATAAAAGATGTGAGCACTCTGGCAGGTTACAGGGATGCCAACTATTTTACCAGGATATTCAAGAGAATGGTGGGGATGACGCCAAGTGAGTACAGGAGCGGAGCTATAGGTATATGAAAAGAAAGTATGGATATATGATTGCAGCTGTCTGCGGCGTCCTGGTGCTTGTTGCCACCCTGGCGGGAATCATCATGGGAAACGAAAAGACCTCACAGCAGGCAGCACCGGAATTTGTTTTTCTTTATGCGGAGAATCAGGTGGCGGATTACCCCACAACCCATGGGGCAGAGAGATTTGCTGAGCTGGTCAATGAGCGGACGCAGGGCAGAATAAAGATCCTGGTAAAGTCAGATGCGGAACTTGGCAGCGAGATGCAGGTCATTCAGCAGATGCAGTATGGAGGTATAGCATTTGCCAGGATTTCGCTCTCACAGCTGGCGGAGTTCATTCCCGAGATGAATGTATTGCAGATGCCTTATCTGTACAGCGGATCAGAACACATGTGGCGGGTTCTGGATGGTGAGATCGGGGATGAATTTCTTTTGAAGACCAGAGAACATGATCTGGTGGGATTGTCCTGGTATGATGCGGGAGCAAGAAACTTCTACAGCACAACACCCATAACCTGCCTTGAGGATTTTGAAGGCATGAACATAAGAGTTCAGGAGTCGGATATGATGGCAGACATGGTGGCAGCTCTTGGAGCCAAGCCATCCAAGATCGTATACGCAGAGGTTTATTCGGCTCTGGAGCAGGGAATCGTTGACGGCGCCGAGAACAACTGGCCATCCTATGAAGCCATGGGACATTACAAGGTGGCAAGGTACTACACGATAGATGAGCACACAAGAGTTCCGGAGCTGCAGATATGTTCGGGGGCAGTATGGGAGAGCCTTTCTGAGGACGATCGCCGGATAATATCTGAGTGTGCAAAAGAGTCGGCTCTCTACGAGAGGGAACTCTGGGCTGAGCGGGAAAAGAGTTCCAAGGAAGTCGCCGAGAAGAGCGGCATAACAGTGATCGAGCTCTCAGCTGCTGAAAAGAAACGCTTCCGCGACGCCATGGAGTCGGTCTACGGCAGGTATTGCAGCAATCAAATGGATATTCTGAAGAAGATCATGGAGTACTAACCAAAATTAGTAATGTGAAAGTGAATATATTTATAGAAGCAACAGGCTGATGCGTGATAAGTTTTTCATTCGCATCGGCCTATTATTATGCAGATATTTAAGTATTCTTAACTTTTCGTAAACTGTATTGTAAACACATAAGCCCGGAAATAGAATGAAGTTGAGCTTTTTGGTGAAGGGAGTGTGCTGCCTTTATTGAAAAAGTGTAATTTGTGATTTTTTCTGTTGCCAAGGTAAGATCTTGAAAAAGCGACGTGCTTATGGGGTAAATGAATGAGAAAAAAGCAGATTTTTGCCATGGCTCTTGCCGCCATTTTGCTCTTTTCAAATACAGGGAGCGTGGCGGAGGCCAAGGACGCGGAGGAGCTGATTGTCGATGCGCAGAACCTGATCGTCGACGAACAGGACATTGAGACTTACGCGGAAGAATATGAAGCGGATGCGGAAAGTTCTGAAGATGTGCTCTATGAGGAAAGTATCAACGGCGATGAGGATATGGGCAGTATGGATGAGATACCCTTCGACGATGACGCAGACAGTTCACCTGAGGAAGAAAATGAGGATTTGCATGAAACAGGCGGATTGAGAAATTCTGAGGAAGTGTCAGAAGTTGCCGGAGAGTATCCAACAGGTTATGTTCCTGAGGAAAACCCTATCCCGATAATCCACAATGAACCAAAGGATCCTCTTTTGCACGGAGAAGATGATCTTCCGGCGTCATATCGGACAGAGCTTATGCCGCCGCTTCATGATCAGAGCCCATACGGTACCTGCTGGGCATTTGCCACTACGGGACTTGAGGAGATAAACCTCATGAAGCGGGGAATCATGACCGCTCCTGATCTGTCAGAGCTTCATCTGGCATATTTTGCATATAATACCGTGACAGATCCCCTCGGAGGAACAGCAAGTGATTACTCCCGCGTTGAGGATAATAACGGAGTGCTTAATCTTGGGGGTAACTATGCCCAGGCACTTTCTGTACTTGCGTCCTGGATGGGGGCATCTGATGAGAATACAGCGATGTACAGCAGAGATGGTGTTCTGGCAAACAGCACAGGGCTGCAGTCGGAGCTGGCTTATGAATCAGTGGCTCATGTTCGGAATTATTATGTTGAAGAAGTAGATTTGAGCAGCTTCAGAGAAAGCCACGACAACCAGGTGCTCTCTCCCATAAAGAGGATGGTAAAAGAATATGGAGCAGCAGGCCTTAGTTTCAGTGCGCTAAGTGGTCTGTCGCCGGTCACTGACAGCAGTATATACAATGCAACGAATAACTGCTACTACAACAATGGAAGAGGAAATGCCGGCCATGCCATAGTGATCGTGGGGTGGGATGACAATTTCCCCAAGGAGAACTTTTCCACAACTCCGCCCGGAGATGGAGCTTTTCTGGTCAGAAACAGCTGGATGGACGAGGAAGATGATCATAGAGACAGCTTTGCCGGCTATTGCTGGTTGTCATACTACGAGAACACTTTGGATAACAGATTCTACTCGGTAGAAATGGATCCCGCCGACAACTATGAGAATAATTATCAGTACGATGTTTACACATATGCCGCATATGGGGGGTATTCGAGCGGTGCCAATGTATTTACCGCACATGCCAGGGGAGCGGTAAATGGTGAGCAGCTGCGCGCTGTTTCATTTTATTCGTCAGCTACTAACGCAGATTATAAGATTGAAATATATACAGACTGTGAAGATACACCTTCAAGTGGAAATTTATATGAAGAAGCAACAACTACAGGAGTGACGGATTTTGCAGGATATTATACAGTTGAACTGCCTGCTCCGGTGCATATTGCAGCAGGTTCGAAATTTGCAGTTGTTGTTTCTTTTGAATGTAATGCGCTCATCAAGGAAGGGGCATTTGAATCAGGCCCGCACAAGGAAGGTTCTGAGCCGGGGCAGAGCTATACCTATTGGAATGGAACCTGGTCTGATATCGGGACAAGCGGCAATTTCAAGATCAAGGCTTTTACGGATAACGTCGCCCCTGAAGAATATATCGCACCAACAGATATTTCTTTTGCCAACCTGGATGAAAACAGTGTCAGTCTTGGCGTTGGAGAGACCTTCAAGGTCAATGCGTATGTCATTCCGGAGGCAGCAAGTCACAAAAAGATAACCTGGAGCAGTACCAATGAATCAGTCGCAAAAGTCGTAAACGGACAGATAGAGGGTATTGGTGAAGGAACAGCCACAATAACGGCATCTGTCGCAGATGGTCTTGTGGAGAAACGAATCGATGTTACTGTTAATAAAAAGCTCATTGCTCTGACCCTGTCTTTAAGTCAGGTGTTTGATTTTATCAGTGGTGACAGCTATTTCGAGTATTCACCGAGATATATGCCTAAGGATTATGTGCCTGAGGGGAAAGTCGTATGGCGTGTTGATGATGAAGATGTGATCAGCCTTGATGAAAATGGCAGGATCACGGCGCACATGATGGGTGAAACCACAGTCACAGCCACTGTTGACGGTGTTTCCGGAAGTGCTGTGTATACTGTAGTACCTTCCGCTGAGTACTTTGGGTATGATGTGGACGATGACAAGACTGTTGCTCTGGGATGGAAAGCTGCCAAAAATGCTGAGAGCTATAGCATACGCCGTGGCGAAGAAACTATTGTAATAGATGATGACGGCAGCAGCACTTACGAGTATGTGGATAAATATTATGTTGGAACTGATACCGAGAGTACAACATATTACTTTGCACCAAATTACGGAAACGGCGTGACACTTTATCCGTTCATCATCGGGCTTGGGAAGAACTACTCTATCACATATCACTTAAATGACGGTGTGCAGAACCCTGATAATCCCACGAAGTATACCGGAGGGAACTCATATAAGCTTTATAAACCAACTCCGCCATTTGGGTATGATTTCGGCGGGTGGTATACTTCCCCCGATTTCTCCAGCAGTAGCTATATTTATGAAATATCCAGGAGTACAAAAGGCGATCTTGATCTGTATGCCAGATATTACCCTACTCCCCCAACAATCACAGTAAGCCAGGACCATGTCACTCTTTCAAAGGGGCAGTCGGTACAGGTTACGGCAGCTTATGCACCCACACAGGATGTGGAAAGCTATAGCTTTAGAAGTAAAGATGAAACAATTGCCACCGTCAGATCCGAAGGGAACACGGCCACAATTACGGCAGGGCAGCAAGAAGGCGCAACTGAGATTGAGGTGCGGTGTCGGAATCTGGTTACCTTTGTTTACGTCAAGGTTGCACAGATGATCTGGCTTGATGAGACTGACATTGAGCTTCGGGCAGAAGAAGGTGCGGTAAAAGAACTGACGGCTCACGTGGTGGATGAGTATGCATCAGATCCTATAGACTGGACAAGCTCTGATGAGTCAGTTGCGACCGTCAGAGGTGGCAGGGTAATTCCTGCTGCAGATATCACAGAGAAAAAGAATATTGTAATAACAGCCTTGGTCCGTGGTACGGATTATTCCGCTTCGTGTAATCTTACTGTGTTCCCGCAGCCGGTGCTGTCTGCTCCTAAGGGCTACATAGATGATGAAGTAACGGAGTATGATGGCAGGGAAGTTTCAAAGGGAGCTCTTTTATACCTTAAGTGCGAAAACTATGGTGCTTCAATATTCTATGCTCTTGATGGGAATGAGCCGTCTCTTGATGAAAGCGGAAATCCTGCTGATGCGAATACATTCAGGTACGAAGAAGCGCTGCGCATCGACAGAGACACTGAAGTTCGCGCTGTTTCTTATAAGAAGGGATGTAAGCCCGGTGATATGGCAACATTTGCAGTTGTCATACACAAAAACCACTGGGGCGATATCCGGAATGAAGATGTGAAGTCCGGTATTTTTGACAATGATTCCGCAAATGTGCCGGACGGAGTCTGGTACCTGTTCGGAAATTCTGACAGAGGTTACGGAAACCGCTATTACAGGGCATCATCTGCGATAGATTATGATGAAGTATATACAGGAGGTAAGATTTCTTTTAACTCCGATATAAACATGTTCCATGGCACAAGAAGGCTGGTTGAAGGCAGAGACTATACAGTAAGCTATAAGAACAACCTTAAGCCAGCATCCGGTATCGGAAGCAATGCGCCTGCTGTAATCGTAAAGGGAAAAGGGAGCTATGCAGGTTCTGCTAAGTTTACTTTTACTATCGGGAAGGCGATGATAAGTGATGCAGAACTGGTATCGGAATCAGAAGTTTCAGTGTTGGCGGGCAGTAAGGTAAAGCTGTCTGCGACTAAGCCTGTACTTAAGTTTGCCGGAAAAACTTTAAAAGTGGGCAAAGATTATGTCCTTAAATACTATGCAGAAGATGGTAGCATCATAGTGGATCCGTCAAAAGAGATGCTGTCTGAGGGTGGGAAGCGCTACGCCATTGAAATATCTGCGGCTGAAAATAGCTTTTTTGCGGACGATGTGGATGACGAAAGCGGCACGGTGAGCCATCTGACTGTTACAGTGAAGACTGCTGATCCAAAGACCTGCATAGATGTATCTGGACTTAAGACAGTGAACGCCGGTGGCAAGCATGTAAAGATTGCATACAGGGAACAAGGGTACACCATTGCCGAACTTTTTGATAACAGTGAGCCTTCTGATGGCAACAACAGTCCTGAGATATTTGTCAAGAATGGAAAGACTGTTCTTGTTTATGGTGAGGATTATGTAGTAGAACCTGTCGGTGATCCTGATCCCGGGGACCCGGAGGATTTTAGATACACTTCTGCGGGAACTCACAAATTTCTCATCAGGGGTATTGATAAAGACGATCCCGATGCAGTTTCTTATGCCGGATGTAAGACCGGTAGTTTTGAGATCACGGGAATTCCAATGAGCAAGGTCAGGATTGCCGGACTTGCTGCTTCTGTTGAGTACACAGGAACGACTATCGGCTGGGATGACCTTTATAATGCTGCGGATAAAAATCTTGAAAGTGGCTGGAATGACGTCACCTTGTATTATGTGGACTCTGCACGCCAAAAAGTGACTCTGAATTCGCCGAAAGATCCGTCTCCTGATTACGATGTCAG
>JAEEGF011680878.1_pt1 | contig 10239 bp, 6 predicted proteins | sample 9134171 | NCBI WGS metagenome assembly JAEEGF01 (sample SAMN16246542, study PRJNA631951) | gut metagenome | biome: gut microbiome; feature: rumen; material: AP-attached | host: Bos | place: Iran: Karaj | collected 2018-10 | reverse complement strand
GTCGATCACGGCGGCGCGGCGCGCTCCGCCGGGGAGGAGCGCGGGCAAGAGGGCGGCGATGGCGTCGGGACGCATGCGGTCGCAGACGAGCTCGGGAACGATTTCGCGGCCGGCGATGAGGTTGACGAGGGAGATGTGGGGCACCTTGACGAGGAGGCGGCGGAGGAGACGGAAGAGGGGGCCGAAGCGGGAGTAGTAGCACACGACCTGGGGGACGCCGAAGAGGGCGGTCTCGAGGGTGGCGGTGCCGGAGGTGACGAGAGCCACGGTGGCGCGCGAGAGCAGGGCGTAGGTGGCGTCGCTGACGAGGGCGACGCTGCCCGGGGCGAGGCCGGAACGGGCGACGAGAGCTTCGTAGAAGCGGCGCGGGATGCCGGGGGCCATGGCGACGGCGGGGGCGAGACGGCCGTCGCTGACGAAAGGAGCGGCGGCGCGGAGCATACGGCCGAGGTTGTCGCGGATTTCCTGACGGCGGCTGCCGGGGAGCAGGGCGAGGGTGCGGCCGTCGGGAGAGGGGGCGCCGTGGACGGCCTGCCAGGCGGTGACCTCGTCGAAGGTGGGGTTGCCGACGTAGGTGACGGGGTAACGGTGGCGGTCGCGGAAATAGTCGGCTTCGAAGGGGAGGATGGAGAGGAGGCGGTCGACGTCGCGGCGGAGGCTGCGGATGCGCCCCTCGCGCCACGCCCATATCTTGGGGGAGATGTAGTAGAACACCGGGCAGAGGGCGCGGCGGCGGACGAACTTGGCTATGGGAAGGTTGAAGCCGGGGTAGTCGACGAGGATGACGGCGTGGGGCCGCCACGCGGCGATGGCTTCCTTGCAGGCCTTCATGCCGCGGAGGATGGCGGGAAGGTGGGTCAGCACGGGGAGGAAGCCCATGTAGGCGAGGTCGCGGTAGTGGCGGAGGCACACGCCGCCTGCGGCCTGCATGCGGTCGCCGCCGTAGAAGCGGAATTCGGCGCCGGCGTCGAGCTCGCCGAGGGCGCGCATCAGATGGGAGGCGTGGAGGTCGCCGCTGGCCTCGCCGGCTATCAGGAAATATTTCATAGGTCCCGGTTGGCTATAGTTGCTGCAAAGTTACAAATAAACGAGCGCAGAGCAAGAAAAAGAAAACAAAGATTTCATTTTCGTGCTATGCCGAGTGCACGTAATTTATCTAAAGTTACAAATAAACGAGTGCAGAGCAAGAAAAAGAAAACAAAGATTTCATTTTCGTGCTATGCCGAGTGCGCGTAACTTATCTAAAGTTACGGTTTTTCCCTTAAACAGGGGGGACATGTGTCGCAAAAAAACGGGGGACGCGCGGCCTTGCCGGGGGACACAGACACGGGAAGCGGGGGCGAAGGGGCGGCGGAGCCGCCGTTTTCCGGAGGAATCTCCGGAGCGAGGCTCGAAAACTTGGGTTTTCATGCTTCATATCCGCACGTTAATTTGTATCTTTGCATGATAATAGTGTCATTAAAGAAAGAACTATGGGGAAGATTATCGCTCTGGCCAACCAGAAAGGGGGCGTCGGCAAGACGACGACATCCATCAACCTGGCGGCATCGCTGGCCACTCTGGAGAGGAAAGTGCTGCTCATCGACGCTGACCCTCAGGCCAATTCGTCGTCGGGCGTGGGCGTGGACGTCAACGGGGTGGAGACATCGATATACGAGTGCATCGGAGGCGACATCGACGTGCATGAGGCTATCTACACAACAGACATCGAGGGGATGGACATCATTCCTTCTCACATTGACCTGGTGGGTGCCGAAATCGAAATGCTCAGCCTGGACAACCGTGAGATGAAGTTGAAAGCGCTGCTGTCGCCCTTGCGCGAAGAATACGACTATATCCTCATCGACTGCTCGCCTTCGCTGGGACTGATCACGGTCAACGCCCTCACGGCGGCCGACTCGGTGATTATTCCGGTGCAGTGCGAGTATTTTGCATTGGAGGGTATCAGCAAGTTGCTGAACACCATCAAGATTATCAAGAAGAGGCTCAATCCCGAACTGCAGATAGAGGGTTTCCTGCTGACGATGTTCGACAGCCGCCTGCGACTGGCGAACCAAATCTACGAGGAGGTGAAACGCCACTTCCAGGAACTGGTGTTCAAAACCGTCATCATGCGCAACGTCAAGCTCAGCGAGGCTCCCAGCCACGGCATGCCGGTCATTCTCTACGACGCGGAGTCGAGGGGGGCGAAGAATCATTTGGCGTTGGCGCAAGAAATTATCAGGAAAAACGAAAAAAAGAAGCAGTATGGCACCACATAAAAAATTCAGGTCCGCCCTGGGACGCGGATTGGATGCGCTGATATCGACGGAAGACGTGACCACCCAAGGTTCGTCCTCCATAAACGAAATACCTGTCGACCGAATCGTGGCCAACCCCAACCAGCCCCGCCGCGAAATGGACGAGACGACGTTACAGGAACTGTCCGACTCCATCTCGCAAATAGGTATTATCCAGCCAGTCACGCTGCGTCAGATGGAAGACGGCACATACCAAATCATAGCAGGGGAACGGCGTTGGCGGGCTTCGAAACTTGCTGGGCTGAAGTCCATTCCCGCCTATGTGCGCACCGCCAGTGACGAACGCATGATGCAGATGGCATTGGTGGAGAACATTCAGCGCGAAGACTTGAACGCGATTGAAATTGCCTTGGCATACAACAACTTGATGGAGAAATTCAGATGGACACAAGAACAGTTGTCGGAAAAAGTCGGGAAAAGGCGCGCTACCGTTGCAAACTATTTACGCCTTCTCAAATTGCCCGCCGAAGTTCAAATGGCCCTGAAAGGGAAAAAGATAGACCAAGGACATGCCCGCGCACTGTTGGGATTGGAAAGCCCGTCAATGCAACTGAAACTTTTCAACGAAGTTATCCAAAACGACTATTCCGTACGTAAAGTAGAGGAAATGGTACAGGCCATCAACAGTGGTGAGACCGTCAGGGCAGGAAGGCATCACTTTTCAGCACAAAAGACATTGCCGGAAGAATTTGCCATTCTAAAACAACGCCTGGGCAGTTTCTTCAAGTCAAATGTCCAAATGACGGTATCACCGAATGGGAAAGGACGCATCACTATTCCGTTTAACTCACAGGAAGACTTGGAGCGTCTGTTGCAACAATTTGACAAGATGAAAAACTAATGCGAATTAGACGGTTGTTTCTTGTGTATGCCCTGTTGTGTATGGTCGGAGTAAACGCCCCGGCACAACAAGTTATACCCCAACATGCCGAGAACATCCAGAAGGAAGTCGACAGGGCAGCCCAACAAGCATCTGTCATTTCGCCAAGCGATACTCTCTTTGCAGGAGTGCCACCGCTTACAGACAGCCTGGCCCAAAAAGCAGATTCACTACTTAATGCCGTGCCTGTAATGGGAAAAAAGATGAGGCACAAACTCTATAACGAACAGTTTATACCAGATTCAAAGCGTGCACTCTGGCTCTCTCTGATTATTCCCGGGGCTGGACAAATATATAATAGGAAGTATTGGAAATTACCGATTATTTATGGTGGCTTTCTGGGATGTACTTACGCTTTGCTTTGGAATCAACAAATGTACAAAGATTATTCACAGGCGTACATTGATATTATGGATGATGACCCCAATACTGCGAGCTACATGAAAATGCTTCCGATGGGATATGATATTACTGGACGTGAAGAACAATTTAAAACGGTTTTCAAACACAAAAAAGATTACTACCGCCGCTATCGTGATTTAAGTATATTTGCCTTTTTCGGTGTATATATAATTTCTGTTGTTGACGCTTACGTGGACGCACAATTGTCTTCGTTTGACATCAGTAAGGATTTAAGTATGCAATTTCGTCCAACCATTATAGAACAAAATCGCAGCCTGCGTAAAACACATGCCGTAGGCCTTCAATGTAGTTTAAACTTCTAGGAATATGAAACAGATTAAGATATTTATCGTAGCAATGGCCATAAGTTTGGCCATGCCAGTCACAGGACAAGTAGTAAATGAGACAGACAATCAGACAGACGTGCTTTCATTACCGGAAGGTATGCTGGAAAACACAGATTCCATGATTACAGAATGGAATATGAGTAATTATTTCCAGCTCGATACGACGTCACAGTTAGCTAACATTAATCCGTACTTTGAAGAGGCCGTCTACATCGATCGTCTCAAGCGCTTGCCAAATGTTATGCCAATGACATATAACAGCATTGTTAGAAAATACATCGACCAATACACAAACCGGCTACGTCATTCTGTATCTTATATGCTTGGGGCCTCAAATTTTTATATCCCAATCTTTGAAGATGCCCTCTTACTCTATCAACTCCCGCTTGAACTAAAATATTTGCCAGTAATAGAATCGGCATTCAATCCAAGAGCTCGGAGTCGTGCCGGTGCAGGAGGACTTTGGCAATTCATGCCAGCAACAGGCAAGCGCTATGGTTTGCTAATAAACAGTCTAGTTGACGAACGCTGTGATCCGATTAAGTCATCCGATGCTGCAGCACGTTACTTGAAAGATTTATACGACATCTTTGGAGACTGGACTCTTGTAATTGCAGCATACAACTGTGGCCCCGGGAATATCAACAAAGCGATTCACCGCGCCGGAGGAGAGAGAGATTATTGGAAAATCTATCCATATCTCCCAGCAGAGACACGTGGTTACGTTCCTGCCTTTATTGCGGCAAACTACGTAATGAATTATTATGGCGAACACAATATCCTTCCAATGCGTGCCAGTATTTCAGCAAACACAGACACACTCCTATTGAGCCATGATGTCAAGATGGAACAGATAGCCAAGATCTGTGACATCGACATACAACAACTTAAGATTCTGAATCCGCAGTATACCACAAATCTCATACCTGGTTATCGCCAACGCAGCACTTTGCGTATGCCACAAAAACAACTGCTGACTTTTATTGATTTACAAGACTCCATTTACAGTAATGTCACACAGGATGTCGTACTTACTGAGGAAGCAAGTGATGTAATTGAGCCAGTAAAAACCGTCTCAACGCGACATTCATCAAGTAGCCGGAGCCGTGCTTCCTCCCATAAAAGCCGGAATCGCTCCCAGAACGTTACCGTACGCAAAGGGCAGACGCTATCTGAAATAGCCAGACGCAATCACACCACTGTAAGTAAACTTCGCAAGCTCAATGGAATCCGTGGAAACAACATTCAGGCAGGCAAACGCATCCGTGTAAAATAAGAGCTTGATATAAGAACCCATTCTATCTCCTCATAATGATTTAGACAAAGCTCATGGACGACGAAATCAAGAAGACGGCTGAAGAGCAGGAAGAACAAATGATCTATGACGCTTTCCGTAAGTTGCTTGATACTTACTTGGCGTCCAACCACCGGAAAAAGGTGGACATTATCACCCGTGCTTTCAATTTTGCAAAACAAGCCCATAAGGGTGTCCGTCGTCTGTCAGGAGAACCTTATATTATGCACCCGATTGCCGTAGCACAAATCGTGTGTGAAGAGATTGGCATGGGTTCAACCTCCATATGCGCAGCCCTGTTGCACGACGTCGAAGAAGATACAGACTACACATACGAAGACATACGCAACCTCTTCGGAGAAAAAATCGCAAACATCGTTGAGGGACTCACCAAAATATCCGGAGGAATTTTTGGTGAACGCGCCTCACTCCAGGCCGAAACATTCAAAAAACTACTTCTGACAATGAGTGATGACATTCGTGTCATCCTCATCAAAATATCCGACCGCTTGCATAACATGCGCACGCTCGAAAGCATGCGTCCCAGCAAACAATATAAAGTGGCCGGTGAAACCTTGTACATCTACGCACCTCTGGCTGCACGTCTGGGATTAAACAAAATAAAGACAGAACTGGAAAACCTCAGTTTCAAATACGAACACCCTGACGATTTCCAAGCCATCTCCGAACAACTGGCATCCACACAGGCTGAACGCGACACCATATTCCAGCAATTCACGCCACCTATCAGGGAAGCGCTCGACAAGATGGGACTGCAGTACGAAATATTCTCCCGCATAAAAAGCCCATACTCCATATGGAGCAAAATGCAAAACAAGCATGTCACCTTCGACGAGATTTTCGACATCCTTGCCATACGTATCATTTTCGAGCCACGCACTCCGGAGGAAGAGGTCAACGATTGCTTCAACATCTACGTAGCGCTGACCAAAATATACAAATCCCATCCCGACCGTTTCCGTGATTGGGTGAACCATCCCAAAGCCAACGGCTACCAAGCCCTACATGTGACACTCATGTCACATAAAGGCGAATGGATTGAAGTACAAATCCGTTCGAAACGCATGAACGAAATCGACGAACAAGGACTTGCGGCACACTGGAAATATAAATCGAACGACACAAACCTCAATCCCTCCGAAGCAGATGACAAGGTAGACGGATGGCTCCACACCATTAAGGAGATTTTGGACGACCCACAGCCAGACACGCTTGACCTGCTCGACACCATCAAGCTCAATCTGTTCGCCAAAGAAATCATCGTGTTCACGCCAAAGGGAGAAATCAAGTCCATGCCCGCCGATGCCACCGCTCTTGACTTTGCTTTTTCCATACACTCCTTTCTCGGCACACACTGCATCGGAGCTAAAGTCAACCACAAGCTTGTGCCCATCATGCACACCCTTAAGAGTGGCGACCAAGTGGAAATCCTGACATCCCGCAATCAACAAGTCAAGCACGAATGGCTCAAATACGTCACCACAGCTAAAGCCAAAAGTAAAATACAAGCCTGTCTGCGCAAGATGGACCGTGAGTTGCAGCAACAAGGCATGCAAATGCTCGAAACGTTCCTGCAGAAAAAGGAGCTCGAAGCCAACGGTGAAAACATCAACAAACTACAACGCTTCCACCGTTTCAGCACACGCGAACAAATGCTACAGGCCATCGCACGACAGGAACTCACACTCACCGATGCAGACGTGGCCTATCTCCAAGGAAAACGGCCTTCAAAAGGATGGCGCAAGTTTATCCCATTCATATCTGAGAAAGAGAACGCCGAAGTCGAGACATCCGCCCGTCTTGAAGTCGATGCCATCGACCGCAAAAAAGTCTTTACGCTTACCGATGCCAACATTGACCAATGTATCATCGAGGGTTGCTGCCATCCAATCCCCGGAGACGACGCCCTGGGCTACATAAACACCGAAGACAACCGCCTGCACATTCACAAACGCAATTGCCCGCAGGCCATGAAGCTCAAGAGCAACTTCGGAAACAACATCGTCGCCGTCACATGGGACGTCAACCATCATCTCTTCGAGACCACCGTCGACATCAGCGGTATCGACGAGGAAGGCATGCTCCTCCGCATCGCCGAATCGCTCTACAACATCGACAACATCCGCGTTGAAGCACTCAACATTGCCGGAAACGACGGCATCTTCAATGCCCGACTCACAATCCGCGTACACAACACCGAAGAAGTAAGACACGTCTGCTCCGCACTGAAACAAATCGACAAGGTGCTCAAAGCCGTGCGGTTCGACTGAAAAGTAAATTACACCCATAATGAACATGGGAAAACCTATGTCAGATATCCGAAAACACAAGCCCGACATAAAATAATCCAAATCCGACATGGATAATACAAAAAGAGGCATAAGCAAAGGCTTATGCCCTTTTTTATGTCAAATCCGCAAATTCCGCCCCGGTTTGTTCCGCCAGCAGTGCGGGAGATATCTTCAACTGCAGCCCACGTTGGCCCGCACTCACGAAAACGTTCGGAAACGACTGCGCAGACTTATCTATATACGTAGGAAACCGTTTCTTCATTCCCACAGGTGAGCATCCGCCGCGGATATATCCCGTGACAGGAAGCAAGTCCTTTAGAGGCAACGTGTCACACTTTTTGTTGCCGCTCACACGTGCAGCCTGTTTCAAGTCAATTTCCTTACCCCCGGGCACTACACAGACGAAATACTTCACCTTGTCGCCTGTGAGTACAATCGTCTTGAATACCTGCTCCACATTCTCGCCCAAACTGGCCGCCACCGTTGGAGCTGAGAGGTCTTCTTCATGGACTTCGTATGCCACAAGTTCGTATTCCACTCCCGCACGGTCGAGCAAGCGGCATGCATTCGTCTTTTTCAATTCATGTGACATGGTTCTGTTGTCATTTATATTTGACGACCAAGACGCTCCAACTCTTGTTTCAGGAACACCGACGTATATCCTTTTTCACTTCGGGCCACCTCGTCGGGCGTACCACAGACCACCAGTTCGCCACCACGGCCTCCGCCTTCGGGACCAAGGTCGATGATATGGTCGGCCTGAAGAATGACATCCATGTTGTGCTCTATAATGACGACCGTGTTGCCTTTGTCCACAAGACGCTGCAACACGCCCATGAGCACACGGATGTCTTCAAAATGCAACCCGGTGGTAGGTTCGTCAAGAATGTACAGCGTGCGGCCGGTGTCTTTCTTTCCCAATTCCGTAGCCAATTTGACGCGTTGGCTCTCGCCTCCCGAAAGCGTCGTGCTTGACTGGCCCAACTTGATGTAACCCAGTCCGACATCCTGCATCGCTTTCAATTTGCGGATAATGGCCGGTACATTTTGGAAGAACTCGACTGCTTGGTTTATTGTCATATCTAGCACGTCAGCAATGCTCTTTCCTTTGAAACGAACTTCAAGTGTTTCGCGGTTATACCGTTTTCCGTGACACACTTCGCAAGGAACGAGCACATTAGGCAGGAAATTCATTTCAATGGTTTTGTATCCGTTGCCCTTGCATGCCTCACAGCGTCCGCCGGACGTATTGAACGAAAAGCGTCCCGGCTTATAACCACGTATACTGGCCTCCGGCAGATGGACAAAAAGGTTCCGGATGTCACTAAAAACGCCCGTATAAGTTGCAGGATTGGAACGCGGCGTCCGGCCTATGGGGCTCTGGTCCACATTTATCACCTTGTCGAGAGCATCCAAGCCTTCGATGCTGTCGTAGGGAAGAGGCTCCTGCAATGAACGGTAAAAATGCTGTGACAAAATGGGCAGGAGCGTGTCGGTGACAAGCGTGGATTTGCCACTGCCGCTGACGCCGGTCACACAGATGAGTTTGCCAAGCGGAAAAGCCACGTCAATGTGCTTCAAATTGTTTCCGCATGCTCCGCGAAGCACTAGACTCTTCCCGTTGCCGGGACGCAATGCACTGGGTTCTTGAGATATCTTCCCGTTAAGATAATCTGCCGTAAGCGTAGATTGTTTCAACATGTCGGCGGGACGGCCTTGGAATACGATTTCTCCGCCAAGACGCCCTGCACGTGGTCCGAGGTCGATGATATAGTCGGCGCTGAGCATCATGTCGCGGTCGTGCTCCACGACGACAATGGTGTTGCCTAAGTCGCGCAAGGACTTCAACGAACGGATGAGCCGTTTGTTGTCGCGCTGGTGGAGACCGATGCTTGGCTCATCAAGGATGTAGAGGACGTTTACAAGCTGTGAGCCAATCTGGGTGGCCAGGCGGATACGCTGGCTCTCTCCGCCTGACAGCGTGGTTGAACCGCGGCCGAGCGACAAATAATCCAGACCGACATCAAGCAGGAATTTCAACCGGGTGAGTATCTCACGGATTATTTCGCGGCCTATTTTCTCCTGCATGGGTGGCAGTTGCAAGTTCTGAAGCCAGTGATACAAAGAGGTGAGGTCCATGGATGTCACTTCATGGATGTTTTTACCGTCAATCAAGAAGTGTAACGACTCCGTATTAAGCCGTGCACCGTGACACAGGGGGCATTCCGTCTGCTTGTTGAACTGTTCCGCCCATTTCTGTGCCGCAGCAGACATCTCCTGGTCACACATCTGCTGGATGTATTTCCCCAGACCGTCGTAATGAATAAAGTAGTCATTGCTGGCATGCACCAGTTCGGCCGGGATACGGAGGTCATGCTCACTGCCACTGAAGATATCGTCGACAGCTTCCTGAGGAACGTCGTTCAACGGTGTGTCCAAATCGCATTCGTATTCCTTGAGCAAAGCCTCAATTTGCCAGAAAATGAGCGCGCTTTTGTATTTTCCCAAAGGCACAATCCCTCCCTGACGAATTGAGAGCGCCCTGTCAGGAATTACCTTGTCTGTATCAATCACGCTCACTGTACCCAGTCCTTTGCACCGTGGACATGCCCCCAACGTAGAGTTAAACGAAAAGTCGTGAGGTGAAGGATCTTTGTACGAGATACCCGAGACAGGGTCCATCAGATGCTTACTGTAATACCTG
>JAEEGF011536593.1_pt1 | contig 10239 bp, 5 predicted proteins | sample 9134171 | NCBI WGS metagenome assembly JAEEGF01 (sample SAMN16246542, study PRJNA631951) | gut metagenome | biome: gut microbiome; feature: rumen; material: AP-attached | host: Bos | place: Iran: Karaj | collected 2018-10 | reverse complement strand
GTAAGCAAGGACGGCTACCTTTTCCACAGCGAAAACTTTAATCTTGCCGACACCGCTGACTTCCAGGAACTTGTCATCGACGTTCAACTGAAAAAAATACAGGTCGGCACAACCATAATCCTGAAAAACATATTCTTCGACTACAACAAATCGTCGCTTCAGACCGAATCGTATGCCGAACTCGACCGTGTAGCCGAAATCCTGAAAAAACAGCCTAACCTAAAAATCGAAATTTCGGGGCACACCGACAACCAAGGTAGCCTGAAATACAACACCGACCTGTCGGAATCGCGTGCGAAAACAGTTGTCGACTACCTCATCGGCAAGGGCATAGCCGAAAATCGTCTGACCTACAAGGGTTACGCATACGAAAAGCCAATCGCCACCAACGACACCGAAGAAGGTCGCAGTGCAAATAGAAGGGTGGAATTTAAGATTATAGAAACGAAATAGATGATTTGATGATTCGAATTCAATCGTAAATTACCTTGGATTATATTCCGATAAATTCAAAACCTTCTGGTAATCGGTTTCTTCCATCAGTTCCGTAAACGAAATCTTATTGTTCTCGACATACGATTTCACAATCTGCAAACCTGTCCAGTTGGTGACCCGTGCAGGACATTCCTGTCCAAACGGTGCCGTAAAAGGAGCATTTTCGGTAAATTTCTTTATCGTGAACATATCGGTTGTGAAAAGATAGTTGTTCTCTATCAGGCTAGTCCACATATCGCGTTCAAAATGACGGCAATAGTCGAGTTCCTCGTCGGTATATGTAAGACGGTCTGTTTCGGGCATATCGGGGAACATAGCCTCAACAAAGTACATTGCCATCCCATTGTAAATCATTCGGTTTACCAGATTGTCGGTTTCGGGAGCATAGGAATGCATATCGTGGAACCATTCGGTCATCACGTCCACGGGAATTCTCTTTCGCTGCATCTCGCGCTTTGCAAAATCAGGAATCTGAAGCATATCGTATAGCGGACATTTTTCGCCGAGGTATTGCTCAAGCCCAATGCCAACATAACCGTCCATTAGCACGACCGACTGGTTGAACCCAGCCACAAAGGTTACGACACGCGGGAGTTCCATATCAGGATAATAATATAAAAGGTGACGGAAGCCATCATTCAATGTTTTCTGCACATCATTACAATCGGCAAATTCCTTGTTTACAGCATTATAAGCCTCCACAACCGAATAATCGGAAAAGAAAACCCTGAGACATTCGTAGTAAGCCTTGTCGCTGTACGTTCCGCACGATATAATGTGCATATTGTACATATCGAAAAATAGCGGATACTTTTCCGCCAGCTGTCCTACAGTTGAAAACGAAACATTACTGGAACAAGCATAAAATTCCTGATCGAATCGTTCTACTTGTACATTTGCGTCAATATCGGACACATCAACTTTCAACTGATTACGGTTGCACGATGTTATAATACAAGCACTCGCACACACAATGGTAATATAGAAAAACAATCTTTGCATATTCGTGTAATTATTGACGCAAAGTTAAAAAGAGAATTGCTAAGAGCGAAAAAAAAGATTGGATAATGACAATAAAATATATAATTTTGCGTTTCGATATTTAATTTTTGTTTAATGTAAATATAGTAAATGCTAAAAATATGAAGAAATTTATTAGTGTTATTGTAATAATATTGCTTTCAGCAGCATTGTTATCGGCTCAAGAGCAAATCCAGAGCCAGAATTCGTACCAGAGCAATGTACAACAAAAGCAGAAAAAGAATAAAGTTGATGGAGGTCTTTACCTGAAAGGTGGCGTATCGTGGATGATGTCAGACAGCAAGGCTTACTTCAAGAACGAAAAAGCAAAGATGACCTACGGATTCGGTGCCGTAATGGACCTGAACCTTACCAACAACTTCGCACTCAACATATCCGGAGGCTTCTGCAACATAGGCGGAACCGCAAATTTCAAGAACGGAGTTGTTCCTTTCAACGATATCGACGGAATTGCAATCGGTGATTCAACAATGCACAATTACAAATACTCGACCTCGTATATAGAAATTCCTGTAGGAATTAAGGGCTGCACCAACGAAATAGGCTACTTCACCTATTTCCTGAAACTTGGAGTTGACCCTATGGTAAGAGTTAAGTCGAAAGTAACTCTCGAAACCAAGGATACCTATATTGCCACAAGGGAATTCAACTTGTTCAACATCGGATGGCATGTTGGCGGCGGTGCAGAATGGACTATAGCTGGAAATACCAAACTTTTGTTTGAGATCAACTATCTAGGCACCTTCCTCGACATTGACAAGATAAGATCGTACAAGGACGACAACACACCTACAAACACCAGCACACTAAATCCTGGTATTAGACTAAACGACATAAGCCTGAAAGTCGGTGTAATATTCTAAACCGATGCCAGCAAACAGCAACATAATTCCGCCAGTAAACAAAAAGTTGCTGCTCAGCGAATTGACCAAGGACAAGATGCTGAGAAAGACGAATTATGGAGCTAACGAAATATATGTTTTCACACACGACCAATGTCCCAACCTGATGCGGGAACTCGGTCGCCTGCGCGAAATAACCTTCCGCGTTGCTGGCGGCGGAACAGGCAAGGAAGCCGACATCGACGAGTTCGACATTTCCGACGATGCCCCATACTGCCAGATGATTGTGTGGGACCCGCATCACAAGCAAATAGTAGGAGGATATCGCTTCATTCTCGGTGAATATGCAGTGAAAAATCCAAACGCAAAACTCGCCACGGGACATATTTTCAACTATTCCGAAAAGTTTGTAACCGAGTATCTCCCCTACACCATCGAGCTTGGGCGGTCGTTTATCCAACCCAACTACCAGACACTTAAGAATTTCCGCCGTGGACTTTTCGCTCTTGACAACCTGTGGGACGGTGTTGTTGCCTTAACATCCGAATACAAGCACATCAAATACTGGTTCGGAAAGTTCACAATGTACAAGAGCTACAAAGTGCAAGCTCGAAACATACTGCTCACGTTCCTGAACTTATATTTCCCCGACAACGAAATGCTAGTATCGCCAAAACTGCCTATCGACTTCGAGTTCGAAAAAAACAAGGCTGCATTTTCTGGCGACAACTTTTCCGACGACTACAAGAAGTTGAAATCGGGACTCAAAAACTTGAACACCAAGATTCCTCCGCTCGTAAACGCCTACATGAAAATTTCGGATACCATGAAAGTCTTTGGCACCGCCGACAATCCAGAATTTGGAGATGTGGAAGAAACAGGAATCCTCATAAACATTGCCGACACCCACGAATCGCAACTATCGCGACATCAAAAGAACTATAAGCCTCTCATCGATATAAACGCCATTTATCCGGGCATACACAAGTAAAATGCAAAGATTTGCCACCATATTGCTATGCTGCGTAGCGATGCTTTTGAGCATTGATGCCAAATCGCAAAACCTTGTCAAAAACCATAGTTTTGAAAATGCATGGTCGTGCCCCGAGGACTACAATGGCTATGCCGTGAAATTTCCGTTCCCCGACTGGATAAATCCAAACAACGGCACCCCCGACCTAATGCACTCGTGCAGTGCATTACGAGCTGGCGTTCCCGAAAACTTTGCAGGCTACATGTACCCATACGATGGCGGGGCATACGCCGGCATCATACTGCGTGAGATGTTCGACGACTCGCTGAGGGTTTACAAAGGCGTTTCGCGCGAATACCTGCAGACAAAACTTACAGAACCTCTGAAAAAAAACACATTGTACTGCGTAAAATTCTATTATGTAAACGCAAAGAAATCAATGTATTCGGTTGATGCATTGGGCATAACGCTCACAGTGGAACAAATAAAGGCGAAGAACGCCGACCGGATTCTTCAGCGACCACAAATCACCAACCGTCCCGGACACATAATGGACAATATGGACGAATGGACGGAATTCTGCGGTTATTACCGCGCACGTGGCGGCGAGAATTACCTCACAATCGGCAATTTCTGGGACAACAGCACCACACAGTATGTAACCAACAAGAACGAATATTCCGATTCGGCATTTTTCTACGCCTACTACCTCATCGACAATGTGTCGGTATTTGAAATAGAATCGGAATTTGAATGCGGATGCCTCAACGACCTCGCATGGAGTTCCGACTGGAAATCAGAATCATTTGACCCCACAACAGGCTACAATACAAAGAAAATCAGCGACAACGACATTGCAAGCAATGGCGACGACGGAAACGGACAGGGCAACGAAAATGGCAATTCATCGTCGTCGAACGGAACTGGAAATAATGGACAAGGAAATAACAATGACGGCAACAACCATGTGCAAGCCGACCCCAACGAAACCGATGTTACCGGCTTGAAGACGCAGATAACCAAGGCAGCCTTCGACAATGCCGAAATTGGCGACCGCTTCCGACTGAACCAGATATATTTCGAGTTCAACTCGTCAGAACTGCTAACGATTTCGAACATACAGCTCGACTCGCTGTACAACATTCTATCGGAAAAGCCATCTTTGCGCATCGAAATACGTGGCCATACCGACAACATAGGCAGCGAAGGCTACAACAAGAAACTATCGGTCGACCGTGCTGCATCGGTTTACAACTATCTGTTGGAAAAAGGCATTCCAAAAACCCGCATGAAATACCGTGGCTTTGGTCCTAACGTCCCCGTCGCCGACAACAGCACAGAGCAAGGCCGCGAACTGAACCGAAGAGTGGAGATATTCATTGTTGAAATATAAGGGCAAGAGAGTTCAAGGTTCAAAGATTTGATTCTGTCGTGTCGTGGCGCGCCGCGCCGCGACTGTACAAATCAAGGGATAAGGATTTGTAGCGACGCAATGCTTTGCGTCGGTGTTCAAAGTTCAAAGCCAGAGGGGTTTTATGCCATTTACAACATTTAATACACTAATAATTGTATGTTGTACAATCTTTCAATCCTAGGATAAACCTATTTATAAAATCACTATTTTTGCACCCGTTTTGGTTAAGGGAATGCCGTGCAAATCGGCAACAGTGCCCGCTGCTGTAAACCCGTGTAAGACCAGTCGGTTACAAACCACTGTCCTCCTAATATGGATGGGAAGGTGACTGGTTCGGGTAAGTCAGAAGACCTGCCAAACGCCTAATTAACGGCAAGCCTTCGGGAACAAGGGTGGTGCTAATCGGTGCAATTACGCGCTTTCTTTGCGAATGCCTTGCTTTTTATTAACTTCGTAATAATTATAATTATGCGAAAAATTTTTCTTTTATTTCTACCGTTCATTTTCGCGCTAAGTGCAAATGCTCAATTGTCAGGGGTTTACACCATCAGCGCAAACAGTGCCGACAATCCCGATTATTCATCATTCAGTGCCGCAGCATCGGCCTTGTCGGCAGGAGTTTCTGGAGAAGTGACATTCCAAGTGGCTCCAGGCACATACGAGGAGTACGTAACGATCAACTCCATCTCGGGAACAAGTTCCACAAACAAAGTCATTTTCAGAGGTATGGGTACCGACAATCAGCAGGTTGTAATAACTAGCAATGCCGGATATACCGACAACAGCACACTGAAACTCAATGGAGCCGATTTCGTAACATTTGAAAATTTGACGATTACAACCACATCAGCTAACAATGCCGTACTTCTTAGGCTTTCGGGGGATGTTGACAACGACCGTTTCGACAATGTTCGTTTCGTTGGAGTAGAAGTAACTTCGTCATCAACCGACAACAACAAGAATCTTGTCCACATGGATAGCGGAAGCGGCAGAGACAACAACGAATTTGTAGGATGCCAGTTCATCAACGGTTGTATAGCATTATATTTACAAGGAAACAACATGACACAGTTCAATAATGGCGTTCTGGTAGAAAACTGCTCATTCTCGAACCAGCAGTTCAAATCCATATACCTAACCTTCTACTACGACGCCATTGTCCGCGGCAATACCATTGTCAATGCAAACGATTACAAAACAGACTACAACGCTATCGATGTATTCCAATGCTTCAATGCTTGTGTGTTTGAAAACAACATAATGAACATCACCAGAACGACAAGCTACTCCACAGTAGTAAAACTGCGTCCGTGCGTGGGCAACGAAGAAAATCATATCATTTTCAGAAACAACATTGTCAACCTGAGCTCTAACGCATCCAGCAGTAGCTATTGCTTTAGAATCTCGAACAATAACAGCGCATATATTGATGTTGCACACAACACATTCAAATGCGCAGGAACAGGAACTAACGTCAATATCCACGTCGAAAACAACGGACAGCACCTTTCATTCTACAACAATCTGCTTGTAAATGAAACTGATGGATTTGTCTTCCGCTTCAATACTACCGCCCTTACCGAACGTTACAGCGACTACAACCGCGTATCGTTTAACGGCAACAACTTCGCCCGTCGCAGTACATACGACATTGCTACCTTGGAAGACTGGACAGACTCGGTTAGCCTCGATGCACACTCTGCATTATGCACCCCAACTTTTGTAAGTGCGCAAGACCTACACTTGATGAGCAGTGACGGCATTAATGTTGCAAACCAGCTATCGTATGTTACCACAGACATTGATGGGGAAACACGTTCACAAACCCCTTGTGCTGGCGCCGACGAACATTTTGCCAACACAAACCAGCCGCCTATTGTGCTTAATCCTATCAGCGACATCACAATGGAAAACTTTCCTGACAGCAGAGATGTTGACATTTCACAAGTCTTCGACGACCCCGACGATGATAATGAAAACATTGAAATTTCATTGCTTTCGAATAGCAATCCGACACTTGTAAGCGCAACATTAGACGAAAATACAATATCACTGACTCGACTTCTTTCTACAGGCGGAGTTGCCACGATCAGCCTGAAGGCCATAAGTGCAGAAGACACAATCACGACTTCATTTTCAGTCACTTGCGTAGCCCAGGACTTACCACCAGTTGTTGTCAATCCAATCGGTCCCGTTGTTTTCTCAACATTCCCGCAAACACTCACTTTCGACTTGGATGGCGTCTTCGATGACCCCGACAACAACAACCTGTTTATGGAATACGAAGCCGAGGCCGACGGCGAATATGTAACAGCCTATGTGGATTATGACGATATGCTCGTCATTGTACGCAATACGGCAAACGAATTTACCGACAATGTTGTCGTCACAGCTACCAGCAATGGAAGAAGCGTAGAAATGAATGTATCAGTATCGGGTTCAGAAATTACAATCGAAATTTCGACTGCCGATTTCGAAGATGTTGAACTTTCGTCGCAAGGCTACTGGACACCAGCACAAGAAGGCGAAGCCCAGATGATTAGCCACGGCTGGATATTCAGCAATTACTATTCATCATATTTCTGGGGAGGTTTCACAGCTTCGAACAGAACAGACACTTCGCAGGATGGCATGGATGCGCAATACACGGCAATAACAGGCGAGGGACACAACGGCTCGTCAAACTACGCTGTTGCATATACATACGGATCACGCACCGAAATTACCGCTGCCGACGGACAGGCTCACACGGTTACCGGATGCTATGTTACCAATAACCTTTGGGCATACAAACACATGCTTAATGGAGAGTATGGTCTGGTATTTGGCGGAAGCGACGGAACAGCACCCGATTACTTTGTTCTTCATGCTACCGGCAAAGACTCGAATGGCAACACAACTGGCAGTTTGGACTTCTATTTGGCAGACTACCGCTTCGACAATTCTGATGAAGACTACATTTTAAACACTTGGGAATGGTTCGACCTTAGCCCGCTAGGCGAAGTCGTATCAATATCATTCAGTTTGGAATCAACCATCAGCAACGGCGGCGGCATGCTCACACCTGCTTACTTCTGCATGGACGATTTCAACGGAACCGCCCCCACTCCACACGAAGATCAGGCTCCATACATCGCAAATCCTGTTGCCGATTGGACTTCGAACTTATTCCCCGACTCAACAACCATTGATTTGAGCGGTGTTGCCAACGACGACGACAGCCCTGCCGATGCAATCACATATTCATTAGTCTCCAATTCAAACGAAACAGCTGTCGATGCACAAGTAGAACAAAACAACCTCAATATCACACGTCTGACCGCAGAAGAAGCAACATCAATCTTGACTTTGAGAGCAACTAGCGGCGACTTATATGTAGACTTCACGGTAAATGTGATTCTAAATTTGGTTGTAAGTGTGCGTAGCTACGAAAACGAAATGTCAATCTATCCAAATCCAACCGACGGACAAATTACCATAAGCATACCGCAGTCAACTGGATACGATTACACCATATCAAATATGATTGGTCAGGAAGTTATGTATGGACATAGCTTTGGTGAAACTACACAACTAGATCTATCAGGCTTAAACAAAGGTATTTACAACATTAACATACAAGTTGAGAATACGTCGTATGTTCAAAAAATTGTCGTAAGATAAAAAATAAATGTTCAACAATAGGATGGGCTGTCCAAAAGACAGCCTTTTCTATTTCGACAAAAACTAAATCATTCGTAAATTTTATTTATCTTTGAAGTTTAAATATATATCGGAATATATGAGAAAGCTCGCTATAATATTAATCCTAACAAGTATCGGCATCAACCTATATTCCCAAAGCGACACTGTAATATTTTCTGCATCAGGTGGTTTCTACGAAGATAGTTTTGAATTGACACTTAGCAACAATAACCCAGAAAATCGCATATTCTACACAATCAATGGAAACACACCTACTCCACAATCGTACCAATACACTCAACCATTGCACATTGACGAAAATCTATATTCAAGGTCGGATATTTACAAGATAGAGAACACCACCGACCCTTGGTATGCTCCAGACTCAATCCAAAAATGTATAGTCATACGTGCGGCAGTATTCGACACAAACGGCAACTGTATCAGTAAAGTTGCAACTAACAGTTACTTTATACTATCTCTTGGCTGTAATATGCATGGCCTTCCTGTTCTTTCAATATGCTCCGACTCTACAGGACTATTCGACTATGAAAACGGAATAATGATACCAGGCTTACACACTAATCCTGAAAATATACTATGGACAGGGAATTATTTCCAAAAAGGACAAGAATGGGAGCGCGTATGCAATATTGAATTCTATGAAACAAACAATACGGGCATAAATCAAATAGCAGGATTACGTACACATGGCAACGCATCGAGACGATACTCACAAAAGAGTATGAGATTCTACGCAAGAGAAGAATATGGAAAAAAGAAATTCAACCATTATTTTTTTCCAGAATTGCCATTTCATAAATTTAAAAGACTCGTTATACGACCGTTCAGATGTAGCCATTGGATAACATCAGGAGTTCAAGACCATATAAGCCAAACTATAGCTCGCAACTTGGATATTGATGTTCTTGCATCCAGACCAATAACTGTATTCCTTAACGGCGAATATTGGGGGATTTACTTCTTAGAAGAATCATGCGACAAGCACTACATAAGCGACCACTATGAAATAGATGACGATAGTTGCAACATTGTTAAGTATTTCGGAGGAGTAACAGAAGAAGGGAATGGTGACAATTGGTTGATAATATTTAATTGGCTAAATAATGTAACCCTTTCCGACGAAAGCAATTATGCCATAATGGACTCAGCAATTGACATAAGCAATTTTATTGACTATGAGATTTTTCAAATATTTTCAGCGAATTTCGACTGGCCAGCAAATAATGTAAGACTATGGCAAGCCGAAGATAGAAAATGGAGATGTATGCTATTTGATGCAGATGGATGCTTCTTTATGCTTTACTGGGATGCTCTTGCAAATGCATTAAGTACAACAGGAACATATCCAACTAATGCAAATAGCACATTGGTATTAAGGAAACTACTTGAAAATAAAAACTTTTCGGAACGTTTTGTCGCCCGTTTCCATCAACTTGTGGCATCTGTTTTTTCATATTCTAATACATCTATCGTTTTAAATTCTGTAAAGAATGCTATTAATGACGAAATACCTAGACAATGCGAAAGATTCGATTTCCCTCATAATTACGAACAATGGCAATACCACATTGATAGCATTGATAACTTTTTAAGGCGACAACCGACAATAATAATTGATAGATTAGAAGAGGAAATAGAAGGAATTGAACATTACCAGACATGTACTGCTTTTTCAATATTCCCCAATCCAACTAGCGATTACATAAACATCAGCATTTCCAACACCAAATGGGGAGTTGTCCGGATCGACATCTTCGACCTGCAAG
>JAEEGF010909916.1_pt1 | contig 10239 bp, 10 predicted proteins | sample 9134171 | NCBI WGS metagenome assembly JAEEGF01 (sample SAMN16246542, study PRJNA631951) | gut metagenome | biome: gut microbiome; feature: rumen; material: AP-attached | host: Bos | place: Iran: Karaj | collected 2018-10 | reverse complement strand
ACACCATTGAACATGCCGACCATTGTGCTCATAACTCCATCAACAAGTAAAGACTTAAGCCAGGCGGCAAGTTCTTCTAGTACTCTATCCATAGAATGCTACCTCCAAGTCTTTGTTTATACAGAGTTAAAGGTCCGGAAATGCTGACACTTCCGAACCTTTCTTCTCTGTATTATCCAATATGAAATTTTCAGCCCTGCATCTTGCTATAGCGCGGCAGGTCGCGCTCTCCTCTCTTCAGGAATCAGAAGAGTCCTGCAAGAAGAGGAATGAGCTTCACACCGATAAGGCAGACACCGCCACCAGCCATGAGCTGCTTGATTCCCTGGCTCTTAGCTCCAGGGTTGTCGTTGCCGTAACCCTCGAGGAGGTTGATACCGCCCCATACGCCAAGGCCAGCGCCAAGTGCGATTACAAGTGTCTGCAATACAGTGATCATGTTAGTGAAGAACGTCATACGTTTTTTGTTTTCGCCCAAAAATCCTGCTTCATACCACATCCTTCATATCTGCTCTACTTCAATAAACATTCTTCATCCGAATCCTTAGAATCTTCGGACTACTCTCCTTTCTTTGATTGAAAATAGTTAGTAGTTTCTTCATGCCCAATGGACCTAGGGGACGGGGTTTGCGGTTCATTTCCCCCATCCTGCGCACCTGATTTTGGGCATAATAATAGACCAATACTTTCAGTCTGGGCGTCCCCAGTGGTATTGGTCTATGTAAAAAACTTTTATGTCTAATAATCAGGGTATTACTATAAGTACCATGTTATTCCGTACGATTATAAACTAATCAAATATTCGCCATTTTTCTATCAAATGTATTGGCTTCTTAAATAAGTAAATAATACATCTTATTGCTAAAAAGCATAATACAAAAGCAACAGCCATCTGTATCACAGGCCATACGCTAAATAATTCTGCAACTTTTACTTTAGCACTATCATTCAGCATTATAGATACAACAATAGCAATAAATGCAAATATAGCGGAAACAAAATTAGTTGTATATGTTAAATGTTGTATTTTATATGAATCTCTTAATTCTTCTGCGTTTATCCGCCTTTCAATTATTTCTTTTATTGCCATTATATCTTCATTCATAATTTGCGTCTCACCATTAGTTCTATCACAAAACTCCTTTGAAAACAGCTGATTGCCTTTTTGAGTCTTAAAATCCCAGGAGAACATATTATTCATATTATATTCCCCCAAAAACCTTTGAATATAGCTATTCTCAGTACTTATTTTTTGAAAAAGATGAAGCCATAATTCTATTCCTTTTCCTTCACAATCATGCATCCACTTATTAATATGAGATATTTGTTCATTACATGCATGTTTTATGTTAGTAAACGCTATTATATGATTATACTGATTGGCAATCTGGTGATGAAAAAAGCCTCCAAAATCTTGACATTTATGATTGCTTCTATTGATGCACGAAATATTGTTATTAATATACGTTATACACGCATCATATTCATCTGACAGGAAGCAAATATCAGGAAATACACCTATGCTTAGCCAAAATCTTTTACTACTATTAGCGTCTATATTGGTCTCAAAGAACATAAAAACTTCACCAGATGTTCTCATTGTATTTGTCACGAATTCAAAATGCCGTTTCAGAATAGTTCTTGCTCTAAACTTCATTTCTTCCAATATACATGCCAAAGCATATTCTTTATATATATCTGCGCCTATACATCCCTCTTGCACAACTCTAATGTCTCTAAGCTTTATTCTTTCTAAGTAAAAAAATCTTTTATAGTCATTAGTATTACTAACTGCAAAATCACTTATTTTATTTTTCCACTTATCGTTTACATAGAATCTAATACTAATCAAAACAAATGAAAGCGATGCAGATTCCATTTGTATTTCACAAGCAGAAAAAAATTTTCCTAAGTCAGACTCTTGATTGATTGAAAAATGTGTAATACGAGTTTCAAAAAAATTTCTATTTGCTCTAGCATAATCTTCGTATGCCAATTCTGCATCTGGCATACAAATATTTCCTGAACTCACATAACTATCTTTAAACCTTCGAATTTGTTTTTTTAAATCATACAATGATTCTTTAGGTAAAAATTCAGCAAATTGAATATAGTCCAACCTGAAAAATGGAGCTTCTTCATTTCCATCATTTATACCAATTTGCTTATCTGCTGAATTCTCATATCTTTTCCTAAAATTTAAAGGAGTATCTACACTATCTAATATAGTCTTTGTAAAATCATCTTCTTTCCAAATTAGCTTTATAAATGAACGATGTGAACGATACAATTTATTTAATCCGATAATTACCCTGTCATAAACAGTGTTATTGATTTTCACATTGTATTCAGGATTTGAAATCTTTATTCCCCATATTTTTTGTAGATCTCTGACATCAACCTTATTTTCGTCGCTATACATGTATTTCCGCCCTCGAAACTAGTTATTAGCGTTCTTTTGCGCCTTTCGTATATTATACACGAACAAAGTATAATAGAGGTGCCCAAATTATATATCCTAGAACAAAAAGCACCTCTTCATACTCTTTTCTATAGTTTCTTACGCTTCTACTACATCATAAAGATCCTCGTCCTTAAGCGACATACGCGGGTTAAGGTTCTTGGCTATGTCATAGTTATTCTTCTTGTCATACTCACCGGTCTCTTTGTAATGAGGATGCTGAGTAACATCGTACTTATCGGAAAGAAACGGTCTCACACCACGAAGCTGCAGGATGCATTTACCACCATCCATGACAGCAAGTTCATCCATAGTCATAAGCTCTTTTCCTGTCTTCTGGTAGTTCATGGAATAGGATGGATTATTGCCGCGGCTCTCACCGGTGTTGTACATGTCGATGGTCTCTTTTCCAAGCATCTGGCTCAGGTCCTTAAGAGTTGTCTGCTCTGTGCCTCCAAGAAAAAGCTGTGAATCCATGTTACCTATAATGGTATCGCAGTTGTCCTTGTATAGAGCCTTTAGCTGCGACTTTGCCTGAAGAAACAGACAGGCACTTATCTCTCGGCTTCGGATTGTGGCTACGAGCTTTTCCAGATTGGGTATCTGACCTACGTTGGCTGTCTCATCAATAAGGCAGCGCACATGAATCGGAAGCTTTCCTCCATAGACATCATCTGCCTTTTCACACAGAAGGTTGAACATCTGCGTATAGATCAAGGCGATAAGAAAATTGAAGGTCGGGTCCGTATCACTCATGATCAGGAAAAGAGCTGTTTTTCTGTCACCAAGCATATCCAGATCAAGCTCATCATACATTGTTATGTCTCTGAGTTCCTGGATATCAAATGGAGTAAGTCTAGCTGCGCAGCTGATAAGAACAGACTTCATTGTCTTTCCGGCTGCAACTTTGAACTTCTTATACTGCCTAACAGCGAAATGATTAGGACTTTCTTTTTCCAGATCTCTGAACATCATATCTACAGGGCTCATGTAATCTTCATCATCCTCTCTGACTTCCGAAGCATTGATGAACTCCAAGAGTGTATTGAAGTTCTGTTCCTCGTAGGGTGCAACATAGTAGATGTAGCCTATAAGCGCCGTATAAAGCAGAGTCTCAGCTTTAGTCCAGAACTCATCTCCAGCTTTGCCTTCACCCTTGGTATTGGCAATCAGCGCATTCACCAACTTCAGGATATCTTTTTCCGAATGGATATAGCTGAATGGGTTGTAATGAGCACTCTTATTGAAATTGATGGTGTTAAATACTTTGATGTCATAGCCATGGTTTTTAAGGCATTTGCCTGTTTTGACGACCACATCGCCCTTAGGATCTGTGACTACATAGGAACTATGCATCTGCAAGATGTTTGGTATCAGAAAGAATCTTGTTTTACCTGAACCAGAACCACCGATAACAAGGACGTTCTTGTTTCTGGCGTACTTTGGAATCTTTGGCCTGCTGTTCATGGTGAGGCGCTCAGTCTGAGTGAGTATTACATTATTCTCAAACTTGGAATCCACAAATGGTTCAATGTCCTGAGGCTTGCCCCATCTGGCCGTCCCATACTCAGCGCCATGCCTGTACTTCTTGGCGTTCTTTCCCTTAAGATAAACCGCAAGTTTCAGAAGTCCTCCAATGGATGCCCCAACTGCGATATCAAGCGGATGAAAGCTTGGCATTGGATTGGACAACGCCACAGGAAGGACATCAATGAAATGATCTATCTTTTCCGATACATTTGCTCCTGTTGCAATTCTCCAGGCTTCTCCGAAATTTGTAGCAAAAAGTCCCGCCATGGCATAAGGAATATTCAGGATGATAATACGCTTCTGTTTCTTGTTCATCGCACCATCTCCTTTACTCTTTCTTTGACCTTTGTAACCTGCTCCTTGGCTACTTCCTTGTAATGATCAAGTTGTTTCACCACGCTTGGACGTTCTTTCTTAAAGGCTTTTGCCTTCTCGAATTCATCCATAACAGATTCCAGAGCATCAAGGTCTTTTGCCTTGAAAAAGACAGTGTACTTGGGCGGATCAGCAAGTTTATCCTTGGTTATGGCAAAGTCAACGCCATATCTTTTGGCTATTCTTTCAAACTGCTTAATTCCTTCATCGCCCACAAGCATGCTGGTGGCTCCCTGATCCTGGCTAAGGAGCTGCTTAACTGTCTGCTTGCCCCTGTACCTCTTAGGTCCCGCCACCTGCTTATGCTTCTTGTGGTTAATATATGCCCTGACGGCACTCATGATAAGCCTCCATGAGAGCTTACCGGTAGTTACCGCCAGGTTTATGGTTTTCTGCTCAACTACCTCCTGCATAAAAAATCACCCCCTCGATTATTGCTAAAAAAATTGTTAACTCCATTGTTTTTATCGCCAAAACATGCTAATATACTTGTACAAAGTAGTGCATGACACTACTGGGCTGGTCGTAAGACCCGGGTCCAACGATACGGTGTGGGTGTCCCACACCATTTTTTTTGCCATGGAGATTGTATGAAAGAAATTAGTGTTTTCATTGATGAGTCAGGGGACTTCGGAAAGTTTAATAAAAAATCACCATTCTATATAGTTACTATGGTGTTCCATGATCAGGCATCTGATATTACCTCCTGCTTAGATTCACTTGAACATGAATTATCATATCTTGGCTATCCTCACCACTGTTTACATGCAGGTCCGATCATCAGGATGGAATATGAATTCAAAGAAGAGGACATAGTTGTCAGACGAAAACTCCTCATGAAGCTTATGGGATTCATCCGAAAGGTTAAAATCAAGCATAAGTCTTTCTACATAGATAGACGTCACACTGAAGATATTACAGATGCAACCATGCAGCTTTCAAAGCAGATTGGAACATGGATAAAGAATAACTATGAATTCCTGCTCCCCTATGACACAGTAAAAATCTACTATGATAATGGGCAAGTTGAACTGTCGCGAATCTTAGGTTCCGTGCTTAATGTTCTTCTTCCATCAGTTGAAACCAAGAAAGTTATCCCATCTGACTATCGCCTGTTTCAGGTAGCGGATTTTATCTGTACAATGAAGCTGACAGAGTTAAAAATATATGAACACAACATGTCCAAGCAGGAGCTTCGATTCTTTGGTGGTGAAGATGGTGCTTGGAAGAATTATATTAAAGATCTAAAGAAATATGAGCTTGAATGAAACGAGAGCATTGCATAAATTCTGCAATGCTCTTTGTCATTATAAAAATCGCATTCATAAACTCATATCTCTATCACGTTTCTTCTGCCACTGCTCCAGTAACTTGATGATTGTATCCTCCATCTGCTTCGGCGTATAAGACTTAGGAAAGTATTTCTTGATTGTGTCATGTTTCAAAGTCACACGATCTACATCTTCTTTCTTTTCCTCAGACATGATCACATTCATGGCTTCCTGAGTTATTCCTTCCTCCTGGAACAGCTTCTTGATACGCTGTGCCTGTGCTAAAGAAGGTGCTGACTGAGAATAATCCATAGCTTCAAGGAGCATCTTCTGTTCATGGTCATAGAGATATGAGATTTCAACTGCGGTGTTTAGACCGATTTGCTTGTTATCTACCATTTCAAGGAACTCTGGGAGAAGGTAAGTCAGGCGTATATAGCGCTGGATGTTTCTAGCACTTTCACCGGTATTTTCAGCAACAAGATTATCTGACCTGAACTTCGTGCCAACTTGGCACGAAGTTAAATCTCCCCTCGCCCCCTGATGCTTAATCGCCTCTAACTTCATTCTGAGTGCAAAGGCTCTCTCACTTGGCAGTAACGTTTCCCTCTGTAGGTTCGCATCCACCATGAGTATCGTTGCAGCATCATCATCCAGATTTCTCACGATACATGGAAGTGTCTCTTTTCCAGCAATCTCCGAAGCATGACATCTTCTGTGGCCCGACACAATCTCATACCCACCTTCATCTCTTGGGCGTACAATTGCTGGAGTGAGTACCCCGAACTCCCTGATGCTCTGTACAGTCTTATCCATCTCCTCATCATCCAGCACCTTAAAGGGATGGTTCTTAAATGGATGAAGCTCCGATAAAGCAATATCTGTAACCTGCTCTTTTCCCGGTTCATTCGTAACCTCTTTTGAACTATCAGGAGCACTGCCAAAAATGTCATCATAACTCGAAAGCTGAATGTTTCCGCGCGATTTCTGCATTCTTTAGTACCTCCTTTGTGAGATTTCTGTATGCTTCTGCCACCTTTCCCTTGGGATCATGCTTGTAAATACTCTCTCCAGCAGCGCTTATCTCAGCAGCCCTTACAGAGTGAGGAATCTCTGTGTCATAGACCTTGATCTTGCCTCCATACACGTTCCTTACAAGCTCAGATATCTCTTTTCCGTAGTTGGTCCTTCCGTCCACCATGGTAAGCAGGATTCCATCAATCTTAAGACCTGGATTCATCTGCCTTTTCACCTTGCTGACAGTCTGAAGAAGTGCTTCAAGACCCTTTGCTGATAAATACTGTGCCTGCATTGGGATTATGAGCTTATCTGCTGCAGTCATAGCATTGATGGTAAGCATTCCAAGTGAAGGATTGCAGTCGATAAGGATCACATCATAGTCGCTCTTTACGCTATCCAGATATTCCTTGAGAATTCTTTCCCTTGCCATGACATTTACAAGAGATACCTCCATGCCAGCTAAAGAAATATTGGCAGGTAAAAGATCCACACCTTCCTTGTGATGAATTATACCCTCGCCCTTTTCAAGCGGCTCTTCCTTCAGGACCTTGCTCATGATGTCAGTTACCGTAACAGGAATGTCATCAGTCTTTGGATATCCAAGGCTTATAGTAAGAGAGCCCTGTGGGTCAAGATCAACCAACAGGACTCGTTTGCCTTCATTTGCAAGGCCAATGCCTATATTCTCTGTACTCTGTGTTTTCCCTGTGCCACCTTTCTGGTTGACCAGGGCGTATACTGTTCCTCTACTCATCTTCATCATCTCCTATGTTTTTATATCTGTCCCATTGCCATGTCATGATTAACCTGAGTCTCGTAATGGGTTTCAATCGTTAACGGCGCGTTATACAGTGCCGCAATAAGATACTGCCTTGTGTTTCGTACTTCTGTGGTGTTTCTGCTAAGAGCATCAAGCACGTAGACGATATGCTCATATTCAAGCTTTTCAAACTGTCTTTTGACCAGCCCTGCCGGCTTTCTGACTCCTCCAATGACGTAGTAGTCTGTTTTTCCTGCAAGGACATCAACCATAAGGTCAGCTATCTCATTGATCAGCTTGGAATCCTGTGGATATCGTTCATCAAGGACACAAATATCTATATTGTCATGGACAGTCCTGATAATCTCATCCAATTCACTTTCATCATCTCTTCGCTTCTCTTCGTTTCGAGATGTCTTTTCCCCTGGGGGATATATCTTTATCTGATTAGAAGAGAAAAGAATAGATTCAGTATTATTAGAATCAGTATTATTATTCTCAGTATTAATAGATTCCGGTTTTGAGAATTCTAGAGTTCTGCTTTCCGGAATTCCAGAGTTATCATTTTGAGAATTCTGCTTTTCAGAATTCTGATTTCCAGAATTCTTATTTTGAATACTCCTTTCCTTCGGTCCGGACTGATTTGAAAGAATCTTCTTAACATAAATAAGCTGCGCTTTTCCCTGGCCTTTATTGTCTTTTTCAATAAGACCGACATCCATTAGCTGTTGCAATGTGTTGCAGGCTTTTGTGTTGGCACAGCCAAGAGTTTTATTTATCTCTGCGATCGTATAAACGATATAGACTCTTCCATGTTTGTCGAACCAGTTATTTTCAACTGAAAGACTCATCCTATCAAGCAGAAGACCGTAAAGTATCTTGGCATCACTTGTAAGATCTTTGAACCTGCCGTCGGTAAACAGCAGCTTCGGTACCCTTATAAAACTGAACAGATCAGCTTCCTGACCGTAAAAGTATTCAAACTCGCACATTCTCATCATTCCTCTTTTTCTCAAGAATCTTACGGGTGCACCAGCCAATGCATGGCCAGTGCGCTCCGTAAGGACAGTCCTTTGCACATGGTTTACGCGTCTGGTTGTTTCTCTTAATGACGTAGTAGCACTCAGAATGCCTGGTGCATTCGCCCTTTCTTGTCCCGAAGTAGCAATACCTGCAGTCTTCAGGCTTGTCAGCCGCGTAATATTCCATTAGATTGCTTCGCCTCCTCTGTCTCTGTGAGGCTTTGTTACTTCCTTAGCTTTGTCTGCCTTTGAGATATCGACATCCTTTGTAGCAGCTCTCTCATCGAACTTTTCTGCCAGCTCGAAGACCTTTGTGTCAGCATCGTAGTGATAAACGCTGTCAGTGAGCTGATCTGAAAGCTCTACCGTTGTTGCGTTCACTTCTCTGACCATCTGCTCAAGACTGGCTGTATCGAACTTCCCGTTGTCGGGAATGATGAGAACTTCATGAATGCTGCTGGGTAAAATGAAAAAGCTGCCTCCAGCTCTCTCCGCAGCCTCATCCATGAAGTTCTGGTAAGCGATTACTCCTGCTCCATGGACATTTCCTTCCACGGAAGCAACAAACATCTGCTCCTGTTCTGGTGGAATGTTAAAGCCCAGCATCTCAAGGTCTTCAACTCCCATCTGCTTGGCAAGTACCTCTGCCATACCCTCGATGACCAGAGGTCTGATCTCAGGAGCATTCTTAAGGGCATCCTCATGAAGCTGTTCAGCTGTGATGCCATAGTTATCAAGCATCTGGTTTGTGACAAGTATCGAACCGGTTCCTGAAAGAGGACCTTCCGAGATAATGAACCTGTAGACCACTGCCATGTCCTCAATCTCCTTATGAGGAACTGTCTCAAGAGTGCTTCTGTTTCTTTCTGCAGAAACGATCTCGATTGCCAGTGTGGACTTCATCTTGTCGTAGTCCTTGAAGGACTCGATATCAAAGTCCGGTCTGTTCTCCAGCGCCTCAGTCGCAATTGCCGCAGCCTTTGTCACGATTGAATCGTAGGAAGTGCCGCTGTTGTACTCCTGATAGAGGCTGTCCAAGTTGAGGTTGACTCCGATCTCACCTTCATCAGGCTTAACCGTGAGGCCTTCATAGGTCTCATTCATCTTTTCCACTGTTCGTGGCTCGACAGTCACTGTCTGGCCGCCCGTTTCTTCCATAGCTTCCTTCACATCACCCGCAAGTTTTTCCTTGAACTCTTCGAAATTCATCATTCTTTTCCCTCCTGTAAATGAATTTGCCCAGCCCGTTTTTGGGCATGAGAAAAGAGCAGTCATTCTGTTAAGAACAACTGCCCTTTTATGTAAATCGTGATGAAATTAGGAAGCCCTAGGCCTCCCCACGTGATGATGCCGAATTGATAGTTTCTACACCAGAAATACGCCAGCTCTACACCAATTGGCTTAAAAATATGTAATAATATGTAATGAAATGTAAAATTGGGAAAAGCTGAAATGCGCGATATGACTGGATATGTAACGAAATGTAACTAAACGTAAAAACCACCGGTTCTTACGATTCCTAGTTTCATTTTTTATGTATCTCCTTCTAAAAATGCTTTATTTAAGCCATTTGTTATCTCAGCTTATTATACCGAGTGCCACGACGAGTACCATTTATCTATTATGACATAAAAATAGTCCTGACACAGCGAATATATATTACCATGTCAGGACGGATTTGTAAAAGCATGCAGTAATGGAACTAGGGGACGGGGTCAATGTCATTTAGATAGCAAAAATCATAATAACAGTATATTATTATAGGCATGATAAATCCAAACAAAATATATCCAGTTCTCG
>JAEEGF010548308.1_pt1 | contig 10240 bp, 11 predicted proteins | sample 9134171 | NCBI WGS metagenome assembly JAEEGF01 (sample SAMN16246542, study PRJNA631951) | gut metagenome | biome: gut microbiome; feature: rumen; material: AP-attached | host: Bos | place: Iran: Karaj | collected 2018-10 | reverse complement strand
GTCAATGCCCAGCCCTTATGTATTGAAGCATATTTCATCTATGATTTGTAAATTTCTAGAGCTTGAATGAGTCAGGAATTAGATAAAAGCAGTTCCTCTTTCGCAGGGCCTTTGAGGCGGCCGGTACTTGGCGAGGTATTTTCGAGCCTAGTACCGTTGCCAGACTCAATGGAGTGCAAACGTACCAAGAAGAGGAATGCTTTTATCTAATTCCTGACGGAGTAGAAAGTACAAAAAAGTATGACATCTTGAATCAGAGATTCAAGATGTCATACTTTTCGGCGCTCATCAGCCCCTGGGAAAGTCGTCGTGTATAAGGCCTGCATCAATATCTCCGCCGTCATCTTCCCAATCCAGATCACCCTCAGCCTCTGACAGTTCCCCTGCATACCTTGCATCCGTCAGGATCTGCCTGAACAATCCGTGGCACCCTTCCGAGCAGTCCCTCCAAGTGGCGTCGAAGTTGCCGGTGTACCATGGGTCTGCCACATCGCCCTTCCTTCCGGCAAAATCCAGCATCATGAACAGCTTCCCATCCGGGTCTCCACCAAAGATGCGCCTTAAGTCTCTCATATTTGCACTGTCCATTCCGATTATGAAGTCAAACTTATCATAATCCGCCCTCGATGTGAGCCGAGCTCTCTTTTCGCTTACCCCCAGCTCATTGTCCAGTGTTCCGATACCGTTCTCCCTGAGCTTGGCTCTGGCCGGCGGATACACAGGACTGCCTACGCCATTCCAGATCTCATCTGTATGCGTAGCACTGGACTCAATGTGAAAATGCCCTAAGAGCCCCTGCTTATTAACTATGTCTTTCATAATAAATTCCGCCATTGTGGACCGGCAGATATTGCCGTGGCAGACGAATAGTATTCTTATCATCCCGTAAAATCCCTCTGTTTCTGCGGTTTCCCGCATTTTATAATTTTAGTGTTTTGGGGTTTACACCGCATAATCTGGCATATTTTGGTGTAAAGTAGTCGGCAAAAAGGGTAAAAAACAGGGTAAAAGTAAAATTTTTACCCTTCAGTATTTGTGCGGCTTTCAGACTATTTTGAGGTTTTTCAATTCTTTCTTTGCATCCTCAAATCCTATATGAGTATAAGTGTTTAATGTAACACTTATATCAGAATGCCCCATAAGATACTGAAGTGTTTTGGGATTCATTCCCGACTTTGCCATATTAGAACAATAAGTATGCCTGCATACATGTGGTGTAATCTTGGGAATCTGAACTTTATAAGTCTTATTGTACTTCTGAACAATATGCTTAAAGTAATGTTCCCAATGCAAAGAGTATACCACGCTTCCATCTTTATCAAAATAGAGAAACCCTGTTCTCCCATCAATCATAGGTTCTGTCTTTGGAGGCTTTCTGTTGTTGATGATTTTTTTGAAACACTCCTCTACATCAGGTGTCATTGGCAGTACTCTTTTCCCACTTTCTGTCTTAGTTTCTTCTATATAGTATCCGACAGTAGCTCTCTTTTGTAATTGATGATCCACATTTATACTGTGATTTTTAAAATCTATATCTGAGATTGTCAGACCACAAAACTCAGATATCCTCATACCGGTCTTGAACAATATATAAATGCCTTCATAGTATCTCGAAAAATGTGTATCCTCATGTACAAATTTCAGGAACTTACGCTCTACTTCTCTTGAAACCGCTTCCCTCCGAACACTATCATTTACCAAGACAGTAACCAGTTCAAATTCAAATGGATTTTTCCTTATCAGATCGTCATCAAAAGCCAATTGGAACGCAGGCCTTAATATTCCTCTAATGTTATGAATCTGGCTATAACTCTTTCCCTGTTCCCGTTGAAGCTTTATAAGCCATATCTTAGCATCAGATTTTCTTACAGTGTCAATTCGCTTTTTTCCAAATGGATCTTTACGCAAAAAATTTAGGACTGTATTATAATTCATTCGCGTATTTATCCTGACTCCGATTTTGGTTGCCACATATTTCTCAGCCAAATCGCAGACACTCATGTTACCACCATTTGTAACAATCTTATCAAACTGATCTGCTTGAATTTGCTTTTTCATTTCTCGCAATGGTACTGTGAATTTTTTCCCTGGAGGCATCTTATCGTGTATATCCAGTCTCCAACTATAAATATCTTTTTCCTTTCCATCCCAAGAAATGTACCGATACCTGTATCTTCCATCTGGCCTTTGTGTTTCTCCTTCATGAAGAATACGACCTTTGTTGTCTTTTCTCCTTTCTTTCATATCAAGCTCCTTTCCTTAGAAAAGTGCTTTGATTATCTGAATCTATAATAATCATGACTTACCTCTCAGTCCACATTGACATTTTTCACACTACAATTGCCTCATCAAGATACTCTTCAAATCTTTTTCTCTTAATTCTCACATGTGTCCCAACCTCTAAAATGAAGCCCGGATCATCCTGCTCAGCTATCAGACCTCTTAATCTTTTTTCTCCAATTCCATAGTACTCTGCCGCTTCCTGTATGCTTAATGAGTATTTCCTCCAAATTGGTATCTTACTTTCTTCCATATTGTCTTCTCCTCGGCAATCCTAACTGGATTTGTATTGCTTTATTTATATCTTTTTTCATAGTTTCCTCAGATACTGTTCCCAAATAAGTAAATAGTTTTGTTTTATCTATGGTAGAAATCTGCTCTGCCATAATTGAGGATTTTTCATCAAGGCCTCCCATATGGTCTATAATCACGTGAGTAGGTAGCCCTCTGCTCTTATAGATTTTTGTTGTAATAGGTAAAACTGTAGTTGTTGGTGAAAACCTATTCCCTACATTATTCTGTACTACTAAAACTGGTCGTATTCCGCGTTGCTCGGAACCAACACCTTCTCCAAGATCAGCAAGATAAATGTCCCCTCTCTTAATCTCATCCAAACTTCATCACCCCTTCCTATGTAAAAGAGCGCTTTCTAAAATAGAAAAGAAAGCGCTCCAGAAACCATCAAAAAACTGTATTGTTTATCTATTTGTCCTCGACACCCGGATTTCGGAAGTCATCAGGCGGCTGTAGCTGACAGCTCCATAGGCTCTTTACCTCCCCGCGGATCTCGCCGGGCCGCTCCCATTACGATGAGTTGTGGCTGAGCGGAAGTATCATTATCCATGTTATTGTCATCGCCAGACCGGTGCTATCGGCTTTCAGTGAGGCTATATCGCACAAGGCGTACCTTTGGGGCTTGAATAACAGGAACGTACCTGATGAATGGCTATTTACTTTTCAATGTCCGACAAATGAGTTTTTGTCCTCTCATCTATCCGAACAGGGAAAGCTACTTTGGTACCCTTATTTTTGAAACTTTTTTATTTTTCTTATTGCCTCGTTCAGAGATTTGAGAACATTTTTATGAGAAACACCTTCCAGTTCTGCAATCTCCCTAACAGTTAAACCATTATAAAAATATAGTTTCAATCTCCTGCGCTGAACCTCTGTAAGCGACTCAATGCTCTTTCTGATAGCAGCCATTTCTTCCAATTGTATTGCTATGTCTTCCGGTTCATCCTTAGAAAAAACAGAGTAGATATACTCGGTTTCTCCTTCAACATAACCATCTAGAGAGCAGCTTCGAATCCTCCTCATACGATGTTTAGACTCATTCCTGTCAAACTCCTTGAATACCTCTCCCTGGTCTTTTGATAAAAACAAACATGATGAAAGTGCACCAAGTTCCCCATTGTATTTTTTCCTAAACTCCTCTGGTGTAAGTTCTGTTATAACTGCAAAGTGACAACCTCCGGTAAACCCAGGATATTCCTTATAAAGGTCTATAATCTCGTATTCCTTGTTATTTTCATTACTATTCATTTTCCGTTTCCTCCGATTTTTGAAAATTGATAAGTTTCAAAAACCGGTATTTACGGATATCTACCTACTGAGGTCTCCCAAATAAAAAGGTGCATATCTGAAACCAAATCAGAGAAAACAGAAAGACTGCTCCAATCCCGTTCCAAATCTGTAAGCAAAAAAGGGCAAAATAAAAAGACGTAGCAAAACAGATACCCATGATGGATAGTTCTCTCTGTTTTGCTCCGCCTTTCAACGATTCTGTGCCGTTCCTAGCCGTTTAAGCAAACTCTTGCTACCTGCCGCGAACTTTCAAGGTTCTATGCCTGATCCAACGCCTGATACAGATAGCTCAGTCTATATTCATTTGAGTGTGCCTATCGGTTATTCAAGCCTATACGACACATCTGCGATTCCTAAAAAGTCTGAATCCTTCTTCGTCATTGATTGCAATCAGATAGTTGTGACATCTGATGCATTCACTCTCAGCTTCCCCATAACCGAGTGTGACAAAATACCTGCCACAAAATGGGCAATAAACTTTAGTTTTTTGCTTTCTTGTAATAATTCTTCCCTTCATTTTTCTACAAACCTCCTACAAACCACCAATATACAATCGTTTCATACAAGATACCTTTTCCTATTACTTGAGTATCTTTCGCGAAACAAAATAGCTGATGTGCAACAAAACTTTTTAATTCTGTTTCACATCAGAAATTTCAATGATGTGCCCTTAACCATAGAATATCTTATAGAGGTAATGGCATATGAACAAAGATATTAAAGTATTTTTAGAAGTACTGGCAAAAGCTGTCAAAAAAGCCCGCAAGGCTATACATATAAATCAATTGAAACTAGCAGAAATGTCCAACCTTGAATTATCCAGCATAAAAAGAGCAGAAAATCCCAGAATTGCTGATGATTTAAAGCTTTCCACTTTTATTTTTGTCGTACGAACCCTTAATCTTGATGCTAATAGCATAGTGTATCCTGAACGAATAGATAATGCCCCAACTAAAGAAGCCATGCTTAATCTCCTCGCAACAAAGTGCTCAGAAGATGATTGCAAGTTTATTGAGTCTGCATTCAGAGATCTCGTCAACATGGCACACTCCCGTAATACTGCTGAGATAAAGGAATAAAAAAGAGTCTACTCCTCCATTAACGGAAAAGCAGACTCTCCACATGCTATCTCATGTGCCCGGCTCCAAGCTTTTTTCTATTCTAAAATGTATGACATTTACCAAGTTCGTCCGCTTGCATTTCTGACAGTGCAGCGGAAAGTTAATTAATACTGTACTCTCCTGTACTTTAATTCTTGTTTTCTTATCACAATCTGGGCATCTGACCCATCGTGTTTTCTTTTCTTCATTCATAGGCAAATTACTCATTAAGAATGCGGATAAGAATGCAACAGATATGTTCTACCACATTGTCATTTTATTATCAATGCCAGTTGCACGAATCGACGTTTTTTTGTCGTGAATAGACGCCAGGCCGTCAACATGCCGTTATGCTTCTTTTTTCCTCTGATTCAGGTAGTAATTTGCCATCTCAAGATATGGATTTCTCCATTCTGGAGCATTGGCACGCATCTCGGCGTCCTTAGCGTCCATAAACTTACAGAACTCATCAAAGGAATAGCGTTTACTGCTACCATCATACATATACCATTTGCTGGCAGCATTTGGATCCTGTTCAAGAAGTCTTTCACGGGTAGTCTTCTGATTCTGCCTGAGCTTCTCAACGTTACGCTCAATTAACTCACCCTGCATCTTCATAAACTCATATCCGTCCATAGCTTTCTGTATCTTACCGTTTTCATAGTTCTCAGCTATGAGCCGCTTAACGTGTTCTGCTTCTGTTTCTTCCTGCTGCTTATTTTCTATAGCAGTCTCCTTTGCCTCATCTATCGCTTTATCTGTATCGCCAAGGAGTTTTTCCCATTCTTCATCCGTCAGCTCTCCGAGATCCTTATCACCACTCTGCGTAGCAAATAAGCCTGCGGTCTCTTCCAGCATTTTTAGAAGGACTGACGCATCAAATGTTTCGCCTGTCTGTTCTTTTGTAAAGGATACTTTAGATCCGGAAATTGCATCGTTCCAATTGCTCTTTTTGGAGATAGCCTCATCAAGTGAAGTATACTCTGATTTCCCAAGTGGATCAGTGACCCCTTTTAACACACTGTAGCTCCCAAAAGTATATCCGGTACCTGTATCATGAGCATCTGCATACTGACAGTATGCAAACATCTCAACAGCTGAGGCATTCTTTGGATCCACTTCATTTATGTTAACATCGATATCTTTGCCTCCTACATGTACTCTGACGATCGGATTATCCAGGCCCGGCTTAAAAACTTCCGATGCAGTCATGACATAACTCATATTGCCAACAAGTATGGAACTCATTCCACCAAGAGGTGTAACAACTTCATCTAAATCTTCATTATCACTTATTTCTACTGTTTTTTGTGCCCCATCAATTGAAAGTGCCCCCTGATAGCTGACAGCCTGAAATCTTATCCCTGAAAACATACCAAAGCTGCCTGTATCTCCCCATACTTTAGTTCCTGCAAAAGATGTCGCATTTTCTACTGGTTCAAGTGAAAAGCCAGTACCCACACCTGATGTCATCATAACTTCCATCAGCCTGTTTATGTGGGAAAGAAGCTGCTCTGCTCCAAGTGTGCTTACTCCCATTATCTTAAAATTATTTATGGAGCCATTTAACTCCGATAGAAAATCCATTTTTTTGAAGATGTCATTAGGCGCCACACTGTCAATTGCATTCATGGCTTCATCTGCAAGTTCCTCAGTATCACGGATATACGAGCACAATGCAGCAAATTCTGTAAAATCTGAATCTGTCGGATCCACGTCATAAGGATCTATCTCCTTTGAGAACTCATTGCCGTTTTCATCTGTTCCGGTTGCTGTATATTTCCTGCTATCGCCCATCACATCGATTCTTATCTCAAACTTCTGCATCATCCCCTGATAAGAATAGGCGGTTTTGCCGTCAGCAAGTTGCGTTGATGTCATTCCTGAGTTCCACACATTTGCCGTTATAACTCGTGTATAGCCTTTCTTTGCAGGCTCTTCTTTTGCCAGGGCATCCACAACCTCAGGTGAATCCTCATTTTTTTCAAGAATAGCACTCTGGAAATCGCTGTTTCCGATTGTCTGATTTGAATAAAAGTGGGCACTCTGTACAAATGCGCTCTGCGTGTAATAATAGTTTCCGTTTGTTATGGTATTTGGCATAAGTGTTCCTTTCTGCAGCTCATCTGTCATTCAGAGCTGCTCCACTCTCCTGAAAGGACCAAGTGGATACATATTTGTGTGTTACATCATTTTTTCTTTGGTTTCACCTTCTTCATTTCACATATTTTTAATAGCTATAGCCATTTTAGAACGCCAAGAAGCCTCTCAACGCCCCTCGGTGACATTGTATTTCCCATATCAAGTTTTAATTGTTGCTCATACCAACTCCTAAAGTCTAAGTTTGTATGCACACCTGCCTTTGGCGTGGCATTACTTACCTTAAAGTGTGCTGACACAAGATTCATCGTCACATCATTTTTTTCAAGCTTTCCCTCATCCTGAAGGTGATACAGCTTTACGGAAAGATCAATAAAGTTGCAGTTTGAGCCATCAACGTTATCAGCATCAACTATGCGTTCCTCAATTCTCCCGTCATCATATCGCAGCCTCACAGTATACTCTGAATCAGAGTCTTTACTGCTGTAAACATCAGCACTGTAACCATACTGACCATCATACCAGTGATGTGTGGGCTTGCCCGACGCTTTAACCATAGCAGAGTCTGTGATGTCCTCTGAAAAGCATTTTTCAAGTTCTCCATAACTACCACCATTTGCATTGGCCTTTTCATATAGCTTGTTTGCAAAGGTTTCAGTTTTTGAATTGATTCTTTCTTCAATCTGATATTTTCTGTTATCAGTTCGATTTCCAGAGAAAGTACTGACATAACCTATATATTGGGAATTTATCTGCATATATCTGCCCCTTTATCCATATATTCGTATTAGTATAACTACTGGCAACTATTGGATCTAACCTCATATTTCTCAACTTTCCTATTAAAAAACCGAATATCATCAGATTTCTCAATCCTTTGATATCCGGCAAATCCCTTGCTGATTATAATATCGGTATTGCTTTATATGTTTTTAATAGCTGTGTCACAAATAGACTATAAAATGACATGAATAGTTCAACATCGTTCATTATTCATTTACAAATCCCATATACCCTGAATCATAGCCACAATCAATTTGTACAGTTTTCGTAGTATAGGTAGTATTTGAAGGAACTGGATATGTAAAATACAACTTGCTTTTATCCCAATTCAATTTTGGTTCTCCTACTGAGTTTCCTGTATAGAACCATTTTTCATAAACATAATTTGTATGGAATTCAGTAAAATCAACATTATCAATCATTACCATGCCATAAGCGCCCTCTTCTTTACTGATAATCCCATATATTTTATATCTCCCCTTAGTATCCTCTGCCATTTTTATAAGAACATCTGCATCTTCTTTCCAATCAATAGTATTATTCCAAGCAATCGGCTCAAAGTTGTATTCATTTATCACTCTATCAATCACCTGGCTATACTCAGAGGCATCATTAACATAAAGAGAAGATTCTTCATTAGATTCATATGTATGTGTAACCTCACTTGGGGCATCAGACACTATAATTTCCTCAGCCGGCTCATATTTCAGCTGACTGATATCCTCATGTGCTTCTGTTGTTCTTCCACATCCATATATTGACATGAAACAAAAAACACATGCTAGCATTACAATAACTTTCTTCATCTTTCACCTCTCAGTATCATGGCCTACAGTTTTCCAATTCCATTCTGGGAATCTTTACAAATATTTCCACAAGATCATGATCAAGCTGTGTGCCCGCAACTCCCATAATGATATCCATGGCTTCTTCATGAGTTTTTGCATCTTCATAAGCTCGCTTCATAGTTATAGCTGAATATGTATCTGCAATGGCTATTATTCTTGAAGCCAATGGTATTAAATCACCTCTTATTCTGTAGTATCCGTTTCCATCAACTCTTTCATGATGGTATAATATCCACTCAGTAATACCATCGTAGTAATTAAGCATCTTTGCTATTTTGGTTCCACGTTCAGGATGTGTACGCATTATCTCCCATTCAGCAGCATCAAGTTTCATCGGTTTATTCAGTATCTCATCTGCTATTTCCAGTTTCCCAATATCGTGCATGAAAGCTGCATATTCCAATACGATTGGGTTCAACTCATCTTGAAGCTCTTTTGGAAGACATTCATAAAAAAGCCTGGTAATATTCTGAACATGTTTACAATGATACTCTACCTCTTTGTTCTTGAAGAAAAATGAAACCGGCCCATCCATATAGTTTATACTCTCCAAACTAAATGCCGAATACCTTGGAAGTATTTTCTTCGACTGATATTCGGCAACTTTGGTTATATTTTAATTGGTATAAATACCGAGTTCCATATGTATTGCATGAATAGACGTGATAATGGCATGAATAGTTTATGGGCTAGATCATAACTACTGCGCAAAACTCATCCTCAGTACAAGCAATAGCAAAACTCCCACCGTATTTTGCAGTTACTTCCTCTACATTAGTAAGCCCTATACCATGGCTTTCCTCTGAGGTGATCTGCACCTTATTATCTACAATCGTGACTTTCTGCACCACAGGATTCTTTACCATAAGTATCAGGTTATCATCTTTCTCAACAAATTTTACCTGTATGGATGCATTGCTCCCGGAAACGATGACATTTTCACACTCATGTATTGCATTTTCTATGAGATTTCCCAGAATAACAACAATATCCTCATCAGAAATCCTTATATTGTGAAGATCGCTAACGGCAAATGTCATTCCTATTCCTTTCCCTTTAGCAACACGGTATTGCTGGTTCAGAACCGCATTCACGACAGGATGCCCCACATTGATTTCCGACATTTCAACTGCAATACTTTTAGTCAGCTGCTCCGTAAACTCTATTGCAGTCTCCGTATCACCGCCATTTAGAAGCTCCTGCAAAGTAATGAGCTGTTTTTTATAATCATGAAGTTTCTTTCCCTGACGTTCATACAGTGACTGCATATCCCGAAATGCCTGCAGCTGATTCTGCTTACTTTCAAGCTGTATTTCAGATAAACGTATCTTCTCATCCTTAATCAGGGAATCCTGCAAAAGAAATAAGGAAATAAAATTAACTACAAGCAGCACAGCCGACACAGTTCCCTGAAACACCATGTTGCCTGACGGCGATACAAAAAATGCATACGAAAACAATCCCACGATTGCCGTAACAAGCGGAAGCCATATAAAAGACTTAAGCAGTGCATATTCTTTTTTCAAGTATTCTTTCAACAAAGGC
>JAEEGF011482618.1_pt1 | contig 10242 bp, 11 predicted proteins | sample 9134171 | NCBI WGS metagenome assembly JAEEGF01 (sample SAMN16246542, study PRJNA631951) | gut metagenome | biome: gut microbiome; feature: rumen; material: AP-attached | host: Bos | place: Iran: Karaj | collected 2018-10 | reverse complement strand
AATCCGTATCTTTGTGCTGTAGGTTATACCACTCCCCAGCGAATACAATACCCCTACCGACACAGCACAAGCGGACACGGCTCCGGGGAACTCCGTAGAAAAACCCTCTACGGAGTTTTTGTTTTGCCCTCCTCCTGGAGTGGTGTATCTGGTACACCGCCCCTCCGATCCTGGGGGATAACAGAGGAGACTCTCTCCTCCTTGGGGACTCTCTCTGGGAGAGTGGAGATCCGGTGCAATCTCCCTCCCGGCTCCCGGCCCGGATCGGTTTACTAAAGTAGTTGAAAGTAGTATCCGGAGACCTGGGAGATCCGGCCCCCAGGAGGCCCGGACAGATCCCCGGGATACCGGCTCCTTGAGCTGTCCCGAAAACCCCTCCAGACCGCCCTCTGTGGGGGATTTTAATCCAGCTCTCTCCACTCCTTTCCGGAGGATCTGGAAACCCAACCGGAGGGATTGTGTAATATCCGGTAATAACTTGTAATATCCGGTAAGAAATTGTATCTTTGCGGAGGTAGATAATCCAGAGACAGATATGGCAAAGAAACAGACAGACACCCAGGAGGAGATCCGGAGACCCTCCCTCCGGTCTCTCTTTGACAAGATCCTCTCCACCTTGGAGACGGAGATAGACCGCCTCCCGGACACCCTGGAGGGAGTGACCCCGGAGAGGAGATTGGATTTCATATCCAAAAACCTCCCTCTCCTCCTCAAATACCGGGAGTCCGGACAAGGAAATACCTCCTTTCTCTCCGACTGGGGAGACTGACAGAAAATGCGGATTTTGACCCCCAAAAAATCGGGGATTCACTAAAGATTTAGGTCTTTTTCTGTCGGAAATATTTTTTCTATGTGCTACTCCAAGTCAGTATCCGAACTCCGATCCTATGGAATACCGGAGATAACCAGGGGACTCCGGAGACAGAGGTACACTCTCCACAAGATAGACCTCCTTTTCAAACCGGACTCCGGGGATAAGGTGGAACTCTCCCCCTCCTGGACACAGAGGGACAGACTCTCCGGAGGACAGAAGAAATCCGGGGAGATAAAAGTCTATATCCGGAAAGACTCCTCCGGTCTCTATATGGATCTCCAGTATACTCTCTCCTTTGCGGACGGAAAGAAAAATCCGGTCTCCCTCCGGTATGATCTGGTAAGGAGGGAAAGCAATCTCAAACCGGGGACTTATCGGTATTATATCAAAGATCCATACTCTCCGGACGGAGTGGGGATCTGTACCCGGCTGTACTTTATTCCGGAGTTGGGAGAGTTTGTCCCCCGGTCTATCCTTACCTCCTGGAGAGTCCGGTACTCCCAACAAAGGAAAGGACACAAGGATAGATATTTCTATCCCGGTACCAAGACCCCAGATCCCAAGTATAGAAAAACCCACTACCGGGGACAAGAGACACCCTTTGGACGGAGATCCAGGGAACTCCGGGAGGAAAGGGAATACCGGGACTCTCTCTCCCTTGTGGGTATGGGATACGGAGTGGGATTGATACCTCGGGAGGAGGAGTGGGAACTTATCCGGGAGTATTGCAGAGTTACCGGACGGAAAACTGTCCCCAGGAGTCCTCTTTCTCCCCGGTCAAGGAGATTATACCTACGGACTCCATAACCCCGGGAAATCGCCCGGAAACGGCCAAATTTGGCAAATCTGGAGGACCTCTGGGAAATGTCCCGGGAAATCCATATCTTTGCACTACAAATCTCCTTACTCTGTTTCTTTAGGAATTTGTTTACCTACCCCTCCGGAGAGTGATCCCCGGGGGGATCTTTTTTGTCCCCTCCGGCTTGCCGGGATCGGCACTCACCGCCACCCCTCCTCCTGGGGTGCATATTAAGTTACCAGATACCCTCCAGATCCGGCACAAGTGCCAAAGATCCGGGGGAGATATGGAAAGAGATTCTCCCTTGGAGAAACTCTTTTCTTATCTATGTCTTTGCCACCTGGAGAGACTCCTCCTTGGAGGAGATTTGCCGACACTCCCACCCTTGGGGTAACTCAATACCCACCCTTGTACAAGAGTGGAGGAACTTTGCCACCTCCGGAGACCTCCAAGGAGGGGAGATTTGTCTCTCCTTTCCGATCCTCCAGGGATCTCCCGGGGAGTCCGGAGACCGCCCTCCGGCCCCGGCAAAACCGACACGGAGATAAATTTCCAAATAATTTGTAATATCGAAAATAATTACTATCTTTGACCCAGGTAAACAAAACAGATTTTCTCTTATGAAACAGACCACCAACAGAAACAACAGAAAGACCCTAAAGGTCTCCGGAGAGATCGTCTCTGTCCCGGCCCTCCGTACCAACGGACTCCAGACCCGGACCTCCGGGATCTCCGACTGGAGGAAAGTAGTTGGGATGTTTATTGCGTCCCAGGATGTCAAGGACTCCTCCCGGAGTCTCTACACCCGGACTCTCTCCCAGTTTTTCCTCTGGATCGAAAAGACCGGAAAGGTATTGAACTCCCTTACCCGGGAGGATATCCTGGAGTACAAGGATCACCTCCTCTCCTCCGGTCTTTCGGCCCTCACTATCTCCTCCTACCTTGTGGTAGTCCGGAAATTCTATGAGTGGACGGAGAGTCTCCTTATCTATCCCAATATCGCAAAGGGTATCAAGACTCCCAGGAGGAAACAAGCCTTTAAGAAACAACACCTCACGGAGAACAAGATCGGAGATCTCCTGGAGTACTACAAGGAGAAATCCCTCCGGGACTTTGCAATAGTAAACCTCCTCCTCCGGACCGGACTCCGAACAATAGAGGTAATCCGTGCGGATGTCGGGGATATCACTTTCAAGGGAGACAAGAGAGTCCTCCTGGTATGGGGTAAGGGACACACGGAGAAAGACTCCTTTGTAGTCCTCACAGACAAGACCTATCTCCCGATCCGGGAATATCTGGGCTCCCGGAAAGGAGTCAAGTCCGGAGATCCTCTCTTTGTATCGAACTCCAGGAGGAACGGAGGGGAGAGACTCACAACCCGGACAATCTCCGGGATCTGCAAGGAGGGACTCCGGGAGGTAGGTCTGGACGGAAAGGAATTCACCGCCCACTCCCTCCGGCATACTACCGCTGTGGAGATCCTCAAAAACGGAGGGGAGATCACGGATGTACAAAGAGTCCTCCGGCATACCGCCCCGGCAACCACCCAGATCTACACGGAGTCAATAGAGGAGGAACTCCGTCTCCAGAAATCCCCGGAGTCTCTCCTGGATAGTGCTTTCTGAAACTTGTAATAAACTGTAATAATTGGTAATCAAATCCTTATAGTATGGAAACAAAAGTACAACTTAAGCCGGAGACAACCTACTTTATTGAGGCTCTCCAGGCACTCCTCCAGACGGAGGACAAAATCTACTCCGGTCTTACTGAAACCTACGGAGAGGATCAAGGGGAGAAAATGTGGTACAAGTCCCCGGTCTATGCCTTTCTGGAGTCCGCAAAGAAAGAGGTAAAAATCCTCCTGGGGGACTCTCTGGAGTTGGGTCTTGTAGGTGCCCTGGACGGAGTGAAACCCCAGGAGACGGAGGGAGTATGTTAGGACAAGAACAAAAGAGGATCTACCTCAATATCGCAGAGGGTAAGGTAGTCAAGAGGACGGACCGGGGGACGGAGAAATACGATTTTGTCTCCGGAGACCTGGAGAGGATCTACTCCCGGGAGAGAGAGTTTCGGGGAGAGAGAGTCCCCTACTGGTACCTTGACCTCCGGGACACAAACACCGGGGATCTCTATACCTTGGGGATAAACGCCTCCTCCGGAGTCTGGAGAGGTATTATCTTTTGCCTGGGATCGGAGGACTTTAATCCCCTCCTCCCGGTCAAAATCTCTCCCTATATGAGTGGGGAGTATAGTAGAGTATCCGTCTACTCCGGAGACAAGAAATTGGATTGGGTACCAGGTATCCCTCCAGTAGAAGAGATTGAGATAGCGGAGGGGAGGAGAGTCCGGTCTGTGGAGAAGAGGGAGGATTTTATCGCCTCCCTTGTGGATCGGATAAACGAGAGACTTACTGACAGACCCACCCAGACCGCCCCCCGGAGATCCCCCGGGAGACCGGGGAGGAGTCTTTCTCTGTCCTCCCTTATGGAGGATCAATAGAAATCCGTATCTTTGACAGACAGAAACAGAGTTAGATATGGATAAAGAAAGATTCTCCTACTTTCTCCCTCCGATCTGGAACACAACCCCGGCAAGAGTCCTCTCCTTGGAGGAGGTCTGGGAGTATGTGACCGGGAGAAAGATCCTGGATGTATACCGGGAGGACACCACCACAAGACAAACTACAAGGATCGGATCTCTCCAGGATGTAACCCGGAGAGTCCGGTCTATGACTCCCCAGGAGTACGGAAATAGACAGACCGGAAAGGTAACCCTCCTCCCCCTTGTGACCTTTGGGGGAGTATTCGCTTTGAGAGAGGGAGACGGACTCCGGGAGACCTCCGGTCTTGTATGTCTGGATATAGATCATATCTCCTCCCAGGGAGGCTCCCTGGAGGACTTGAAAGGTAGGATCTCCCAGGACCGGGAGATAGGAGTCCGACTGGTATTTACCTCCCCCTCCGGGGACGGACTTAAGATAGTTTGCAAGACCTCCGGAGAGATCACGGACCGGGAGTCTTACCGGAGGGAGTTTGAGATCCTTAACTCCTTTGTATCCCGGAAATACTCCGTACAACTGGACTCCCAGACCTCCAATATAGACCGGGGATGTCTCCTTTGTTTCGATCCGGACGCAGTACTCCAGACCTGGGAGGACACCTTTGATCCGGAGACACACCCACTCCCCCAGGAGGAGAGACCCAGACCAAAGAGAGAGAGGAGGACAGACTCCGTCTCCCCCTGGGACTGGGACTCCTACAAGGAGGAGAGATTGATCCCGGCCCTCTTTGAGAGGATAGACTCCGTCTTTCCGGAGATGTCTTTCCGGTGGAGAGGAGATACCTGGGAGAGTCCGTACAAACTGGACGGATCTCCGGCCAAAGACCCCCGGAGGGACAAGTCTGTAATAACCCAGAGAGTCCCGGGAGTTATCCTGGAACAAGGGGGAGACTCTGTCCCGGTGATCGATTTCTATATGAGAAAGAACTCTCTCCCCTTTGCGGATGCTATGAGGGAATTATCCCGGCTTGCCGGACTGGAGGAGGAGTATAGAGACCTTTGTAGGAGATACGCAGAAATGAACAATCCAGACCGATACAAGACCCCCGGAGGAGGGGTATCCTCCCAAGCTGTCCCAGCTGACCGGAAAGACCCCCTCCAGGCCACTCCAGAGGCAAATCCGGAGGAGAAATATAGAGAGTTTCTGGAGGTCCCGGATATCCAAAAGGAGGTCTCCAGGAAAAAGGAGGGTATCAAAACCGGATACACTTTCAAGACCTCCCAGGGAAAGGAGGAGAGACTTATCCTCTCCCCCGGACTGACCCTTATCTGTGGTAAGTCCTCCCACGGAAAATCCAGACTCCTCCAAAACCTTGCACTCCAGATCCTGGAGGATCTCCGGATCAAGGAGGAGGAGGGAGAGGTCTTATTCTTCGCCTTTGAGGAGGATTATCCGGAGGTACTCCTCCAGTTTGCGAATATATATACACACACACCGGGACTCTCCCAGTACGGCACCAAAAACACGGAGGTACTCCGGGATTATTTCCAGACCGGGCAACTCTCCAAGGCTCCGGAGGCCACCCGGAGGGATGTCCTCCCCCGGCTTGCAAGATTCACGGAGATACAGAAATCCGGGAAACTCCGGATCTACTACCGACCGGATCTCCAGATCAAGGGAGACCGGACACCGGAGGACACACCGGATCTCTCCGGGGTGATCTCCTATCTCTCCTCCCAGAGACCGATAAAAGCCGTATTCCTGGATTATGCCCAAGCGATCTACAAGGACGGATACCGGAAAGACCGGAGGGAGGAACTCCGGGAGATCTGCAAGGAGTTGAACGATCTTTCAAAGAAACTGGATATCCCCTTTGTCCTTTCGGCACAATTAAACCGGGAGACCCCAAATCCTACCTCTATGTCCGGGGATAATATCGCAGAGTCAGCCGATATCACCCGGTACGGAGATACGATCCTCTGTCTCTGGAACTCCGCTTTTCTCCGGGATGTCAAGAACAAGGAGACCTACCTGGAGTCCCAGGAGTACAAGGATCTCCAGTCCCGGGGATTCACTCTTGGGGAGGAGGGGAAACTCTATTGTTACCTTGCCAAAAACCGGGGAGGTACTCCGTTTGTGGACGCAGTACTGGACTTTGTAGGAGAGACCGGAGAGATCCCCACGAATGAGGACCTACCTCCGGAGACACCGCCCCGGGCCGGGACTTTTGATTTTGATTGACGGAGGATCTATGACACGGATAATCTCAATAGTAAACCACAAGGGAGGAGTAGGTAAGACTACCTCCGTCTCCTCCCTGGGAGTTGCTTTGTCGGACCTTGGGAGGAGAGTCCTCCTTGTGGATCTTGACCCACAATGCAACCTCACAGACTCACTCTCCGTCCCCAGATCCGGACGGACGATCTATGACTCACTCCGGGAGGGTAAGGATCTCCCCCAGGTGCAACTCCGGGAGAGACTCTGGATCTGTCCCTCCTCCCTGGATCTGGTATCTATGGACTTGGAACTCTCCGGAGTGGAGAGGAGGGAATACCGCCTCCGGGATCTCCTCTCTCCTTTGGGATATGATTATATCCTCCTGGATTGTCCTCCGTCCCTGGGACTACTCACTATAAACGCCCTCACAGCCTCCGGGGATGTCTTTGTACCTCTCACTCCGGAGGCACTCCCGGCAAAGGGACTGGGGACTCTCCTGGATATAATCCGGAGGACAAGGGAGGGACTTAATCCGGATCTCCGACTGGGAGGTATCATAATCACCCGGTACCAGAGGAGAAAGATAAACCGGATTGTCGAGGAGTCCCTCCGGGAGACCTTTGGAGACCTGGTATTCCAGACAAAGATCCGGGACAATGTGGATATATCGGAGGCCCCCCTCCAAGGTAAGGATATCTACTCCTACTCTCCCCGGAGTATCGGTGCAAGTGACTACCGGGATCTTGCCCTGGAGATAGACAAGAAAAGGTAATAACTGGTAATATATTGTAATACTATGAGCAAGATAAAGGACACCCAGTCCGCAAAGATCGGACTCTCCGGGATGTTTGGGACACCCACCCAGGCCGGAGGACTTTCTCCCTTGGAGGACAGACCCCTATCCACCCGGGAGGAGATAGAGGAGACAATGGGAGAGGAGACAAGGGAGGCACTCCAGGCAGAGATCCGGAGGAGACAATATCTCAAATCCGGGAGACCTCCTGGTACCACCAAAGGAAAGGGGAGGAAATCCCCGGACACTATCCCAATGACTTTCCGGATCTCTCCGGAGAAACAAGAGAGACTCCGGGATATCGCCCTCCGGAAAGGTCTCTTTATATCGGAGATCCTGGACCGGGGGATAGACCTTGTAATAGCGGAGTATGAAAAGGAGGAGGGAGTATGATTGAGACCCTTGGAGAGAAACTCTACACAAGTAGGGAGGTATCGGTATACCTGGGAGTCTGTCTCTCTACCTTGGCGAACTATGCAAAGAAAGCCGGGATACCCCGGAGATTCATACAAGGACAGAGATACTACACGGAGGAGGAGATCCGGTCTCTCCTTAAGATCCCGGGAAAGAATGTCCGGGAGGAGGCCCGGTGAAATCTGGTAAGAACTGGTAATATCTGGTAAGAATTTGTCTTTATTTCTATAAAGTTTGCATTACAGAAATTAAGGGTATGACTGCAAAGGAACTGACAGAGATCCTCCAGTCTGTCTCCCCGGAGACGGAGGTAAGGATCGCCACCCGGGACGGAGTCTGGGGGATCGCAGATGTCCGGACACTTGGATACTCCGGAGGACTCCTGGAGATAATGACGGAGGATTGAGTATGGAGAAAGAGAAGATCCAGGGGGAGGAGGTAGACACCCGGACAATAGCGGAGACTTTCCGGAGTCTCTCCGGGGAGTTTCGATCCCTTTATGAGTATCTGGAGAAAGAGATCCCCACGATACCGGAGGATCTTTGCATAACGGAGAAATACCAGGAGACCCAGGAGTCCTCCTGGATTGTCTCCCAGTATTTCCGCAACCGATCGGAGGGAGTCCAAGTAGACCTCCCCCTCTCCGAAAGGAAAGGGACTCCAGGATATGAGGCTATCCGGATGATAGAGAAGATACCCTCCGGAGTCCGGAGAGAACTGGAGGAGGACCTACACCCCTCCCCGGTCTTTGAGGGGATGATATTGATATATGGGACCTATACCACCACTTTAGTAGAGATCGGTAAGGTAGTGACTGGTAACCTCTCCGGTCTGGGGGGATCTCTTTTCCCGGAGGCTCCGTCCCTGGAGGAGACGGAGGATTATATCCTCCAGGCCGTATCTACTACCTTGGATGTTATGGTCCGGACTCTGGAGGTAGGTAGAAAGACAATTCCGGCAAGGGACTCACTCTCCCCCAAGTTGAGAAAAAAGTACTCCAATATTGAGAGTACAATAGATATAATCCTCTCCTCTCTCTATCGACACCTCCGGTCTTACAACAAGGAGGTATCCTTGGAGGAGGCAAAACGGAGGATGAAAAATATCCGGATGTTGCAAGACACCCTCCGGGATCTGGAGACGGAGATCGGGACCGACTTTAAGGTAGAGAAAGACCCGGTGACCGGAAAGTGGAGATACCTGGAGTTTAAGTCCGACTCCTCCTCAAACCTCCGGCCCCTGGAGGAACTCCGGAAACTCTCCTCCCTCCCCTCCCTGGGACAAGTCAATATGTCAAAGGACCTGGTATCCTCACAATTTGAGACCCAGGGGGATATCCTGGAGATCGGGACGGAGGCAGACAAGAAGAAGATCCGGGAACTCCAGAACAAGGGGAAACTCCTTTTCGGTACCCTGGAGGGACTCTCCGGGGGGACAGCTTATTTCAAGTCCGTATCTATCGCCCTTGCAAAGATTCTCAACGAACAAAGTCTCTATTTCTACCCGGACAGATCCAAGGACAAGAAAGGAGGTCTCCTCCAGTCCGGAGTCCCCAAGGAGAGGATAAAGGAGATATTTGGAGACTCCGCAAAACTGGAGGCCGGGAACAAGGTCCCGGTAATCCGGGGAGAGGAGAGATCTTTCCCCTATATCTTTCTCTCCTATGAGAGACTTGCAAAGGAGTTGAGCAAGACCGGAAAGATCTCCGGAGGTAAGGATATAGAGTTTGTCCGTCTCTACATAAACGGAGGATACCGGGAGTTTACCACCGATCCCAAGACCGGACTCCGGACTCCGGTAAAATCCTCCTATGTCCCGGGACTGACCTCCAAGAAATACCCGGTATCGGACGGACAAGGACACTTTCTCTTTATCCCTTTCCTGGTGAATGAGGGGGAGATAGTGGACACCACAAAGACAGATCCGGAGGTAGGATGTCTCCTCCGGCTCTCTCCGCAATTCTCCAAAAACCTCCAGGGATATACGGCCCTCCGGGGAGATACTATTCAGTTGATCGGAGGAGGGAGACAGAAAGATATCACAATGGATATAATCTCCTTTCTGGTATTCTCCAGGAATACCGCCCCGGTTATCCGGAAAATGAAATCGGAGATCCTCTCAAAGTATGAGAATCGGGGGAACTACTATGACCCAAAGACCGGAAAGAGGAGAGTCTCAAAACTGGAGGCACACTTTAAGGAGGCAATCCAGAAAGCGATCTCCGCAAAGATTCTCCAGGGATACCGGGAGGAGAGGAACTCCGGAGGGGAAATAGTCTCCGTATTTGAATATAATCCGGACTATCTCAAAGGAGAGAATATGTCCTCTCCGGAGACCCAGACCGGGGAGGAGTAAGACCCCGGGAAATCGGTGCTCTTTTCTGGGAAATCGGTGCTCTTTTCTGGGAAATCGGTGCTCTTTTCTGGGAAATCGGTGCACCAAACACCACCAAACTAACAAAGTATCAATGAGTTAATTTTCTCTTTACTCTTGTACTCTTGTACCTTATTACACAGAGGGGGATTTTTTAGAGAAAATCCCCTCTCTTTTTCTTTCTTGTTTGCAATCTCAAAGGGAGGACTCTCTCTCCTTGGAGACCGCCTCTTGTGATCTCTCCCCCGGCTCCGGAAATAACAAATATTTGCTATGGCTATGAGGAGAAAAATCCGTATCTTTGTGCTGTAGGTTATACCCCTCCCCAGCGA
>JAEEGF010882289.1_pt1 | contig 10243 bp, 10 predicted proteins | sample 9134171 | NCBI WGS metagenome assembly JAEEGF01 (sample SAMN16246542, study PRJNA631951) | gut metagenome | biome: gut microbiome; feature: rumen; material: AP-attached | host: Bos | place: Iran: Karaj | collected 2018-10 | reverse complement strand
ATAAAGCCCTCTTCTCGACCCTCTCCCAGGCTTCATCTGTAAGAAACTGATCATCATATCTCACCTTGTCGGAGATCGCCACATGTGACTTGTACACCTCTTTATCCACAGCCTTGTAGAAGTCGTTGTTCACATAGTTTAAAACGCCCAGATACCCGCTATACACAAAGACAATGTCGTCGGACTTTATACATGACAAGAATCCCAGGAAGTTTGCTTCATCCTCATAGATATACCCGTGAGTGTGGGCCAGTTCATGACACATGGTAAAGGGCTTATTCATTATGTACATCTCATCGTTATAATTGGCTTCCATGGAAAACGGAAAATAATAGCCCTGCATGTACTGCTGGCTCATAAATCCGGAAAAAGTCAGGGCTTTAGGGGTCACATAAAATCCACCCAGTCTCTTGTATTCTCCTGCAATTCCTGCCATCGCTGCCTTCGCAGCCTCGTTCATATCGCCGTCATAAATGACATTTCCGTCAGCATCCCTTGGCATAAGCTCGGAGAGCTCATTGCACTTATTTACGATATAGTCACGAAGGTTTGCAAGATCCTCAAGATAATACTCCTCTTCCTCTGTCTCCGAGACCTTAAGAGGAGTGCAGTGATACAAAACAAAACAGTTTAAGCTCATCACCGCTACAACCACTGACAGCACCAGAGCCAGTTCCTTTCTGTAGCCCTTTGCGAATTCTCTTTTTATAAAAAGAGATATCACAAACAGGATCAGTAAAACAGGAAGCAGCAGCAAAAGCCTCTCGCCTACAGACACGCGAAAAAGACTGGTAAATCTCCCGTAAATACCGGTTATGACCGGGAAGATATTATCAGTGTAATAATCAGAAAAAGACCTGCTCATCCACGCAGCGACGTTGAAGATAACGCTGCCCATGAGCAGGACACAAATTAAAAGTCTTCTTATACTGAATTTATTCATGTCAATCTATTATAGCATGGTCTCCAGCGCATTGTTCATAGCACTGCTCACCTTTTCTGTCATATCATCGGAAAGCTGAACCTGAAGCATGTCTATAACTCTGTTGTCGATTGAATAGCCAAGGCGATTGGCATGGAATTTAAGATTATCCGGATGCATGGCATCATAGCTCTGGCGCATATTCTCACTGAGCATCTTGGATGCGATCATAGAGTCATAAGCCTCAGCAAACTGTTCTCCGAATTTCTTCTTGGTCTCATCATCGAGTGCGCTTAAAGCTGTTACTGCGCTGCTTGATGAGTTCTGATTGAGATATGTATTTGTTATGCTGTTGGCTGCTGCCAGAAAACCAAAATCCATCATAATATTCAGGAATCCTTTCCTCTACCAAATCTGCAATAATAATATCGGCAGAGGAAAAAGAATCTTAACCCCTGTTTTTAAAATAAATTTAGTTTCCTGCAAGCCTTCCAGATACCGTCATCTTCGAGGTTGTCTGTAACAATAGTTCCCAGTTTTTTGACCTCATCCGGCGCTCTTCCCATAACTACTGCCTCTCCGGCAACTTCCAGCATTTCCTTGTCATTGATGGAGTCTCCAAAGGCCACTGTATTGGATATTTCCTCGCCCAGAAGTTCGCACACTTCCTGTATCCCCGTGCCTTTGTTAAAGCCCTTGGGCACCATCTCCACGATAGTGTCGGTGTGGAGCATATAATCATAGATATCCGAGAGTTCTTCAAAGCACTGATCCCTTGTGGGGCTGTCGCAGATACAGGAGAGCTTGTTCATCTCCCAGTCGCCCCACGAGTCGCTGATCCCCAGGAGCTTTTCTCCCATTTCCCTTATAACCTTTTGTCCGAACATGTCATCCGCAAAATCGGGTTTGTCCATATACAGATAAGTCGGTCCCTCAAGAATGGGTTTAAAGCCATGCTTTCTTATGACCTCTACAGTCCTGATCCCTTCCTCCTTGCTCATGAGCTTGTTAAAAAGGACCTTATCCTTATACTCGATCATACATCCGCAGGCTGAGACTATACCGTCAAACCCGATCCCCAAAAGCTCCTTGTTATACACAAAAGCTCTGGCTCTTCCTGTATTGATAAAGCACTTGTGGCCGTTTTCCTGAGCCATCTTTATTGCCTTTTTTGTGCTCTCAGGAATATAGTTCTTATAATCCCACAGTGTACCGTCTACATCAAAAAATAAAATCATTATATTTTCTTCCCGTTTTCTTAATAAAGTAATCTCCTCCCGATCCGATATATATATCAAAGAAAGGAGGATGATATCTAATGAAGAGTCTTCCAAAGAAATAAGGTACCGTCACTGTGGCAGGATCCCGGTGGCGGTACTTTTTTAATATAATACCATTTTTCTCTGCTTATGCTATACTAATTCCGATGAAACGAGATTATTTTGAACAAATTCGAAACGGAAGTGAGATTACACTGAGGGACCAGCTCTATATCATAGCAATGCTGAGTATCCCGGCAATACTCTCCCAGATTTCCACCGTAATAATGGAATACGTAGACCAGTCAATGGTCGGTCGTCTTGGCCCAACATCATCGGCAGCCATAGGACTTGTGTCCTCAACAACGTGGCTGATCGGTGGTCTTTGTCGTGCTGTCACCATGGGCTTTACCGTACAGGTCGCTCACAACATCGGAGCCAAGAAATTCCCGCAGGCAAGAGCTATAAATAAGCACGGTATCCTGTCTGTCTTTATCTTCAGTTCGGTTATAGGTCTTATCTGCTTTGCAATCAGCAGCTTTCTGCCACACTGGCTTGGAGGTTCTGAGGATATTATTAAGGAAGCTTCCATTTATTTTGCCGTATTTGCCCTCTCACTCCCGCTCAGCAATCTAAACGCTGTCTCCTCAGGAATGCTTCAGTGCAGCGGCAATATAAAAACTCCCAGTATCATGAATGTTGTAGGCTGTTTTTTAAATGTCTTTTTCAACTTCCTCTTGATCTTCCCATCAAGATACATGACACTTTTCGGCTCACAGATATTTGTTCCGGGCTTTGGCCTTGGAGTTGCGGGAGCAGCACTTGGCACTGCCATTTCTCAGGGTATCATTGCCGTTACGCTGCTGTTTATCCTGCTTACCAGATCCCCGATCCTTCACCTCAGAAGCGAAGCCAGGATTCCTTTTACGGTAAAAGAGCTGAAGGCAGCCCTCCAGATCGCGATTCCCTTTGCCATAGAGCAGGGCATCATGGGATGGGGTTATGTCTTTTGCACAAGGATAGTATCTCCGCTGGGAGTTACAGCTCTCGCCGCCAATTCCTTCTCTGTATCCGCAGAGAGCCTTTGCTATATGCCCGGTTACGGAATAGCCAGCGCAGCCACAGCCCTTATCGGACAGAGTCTTGGTGCCGGAAGAAACAAGCTTGCTGAGCGCCTTGGCTGGCTTGCAACCATCCTTGGTATGCTTGTCATGACAGGAACCGGAATCCTCATGTATATCTTTGCACCTTCGATCCTGGGCTTCTTGACACCCGATCCCGATATCCAGGCTCTTGGCGCGCAGGTCCTTAGGATCGAAGCCTTCGCTGAACCTCTCTTTGCCGCGTCGATCGTAGCTACCGGTGTGTTCAGAGGCGCAGGCGACACCCTCGGTCCTTCTGTAATTAATTTCATAAGCATGTGGGCTGTCCGCCTTACTCTGGCATTCTTCCTGGCTCCAAGGCTCGGACTCCCCGGAGTATGGATCGCCATGTGTGCCGACCTTTGCGTAAGAGGAACCCTGTTCCTCATCCGTCTGTGGAAGAAGCCGATAAGCAAAGCTCATTCCATCGCAGGCGCTGCAGGTTAACTTGTGATAAAATTAATGTAATTGGAGGAAAACGCTATGAAACTACTTCTGGCTGATGACGAAAAAGAGCTGGTAAGCGCCCTTGTAGCCATCCTTAAACACAGCAATTACACAGTAGATGCCGTTTATAACGGAACTGATGCCCTGGACTATGCCCTGGCAGGCGACTATGACGGCATCATTTTAGATATCATGATGCCAGGAATGGACGGAATGGAGGTCCTTAAGAAAATAAGGGAAAAAGGTCTCTCAACTCCCGTTCTCTTCCTGACCGCCAAGACAGAGGTCGACGACCGCATAAAGGGCCTTGACCTGGGAGCTGATGACTATCTTCCGAAGCCCTTTGATATGGGCGAGCTCCTGGCAAGAGTCAGAGCCATGCTCAGAAGAAAAGAGGACTTTGCTCCCGCTAATCTGACCTGCGGAAACCTCACTCTGGACAGAGCAGGGTACGACCTCATTACCGAGGGGCATGATAAGATCCACCTCTCCGGCAGAGAGTTCCAGATGATGGAGATGCTCATGACTTCTCCCGGAAGGATAATCTCCGTGGACAATTTCATGGACAGGATCTGGTCAGACGGAGAAGCGGATGTAAACGTAGTCTGGGTTTATATTTCCAACCTTCGCAAAAAACTCACATCCCTTGAAGCCACCTGTGAGATCAAGGCCTCAAGAGGAGTCGGATATTCCATAAACGAGCTTTCCTAATACTTTGCTTGAGGAAAAATTATGGTAAATAAGCTTCGCAAGAAATTCGTCATAACAGCTATGTTATCTCTTCTGGTGATCCTGATCATCATGATCGCCGTCATAAATATTGCCAACATTTCCCAAAGCGTTCGGGATGCAGATAATCTATTGCAGATCCTGACAACCAATAACGGCTTTTTCCCCGGCATGCTGGGGGATAATAAAAATCAGCAGCCGCCAAGGCCCGATCGTCCCCTGGGCTTTGAGCACTTAAACAACATGCGTTCCATGGAGATGCCCTACCAGACCAGATATTTCTGGGTGCGATTCGACTCATCGGGTAACATCCTTGAAGTTGACGTTAACCATATCGCCTCAGTCACGGAGGATACGGCAAAAGAGGCCGCCACAGAAGTTTACTCCCGTGGCAGGGATAAGGGTTTTTACCGCTCCTTCAGATATAAGCTGGGAAGCAACGCCGACGATACAAAGATACTGGTATTTAGCGACCTGAGCACCTCGCTTGTAAATGTATATAAGCTTCTTTTGCAGTCTTTGCTCATCGGTCTCTTCACTCTGATCGCAATGTTTGTTCTTGTTTTCCTCTTTTCCGGAAGGGCTGTTGCTCCCGCAGTGGAATCCATGGAGAAGCAAAAGAGATTCATCACTGATGCAGGTCACGAGCTAAAGACCCCGCTTGCCATCATATCCGCAAACATCGATGTTCTGGAGCTGGAGTCGGGAAAGAGTGAGTGGACAGACAGCATCAGAAACCAGGTAAAGAGAATGAACTCCCTGGTCAAGAACCTCCTTACCCTCTCAAGGATGGACGAGGAAAGAATGCACGTTGTCTACTCAGACTTTGATATGAGTAATACGGTAAAAGAAACTGCTTCTTCCTTTGAAGCAATCGCCGAATCCTCATCGAAGAACTACCGGATGAACATTGAAGAAGGCATTCATATAACCGGCGATAAAAATGCCATAAACCAGCTTACTTCCCTGCTTTTAGACAACGCCATGAAGTACTCGGATGATAAGGGCAGTATAAATGTCTTCCTGACAAAAGATAAGAACATCACCCTTGAGGTGTCAAACACCACAGACTCCATGCCGACAGGAAACCTGGACAGGCTCTTTGACAGGTTCTACAGGGCAGATGCCTCAAGAAGCCGCGAAAAAGGCGGTTACGGGATCGGACTGTCTGTAGCAAGAGCCATCGCCCAGTCCCACGGTGGCGACATCCAGGCTCTTAAGGATGGCGACCGGATCATCAGGTTCGTGGTGACACTTCCTATCCAGCTCCCAAAGAATCTGCAAAAATCATCCGCAAAATAACAAAGTATAAGGCCGTCAGACAACTTATTCGGATCTGACGGCCTTTTATTAACTGATTTATCAGAGTTCCTCTGCCTTTATGGCTACAGGTCTTGAACAGCTTATCTCAAGATTTCCGTTCCTCTGTCTCATCTCATCGATCATGCCCTTCGTGGATGCTCTGTCTCTCATGACGATGCTGTAATTAAGCTTGTATAAACTTCCCATTCCTGAAGTCTTCACTTCGCAAAGCTCAGCCTTTTTGGTGTATCTTGCGAAAATATCATCGAAGATCCCTTCAAAATCAAGTCCCTCGGGAACAGTGATCTTAAGTGTCTTTTCCTCAGAAGAACCGCTTCCAAAGCCGCTTCCGATAAGAAGCAGATTTGCGAGTGTGATGATCACTGCAAAGATCGCCGCAAGACCGATGTATCCCATTCCTGTTGCAAGGCCTACTGCCATGGCAAGGAAGATGCTGGTTATCTCTTTTCCTGTTCCCGGTGCGGACCTGAACCTTACAAGTGAAAACGTTCCGGCTACCGCAACGCCTGCTCCGATATTTCCATTGACCATCATGATGACCATCTGTACAATTGCGGGAAGAAGTGCCAGTGTAATGATGTAGCTCTTAGAATAACTGTTCTTTACAGTGTACATGAATGCTATAAAAACACCGATAACCAGCGAACATACCGTGGCTATAAGGAATGATGCTCCTGTTACTGTGCTGTTTGTGATGATGCTTCCAAAAATAAGATCTGTTGTAGACATTTTATTCTCCTTTTTAATCTCAAATAATGATTTCTTTAAACTGCTCTGCGAAAATTCTTGATGTTGCTCTCGTTTCTTTCGCCAGCGCTCTCTCCATACATATAATCAACATATCCTTTTCCGTATTTGGAAAAAGAGGTCTTTCTTATGTTAAGTTCGTCCAGGATCTTAGCAAGTTCGATGGACATCGCTCCTGCTATCTTCAGTTCCATCAGGTGCTGACCGGGAAGAAGAATATCTTTTCCCTTGTTGCCTTCCTTAAGGCTGAGCTTATCCGTGCGCCATCTGATATTAGTATCAAAAGTGATCCTAAGCTCCGGATCCTCGATACCTGCCATGGCTATGCGATCGTATGAAATTGCCATCGCAGGTCTTATTCCCTTGTAATACTTAAGGAAGTAGTCGATCTCATCGGAGATCTGTGATCTTTCCTTAGGTCTTTTACCGTCTACAAGGTAGTCAATGGCCTGCGAATATGGCATTGATATTCTTCTCTTATAAACAACGCCCTTGTACTTTTTCTTTATCTCGATGAAAGAATTGGTGTCATCATCTGCTACCCCGTAGGTTCGAAGCCTTAACTTCTCCTTGTAGACCGGTTTTTCCAGTGACCTTTCGATCAGTTTATAATCCGGTGTATCGAAATATATATTTAAGATGGATGTTTTTCCGTAGCTGTCGACGGCTGCCATCGTTTCCAGCCTTTTTCTCAGCTCCGTATACTGCATATCAGAAAGCAGATATTTCACTTCTATTCTTTGGAATACGTCCTTAAATCCTGCCATTTTTTCTCTCTCCGTTTTTTGCGAATTTGTTTTGCTGATGATGTCATTCTAAAAGCTCTGCCTAAAAATTACTTAAAACAGATATAAAGAAAAAATAATTCGCAATTATGATATACTATAGGTAGGGGAACACCGCTAAAAATACTATGTTTCTAGGAGGTGTAAATGTACAAAAAAGGGGATAAGGTTATACTTTTGGATTACAGTGGAAAGCCACTTGATCCTCCGGTAGTAGCAGAGATCGAAGAAGTCTACAAAGAAGACAGAGTAAGGCTCCTTCTGCCGGATCATGCATGTTGTCTGGAGTTCGTTGATCGTTTTAAGAAAATAGACGATGACAAATATGAAGAACTGCTTCACAATGTGAGAAAGAGGGAAAAAGCCCTTGCAGTTGATCTTCAGCTGGACATCAGGAAGTTCGCTTCCAAACACCCAAGAAGAAGAAAAGACGAGATCTTCAATGTGTTCAATCAGGACAAGCACTACGTATCCGTCCTGAATGCCTACGCCGGAAGATGCCAGATGTACGGCGAGGAAAACATCAGCGAGCGCTTCTTGTATGAGTACAAGGACGCTTTGGCAGGACTTGTCAGGACCAGAAGCTTCTTCCACGAACTGGACGAAGACATTCCGGTTCCGAGTTTTAAGTGAGATCCTTTCTGCAGCAGGTCAGCCCGATACCGATGACAAGCATCAGATAAGGCGTTGAAACAACTGTCGGGAAGGAGACAAGAGAATTAAGAAAATATGCTATCACAGGGAGTGCGCAGATGGTTGCTGCGCGCTCCTTTTTATTTTTGAAGAATTCACAAAGCACGGTACTTATAAAGAAGAGATATGTAATAACTCCGAGAAATCCTCTTTCTATAAGTATGGTCAGTATCTCGCAGTGGGCGTTGGTAAGCTTATTGCCGGGGAGTGTATTAAGAAGGGAGTCCCTTATCTCCGGCGCAGAATATGCGTAGCCAAAGAACCCGTCCTGCCCCACTCCTACTAGCTTGCGCCAGGGCGATAGCGTATTAAACATATCAAAGCTTATACTCCAGATAAGGCCTCTGCCATTTCCGAAGTTATAGCTGAATGTCTTATAAAACATATACCCGGCAAACGCAGCTCCTGCTAAAGCTGCAACAAGCAGTATCTCAGTAAAGAGCTTGCCTCTCCACTTTCCGTTTATCTCCTCAAACAGCCGAGATAACCTGTACAGGAAAAAAGCTGCTGCCATGAGTATCAGTCCCTTGAATCCGCTGCAGGAACTGATAAGGAGATTGTCCTGATAGCTGTAAAGATGACCGAATAATAGCATCAGAATATCTACTGTCTCCATGGAAAGACCAAGTATAAATATCTGAACTGCCATCTTTAAAAAGTTCTTTCTGCTTCCAAGGCTTCTGAAAAGAAGCAGGATAAATGAACCAAGAAGTACCAGCGCTCCGCTATCGCTCCCCTGTGTCAGTATGGCCACTATTCCCAGGATTTCATATACGCAGAGCAGGAAAAAGGTTTTGGAATAGAGCTTTTCTGTGTAGCAAAGACCTATTCCCACCGGCACAAATACAGAAAGAAAGCCCACATACCAGTTTATATTACCGATAGTTGCCACAAAGGAATCACTGCGATTTGCAATCTGTATGGGGTATATACCGAATCTGCCAAGAATTCCGATCACAAATTCAAATGTCGGAGTTATAAGGATTGCTGAGAGGATATACTTAGAAAAGATCTCCTGAGCGGAAAACACTGCCATGAAAAACAGCATCAGGAGTATAGTAAGAAAACCATTCCTCCAGCCCTCAAGGCCAAAGAAAGAAACTTTTTTATCTATAGAAGATAAGAAGCTGAGCACATTTGAAAAAAGAAAAGCCGCTGCGGAAAAAAAGACATAGCCTTCGCAAGAAGCACCTGCAAACAGCTTTTTGTTCTCAAAGAGTATCAGTAAAAGAGCAAAGGCTGAACTTATTATAAGATACAAAGTGCCCTTGCTCTCGCCAAGTCTGTAATATCCTTCCTTCATATAAAGAGGCAGGATCGTACATATTATTATCAGATAACCCCATGTTAAGTATTTTCGCAATGTAGTAATTCTCCTATGGCAGCGTTCTTTGGTGTTATCTCAAACTCCATTTTCTTTTTGGTGACAGGATGTCTGAAAATATACTTGTAGGCCACGAGACATACATCCTTTATACCGGCTTTAGCGGCATATTCCATGCTCTCTTTACTTCCGTATTTATCATCACCAAGGATCGGATACCCTCTGCTTGACAGCTGGATCCTTATCTGATGGAAGCGCCCGGTCATTAGATTTATACGCAAAAGAGCTGTTACACCCTTGGAGGCTATCACCTCATATTGAAGCTCTGCCTTCTTGGCTTCCCCTCCTATGGTCTGAACACTCTCATCCGTAGCAATATCAGCCAATCCGTTGTCTGCCCGCCTTATGAGAAGATCGGACAGATGCGCTTTCTTTTCTTCCGGTATGCCATAGCACAGGGCATAGTAATACTTCTCAGTCTTATGTTCTTTTATCTGCTGTGCGAGACTTGAAGCTGCCCTCTTTGTTTTAGCCAGCACGATCACACCCTCAACAGGCTGATCAAGTCTGTTCACAGTAGCAACATAGGGCGGCAAATTTCTTTGCCGCCCTTTGGTATTCATCTTATCTTTGCGTGCAAGATAGTTTCTTGCTGCGCTTACAAGGTCCATCCTTCCTGCCCTGGCGCCTTCCGTTGCCATACCTGCCATCTTGTGGCATACAAGAAGATCCTCGTCTTCATAAAGATAATCTATGCTGCTTGTCATTCATCATACCTTAAATCTGTAACCGACACCCCAAATAGTCTCAATGTACTGAGGATTGGATGTATCATATTCGATCTTCTCACGGATCTTCTTGATATGTACTGT
>JAEEGF010035162.1_pt1 | contig 10243 bp, 9 predicted proteins | sample 9134171 | NCBI WGS metagenome assembly JAEEGF01 (sample SAMN16246542, study PRJNA631951) | gut metagenome | biome: gut microbiome; feature: rumen; material: AP-attached | host: Bos | place: Iran: Karaj | collected 2018-10 | reverse complement strand
AATATCAAGTCATATTATAGAAGAAATCGAAAAAATATCCGACAAATTATTATGGATAGGGAAGAGAAAAGTGGATGAAGGGGAAGAAGGATATGTCAGATTCTTTGGAACCCAGGATGAATTAAAGGAGCGCTACCGTATGGTAGAGGCTGATAAGAGTGTGATTGACAAAATTGATGGTGACATGCTTGTTGGAAAAGATGTGAATGAAGTTCATTCGCAGGCATTAGTTGATGTATCAAAAAAGAAACTTAGCAAAGAAATGGAAATTTATTCAAGATATGCTGATTTAAAAGAAATTTTTTATTACGTAGAACGCTTATAATGATGAAAGAGGCTGAAAATGGTAGGAATAAAGAATGTTTTTCGTGAGTATTTATTACATAAAAAATATAGGAAGGCTATGGTAATACTGACAATTTTAGGATTTATAATGGTTGCTATGTCAGGTCCCTTAGGGCTGTATACTGGACCGATTTACGGAGTATTATCATTGGTATTAGTGATTCCAGGATATTATAGGGATGCGGCTCTTCCGTTAAGTGATGAAGAAATACAGAAAAGATATGTTAGCATAGCTATATTTAAGGAAATGCAACTAGGATTATACCTTATAATAAATGTCATAATTTCGTACGTAACTGACAATTTTTGTTTCAGAGATCTGATAAAAGCAGATGCGTTATATGTTGCGGTCATGTATATTTTGGTACTTTTAGTGGTTTTTGAAAATAATTTGACTAGCCTTAAAAGAAAAGCTTGTAATGATGTTAATACCAAAAATAAAGCTAAGGATTTTATTGCTGTTTTACCAAATATAGCTTGTTTTATGTGTATATGGAAATTTCTTCAAATTGATAAGGCTAAATTTAGTTATGGAGAAAAAATATTGGGGGATGAAACTGTTTACACATGTATTTTAGCAGGTTTATTTATATATATAATTGTTTCGATTGCGGTGAAATTACGTAAATGGGATATAAAGGATGTATAATCGTTTCACTGAAAAATAAATTCAAATACAAGTGAAAGACGGGTAAAAGACAAGTAAAATCTAAAGTAATAGAGAAAAACGGGTATTGGAGGAAAAAATGAATATTAATATACAGACAAGAAGCAGTAAACCTATTTATGAACAGATAGAGGACCAGGTAAGAGAAGAGATAGCATCGGGAAGGCTAAAGCCGGGAGATGCAATGCCGTCCATAAGAGCACTTGCTGGCGAACTCAAGATAAGCGTTATCACTACAAAAAGGGCCTATGCGGATCTTGAAAAGGAAGGAATGCTCTATTCAACACCGGGTAAAGGATTTTTTGTTGATAATCCTGATGAGCAGCTCCTTAGTGAAAAGAAAAATGTAGGCCTTGAAGAAAAATTATCCGAATGGACCAAAGAAGCTAAAAGAGCAGGAATATCAAAGGTTGAAGCAAGGGATATGCTTGACATACTTTGGGAAGCAGAGGATTGATTAAGGAAGTAGCGGAAAGGATAATGATATGATCGAGGTGAATGGAGTAAGTTTTTCTTATAAAGGAAAAAAGGTAAAACAGATAGAGGATATTGATTTAAAGGTGGAAACAGGGTATATGACCTGTCTTATAGGGCACAATGGTTCAGGTAAAACTACACTCATGAAGCTGATGTATGGATGCCTGGTACCAGCTAAGGGAAATATTTTATGGGAAAAGAGAAAGCTTACCTATAAAGAACTGTATAAATATAGAAATGAAGTCGCCTTTGTGACAAATGATGCTCCATGGGTGAGTGGAAAGTATTCAGATACGATAGATTACTATGAAACAATATATCCTGATTTTAAAAGAGAAGAGTTTGCAGGTTTGATCAAAAGATTTGGCGTAGCAGAAGAAAAACTGAAATTAGCAAGAAGTATTATGATGGGAGGATTATCTAGTGGTGAGGAAATGATCCTAAAAATTGCAGCAGCCTTTGCAAGACATCCTAAATACATGATACTAGATGAGCCTTTTGCAAATCTTGATCCGGTAGCCAAGATAGCAGTTACAGATCTTCTTCATGAAAGGATACTTAAAAATGAGATGGGCGCCCTTGTATCAACTCATCTTTTAGATGAAATAACAGATGTTGTTGATTATGTGGCAGTAATAGAGAAGGGAAGACTTGTGAAATACGCAGACAGAGAAAATATCATAGCAGGAGAGGGTGATTTGTCAGATGTGTTAAAAGGCACTAAGAAAGATTTATGATAAAGGTGCAGAATTGGAGAATAAAATGGATAATAATATGAAGAATTTTATGAAAAAATTAGCTGATTCTCAAAAATATAATTTTCAAGTGTTTCTGCTTTTTGTTAGCATTGCGGCTTTAATGGTATTGCAGTTCCTGGAAGTAGAAGTTCCAGGAAAGGTTGTTTTTGAGGGCACTCAGGGTTTTTCTTATCTATCGGTACTTGGAGCGTTTGGCCTTTCGTTTCTTTTACCTATAGGTTTTATTATGAAGTATTCATATATAGAAGAAGGAAATGAAGAATTCGGCAGGGGTATTGAAAGTGGCGAGGTGCCTTGCGAAGTTTTTAAGTTTGCAAGGTTTAACCGCTTTGATGCAGATGCATACTGGAGATTATTATTTCTTAGATATTTACCTTTATATTTAATAGGAATAGCTATTAATGTGGCAGTAGTTTTATCAAATGCTCATATGGTGAATATAGTTATGATGGCGATTTCAGTCATATGTCCGGGAATTGTTTTTGGAGTATCTAAGGCAATGTTCATAAAAGATACCCAAAATGAACAAAAGACTATTGCCACTGTAGTCCGTGGAATGCTTTATGGAATCATAACAATGGTAAACAATGTAATTGCAGCAATTAGTATAATGTTCCTGAGCTTTATTTTATGTGCAAAAATAATTGATTATCTAGCTTTGTCAAAGTATGGAGCAGATGATGTTTATATCGTGAGCTATAGTACCATTACGGTTATTTTAATGGGAGCTGCGATAGTTATTTTAGCATTATCTCTTCTTTATAGTAAAAAAGTAATGATTAAAAAGTTAAATGTGCGTTTGATGGGTGTTATTTTAAGTGTTGTTTTATTTGGTGCGGCAATAGGTCTTACAGTAGTAGAAAAAAGAGAGATAGGGGAAGATAGTTTTACAGTGCACAGGCTCGGAAGTGTAAAGGTGTATTCAATTGATGATGTAAAGAGTTATGAAATTACAGAAGATTCTTCAAACCTTAAGCTAAAGCTTTTCTTTAAGGATGATGAAAGTATATCAGTATTTGGACAGATATCTTCATATACACAGGCTTATGGTGATAAGTACAATGGAGACGCAGAATTTACCTTAGAGCTGGCCAAAAAGCTAAAGGCTATGGGAGCAGAAGGAAAATTTGATGAAGAGGCGCAGAGCAAACTTAAAGGCAGCTATGCAAAATATGACGAGGAGTTAATAGATGCACTTGAGGAGCTATGCAGTCTTTATGTAACTGATTCAGTGATGGAAGATATACAGAAAAAACAGCCTTAAATATGGCAGTACATTTTGCTGAAGTGGAAATAAACTTTTCACTTCAGTAGGAGTAAATTTTTGAAAAATTTGCTTGACAATAATCTAACTTTATATTATTATATTAAGAAGTGTGAATACATTTAAGACCCAAATGCAATTATTAAATCGGAGGTAGTGGAATGCCACAGATAAAGTCAGCTAAGAAGAGAGTTATTACTGATGCTAAGAGAGGCGCAGCTAATCAGGCTGTACGTTCAAGCGTTAAGACTGCAGCTAAGAAGGTAGAAGCAGCTGTAGCAGCTGGAGATAAGGATCAGGCTAAGGCAGCATTTGTAGCAGCTGAGTCAAAGCTTGCACATGCAGCAGCTAAGGGTGTCCTTAAGAAGGAAACAGCATCTAGAAAAGTAGCAAGACTTGCTAAAAAAGTAGACAAGATCGGTCAGTAATTTTAGCTACTATAGAATAGTAAATAAGCGCGGCAAAGGACCAGCAAAAGCAGATTCCTTGCCGCTTTTTTTATCGGAGGAAATATGGCAGAGATAGATCAGTCACATATCAGGAATTTTTGCATAATTGCGCATATAGATCATGGCAAATCAACACTTGCAGACAGAATTATTGAAAGAACAGGTGCTCTTACCCAGCGTGAAATGCAGGAACAGGTACTTGATAATATGGACCTTGAAAGAGAACGTGGAATTACAATTAAGGCTCAGACTGTAAGATGTGTATATACCGCTAAAAACGGCGAAGAATATGTATTCAATCTTATTGATACCCCGGGCCATGTTGACTTTAATTACGAGGTTTCAAGAGCTCTTGCAGCCTGCGAGGGAGCAATACTGGTTGTAGATGCAACTCAGGGCGTAGAGGCACAGACACTTGGAAATGTGTATCTTGCATTAGATCACGACCTTGAAATACTTCCGGTTTTAAATAAAATAGATCTAGCTAGTGCCAATGTTGAGGCAACTAAGCAGGAAATCGAGGATGTAATCGGACTTGACTGTTCAGAGGCGCCTTGCATTTCAGCTAAGACAGGACTTAACGTAGAGGATGTATTAGAGGGAATAGTAAATACTCTTCCAGCTCCTAAGGGAGATTATAATGCGCCTTTCCAGGCACTTATATTCGATTCAAAATATGATTCCTATAAGGGAGTTATCGTATTTGTAAGAGTAAAGAACGGTCATATCAAGGTAGGAGATCCTATCAAGATGATGGCGACCGGCGTTGTTGCAAATGTTACTGAAATAGGAACTTTTGCACCAGGAAAGTTCATGCCATGTGATGAATTATCAGCGGGCATGGTAGGCTATATTACAGCCAGCCTTAAGGATGTAAGAGACACCCGTGTAGGTGATACCGTTACAACAGCAGCAAATCCTGCTAAGGAAGCACTTCCAGGCTATAAGAAGGTAATGCCTATGGTTTACTGCGGTATTTATCCTTCTGATACCAAGAAGCTTCCAGAGCTTAAGGATGCACTTGAAAAGCTTCAGCTTAATGATGCAGCCCTTACCTTTGAGCCAGAGAGCTCTCAGGCATTAGGCTTTGGTTATCGCTGCGGCTTCCTTGGACTTCTTCACCTTGACATAATTCAGGAAAGACTTGAGAGAGAATATGACCTCGACCTTGTAACAACAGCACCAGGCGTTGTATATAAGGTATATAAGACTGATGGTGAGGTTATTGATGTTACAAATCCAAGTAACCTTCCTAACGTTAATTACATCGAGCATATGGAAGAGCCTATTGTTAAGGCTGATATCATGACAACGACAGAATATATCGGCGCAATAATGACTCTTTGTCAGGAGAGAAGAGGAAAGTATATCAGTACAGAATATGTTGAGCAGTCACGTGCTGTGCTTAAGTATGAGCTTCCTTTAAATGAAATCATTTATGACTTCTTCGATGTTTTAAAGAGCCGTTCAAAGGGCTATGCTTCCTTTGACTATGAAATGAAGGGCTATGAGAATTCGGAATTAGTTCGTCTTGATATCCTTATTAATAAGGAAATAGTTGATGCTCTTTCGTTTATAGTATATAGAGGAACAGCTTATGAAAGAGGACGTAAGATGTGCGAAAAGCTTAAGGGCGAGATTCCACGTCAGATGTTCGAGGTGCCTATTCAGGCAGCAGTTGGAGGACAGGTAATCGCTCGTGAAACTGTAAAGGCCATTCGTAAGGATGTACTTGCAAAGTGTTACGGCGGTGATATTTCCCGTAAGAGAAAGCTTCTTGAAAAGCAGAAGGAAGGAAAGAAGCGTATGCGTGAGATAGGTAATGTACAGATACCTCAGAGCGCATTTATGGCCGTACTTAAGTTAGATACGGAAGATTGATATAAAGATATAGTTGCCTTAGTATCTAACTTAATAGTTAGATACGGAAGATTAATGTAAAGGTATAGTTGCCTTAGTATCTATCTTAATAGTTAGATACTAAAGATTGATTTGAAATTATAGGCCAAGCAGCGTTTTATATAAAGGATCAGATATGAAGGATTTTTGCGGATTTTACATACACATTCCTTTCTGTGTAAGAAAGTGCAATTATTGTGATTTTCTTTCATCACCCATGGATGAAAAATCTCAAGGGGTATATATAAGCGCGCTCATAAATGAAATACATTTAAACAAAGAAAATATTGAAAAATATGATGGAGTGCGCACTGTATATTTTGGCGGTGGCACTCCATCGCTGCTTTCTGAGGAAAACCTTGAAAGATTAATAGTAGAGGTGCTAAAAGCGGCAGGAATAAAGTTTGAATTAGTTGATGGAGTTCAAAAGTATTATGATATAAGAGAAATTGAAGGGATTAGAAATAAGCGGGAAGATGAGTTTGTAGATGAATCTGGAAATAAGCCGGAAGATGAGCTTATAGATGAGCCTGGAAATAAGCCGGAAGATGAGCTGGATAATAAGCTTGAAATTAAGCCTGAAATAACACTAGAAGTAAATCCGGGTACGGCTGACTATAAAAAGCTAAGGCGGCTTTTCAAGCTTGGAGTGAACCGCCTTTCCATAGGAATGCAGTCTACCGATGATATGCAGTTAAAAAGACTAGGAAGGATACATACCTATGCTCAGTTCCTAGAATGCTACGAGGATGCGCATAGAGCGGGCTTTGATAATGTGAGCGTTGATATAATGTCTGCGCTTCCAGGGCAGAGCCTTGAAGATTATGAAGAAACTCTTCGCAAGGTGTGCGGGCTTAGCCCGGCGCCAAGGCATATATCTTCGTATAGCCTTATAATTGAGCCGGGAACGCCTTTTTATAGCATATACGGTGGAAAAGAAGCAGAAGAAGCTGAAAGCAAGCTTCCGGATGAGGATACCGAAAGAGAAATGTATGTAATGACAAGCCGCATCCTAGCTGAATATGGTTATCAAAGATATGAAATATCGAATTATGCAAAGGAGGGTTTTGAATCAAGGCACAACTCCTCGTATTGGACCAGGATACCTTATTTTGGTTTTGGTCTCGGGGCTTCTTCCTTTGTTTTTGATACAAGATTTGAGAATACTCGTGATTTCAAGGAATACATAAGTCTCTTATCAGAGGGAGATATAGATACATCTATAGATACTTCTAAAGATACTTCTATAGATATTCCTCTTGAAAGTGAAAAGAAATGTGATAAAAATGAAGTGCTCAGAGATCCATATGAGGTGCTAAAAAAGCTTCATAGAGAGGTGAAGCAAGTGACTCAAAAAGAGAAAATGGAAGAATATGTATATCTCGGGCTTAGACTTACAAAAGGTATATCAAAAATAAAATTTTTGGAAAGTACGGGTGCTCGCTTTGATAATGTTTACGGAAAAGTTACAGAAAAATATCGTAAAATGGGAATGCTTATTTGTGAGGAAAATACTGTAAGGTTCTCAGAGCGTGGATTAGACATCAGTAATTATATCCTGAGTGATTTTTTACTAGACTAATTATATTGAAGGTAAAATTAGAGGTTTATTTATTACAAAAATATTAAATATTACAGATGTGTTAAATATGAAAAAACTGTGAAAGCCCTTGACATTTGTGCGTTTTGGGGTATCATTGACTTGGTTTATAATTGTTTTAAACAAATATTGTTTTATCCAAATATTTGTATTTTTGGGATTCGTGCAGTCAGTTTCTAGTGTTTTTTGGGAGAAATAATTTTAATTTAGATGATGATTATAGACAATTGGGCTGCAGGAAGGAGAAATCATGATTAAAAGGGAATTAGCAGTTTTGACATTAGGCGCGATGCTTTTACTGACAGGGTGCGGAAATAGTGTTGAAACAGTATATGTAGAAAATACTGATACTGAAAAGGCCGTTTCACAAGAAGAAGAAACTCTCACTAGTGAGGTCACAACACAGACCGTTACAGAAAAGAGCAGTGCTATTACTGAGGTTCAGTCCTTAGGAGAAGAAGATTTAGATCCAGAGACAGCAGCTTTATTTGAAGAAGAAAAGAAAAAGCTAGATGGTCTGCTTGAAGCAATCAATGAAGGAATTCAGCCAGGTACAGCAGGAAGTACCCTAAGTGCAGTTCCTTACACCTGTGATCTTTTGGATTGGTGCATGGATACAGAACTCGGAGCAGAGGAAATATCAGCTGAGGTGGTATCGTGGATGGCTGAAAATGGCATAGAGCCAGAAAAGCAATATGAAGAGGATTCGTTTTATGCTAAAATGAGTCTTGCAGGTTCAACCTACCTTGAAATAACAGGCGAGCATGCAGAGGATTTTATGGTTTCAGCAGGCTATGAGGATGAAAAGTATCCTTGGAGTGAAAAGGCCATAGCTAATATCGAAACTATAATGCTTGCAGCAGGTGTTGGCAGCGAAAAGTAAAAGAAAATAATTATAATAAAAACTATGCAGAAAAGAAGCTGCATAGTTTTTTTATTTGAAATCTACTAGGAGGCTTTAATTGATATATACATAAGAAAAAAATAGAAAAATCTTTGGCAAGGTACTTGACAAATGAGTATAAAAGTGATATACATATATCTAGATGTTAGCACTCTAACTGTTTGAGTGCTAACAAAATAAAAGAAGCAATGAAAAGCCTTGAAAATAGGCTAGTGCAGGCTTTAGAAGAAAGGATGGCAGCGGAATGGCAAAAAAACAGATGATAGCCGAACTTGATGAGCGTAAGCTTAAGATACTTACCGCCGTCATTCGTAACTATCTAGAAACAGGAGAGCCTGTTGGTTCAAGAACCATTTCAAAGTATACTGACCTAAATCTTAGTTCAGCAACAATTCGAAATGAAATGAGCGATCTTGAAGAGCTTGGGTATATTGTTCAGCCTTATACCTCAGCTGGCAGAATTCCAACAGACAAGGGCTATAGGCTCTATGTAGATTCACTTCTTCAAAATAAGGAAAAAGAAGTGGAGGATATGAAGAATGTCCTTATAGAAAAAGCAGGTAAGCTTGATAAGCTGCTTAAAGAGGTCGCAAAGCTTCTTGCAGCAAATACGAACTATACCTCAATGATAACCGGTCCTCAGTACCGTTCAAGGCAGATAAAGTTCATTCAGTTATCTGAAATTACAGAAACTCAGCTTCTTGCAGTAATAGTTCTTGAAGGCAATATAGTAAAGAACAGAATGGTAAGCATAAGCGAAGAGATAGGCAAGGAGGAATTAATTAAGTTAAATGTTCTTATTAATACCTTCCTTCAGGGGCTCGATACCTCGCAGATAAATATCTCTCTCATAAAGAAGCTTAAAGAGCAGTCCATGGGCCATGAAGAGATAATCAGTTCACTTCTAGATGAAATAACAGCTGTAATCGAAGAAGAGGATGAGGTCCAGATCTATACAAGTGGAACGACGAATATCTTTAAGTATCCAGAGCTTAATGATACTGCAAAGGTGACAGGGCTTTTAAATGCCTTCGAGGAAAAATCTCAGCTTGAGACTCTTATGAATGTATCTGATGATGATATTACAAAGCCTGATATAATAGACGGCAATGAAAATAATGAGCATGGCATAAAGGTCTATATCGGAGCGGAGAATCAACTTCCAGAGGCAAAGGACTGTACCGTAATTACAGCAGATTATCAGATAAAAGAAGGTGTCTATGGAAAGGTCGGAATCATCGGACCTAAGAGAATGGACTATGAAAAGGTAGTTGGCACTTTAAAGAATTTTATGGGTCAGCTCGATGATATCTTCAAGGAAAATCAAGAAGATAATAAAAAGAAATCATAGCCGAAGCTGCAAAGCCGCGGATATAGATAAATATAAAACTAGCAGTTTTCAGTAATGAGGGCTGAAGGAGGAATTGGGAATTGGTAGAAGATGATAAGAATTTAAATGCTGAAGCAGAGAATATCGAAGAGGTAAATGCTGAGGCTAAAGCAGCAGAGGAAACAGTAGAAAATGCAGCTGATGAAGCAGCAGAGAATGCAGCTGATGAAGCAAATGCAGAGGAAAAGGCGCAGGATGTAGCAGATGCAGCAGATGCAGGAGATGCGGCAGAAGATGGCGCTTCAGAAGAAAATACAGATGATGAGGATCCAAAGTTGCTTATATTTAAGAAGAAGATAGATAAGAAAGATGAAGAGATAAAAGAGCTGAATGACAAAGTCATGAGACAGCTCGCAGAGTTCGATAACTTCCGTAAGAGAACAGAAAAAGAAAAAAGCGACATGTTCGATACAGGAGCTACAAACGTAATCGAAAAAATCCTTCCGGTAGTCGATAGCTTTGAGAGAGCAATGAAGACTGTAGACGAAGC
>JAEEGF012091309.1_pt1 | contig 10244 bp, 8 predicted proteins | sample 9134171 | NCBI WGS metagenome assembly JAEEGF01 (sample SAMN16246542, study PRJNA631951) | gut metagenome | biome: gut microbiome; feature: rumen; material: AP-attached | host: Bos | place: Iran: Karaj | collected 2018-10 | reverse complement strand
ACTTGACGCCCAGGTTGTACATGATGAAGGCCTGGATGTCGGTGTACTCGTCGATGATCTTGCTGATGGGCTTGCTGTGGCCGTGGCCAGCCTTGCTGTCGATGCGGATGAGCTTGGGCTGGTCGCCAGTGTTGCAGTGCTGCAGCTCGGCGGCATACTTGAAGCTGTGGGCGGGCACCACGCGGTCATCGTGGTCACCGGTGGTCACCAGGATGGCAGGGTAGGGGGTGCCGTCGTTCTTGATGTTGTGCAGGGGAGAGTAGTCACGCAGGTAGCGGAACATCTCGGGGCTGTCGTCGCTGCGGCCGTAGTCGGGGGCCCAGTTCCAACCGATGGTGAACAGGTGATAGCGCAGCATGTCCATCACACCCACCTGAGGCACGGCAGCGGCAAACAGGTCAGGACGCTGGTTAACCACAGCACCCACGAGCAGACCGCCGTTGCTGGCACCGTTACAAGCCAATTTCTTGGGATTGGTGTATTTGTTGTCGATGAGCCACTCGGCAGCGGCGATGAAGTCATCAAACACGTTCTGCTTGTTCATCTTAGTGCCTGCCTGGTGCCACTCCTCACCGTACTCGCCACCGCCACGCAGGTTGACGTAGGCGCAGATACCGCCGCAGTCCAGCATGGCAAACAGGGTGCGGGTGTAAGTGAAACCGGGATTAAGGCTCACGTTGAAGCCGCCGTAGCCGTAGAGGAAGGTGGGACGCTGGCCGTCACGCTTCAGGCCCTTCTTGTAAACCAGGAACATGGGGATGCGCGTGCCGTCCTTGCTGGGGAAGAACACCTGCTCGGTCACATAGTCCTCGCTCTTGAGGTTGACCTTGGGCTGGAAGAAGAGGTCGCTCTTGCCGGTCTCCAGGTCATACTTGTAGATGGCGCCGGGGAAGGTGTAGCTAGTGAAGCTGTAATAAACCTCCTTGGCGTTCTTCTTGGCGCTGAAGCCTACAGAACCGTAGGTGGGCAGCTGAATCTCGCGGATGAGTTTGCCGTTGGCGTCATAGAGGTAGGGATGGCTCGATGCATCCTTGTCGTAAGTGAGGATGAACTTGTGGTCGGCCATCACGGCGCCGGTAAGCACCGATTCCTGCTCGGGAATGAACTCTGCGCAACTGGCGGGAGACAGGGTCTCGGCATCGTAGGTGATGATCTTGCCCTTGGGGGCATTCTCGTTGGTCATCACATAGATTTTGCCGTTGTCAATGCCGATGATGCCGCGCTCATACTTCATGCCGCCGATCAGCTGCACATAGTGCGGGTTGCGGTCCTTGAGGTCCTTGACATAGATATCGTTGCCCTCGGCATCGCTCTTCCACAGGATGACGTAGCGCTCGTCCTCGCTCACGCTCACCTGATGGAAGTGAAGGGGTTCGCCCTTGTCCTGATACTCGATGTAGTCCTGGCTTTGGGGTGTGCCCAGCTTGTGGTAATACACCTTCTGGAACTCGTTCTTGGACGACTTGGCATCCTCGGGGGCGTCATAGCCGCTGTAGAAGAAGCCGTCACCCAGCCACTGGGCGTCGGTGAACTTGGCCCACACGATGTGGTCGTCAAGCACGCGGTCCTCCTTGAGGTCCTTCACAAAAATCTCGTTCCAGTCACTGCCGCTGCGGGTAATCACATAGGCCAGGTAGCGGCCGTCGTTGGAGAAGTCCAGCTGCTGCAGGGCCACGGTACCGTCCTCGCTCAGCGTGTTGGGGTCGAGCACCATCTTGTGGTTGCCGTTCTTGTCATACTCGTAGAGGACGCTCTGGTTCTGCAGGCCGTCGTTCTTGAAAAAATAGAATTTGTCCTTCACCTTGAAGGGAGCACCCATCTTCTCGTAATTGGCGAGTTCGGTGATGCGCTTCTTCACGTCCTTGCGGAACGGGATTTTTGACAGGTAGTTCTGAGTCACTTTGTTCTGGGCGTTGACCCAGGCCTCGGTTTCAGCGCTGCGGTCATCCTCGAGCCAACGGTAGGGGTCAGCTACTTGGGTGCCGAAGTAAGTGTCCACCGTGTCCACGCGGCGCGTGTCAGGGTAGTTGATGCGAGCCTGCGTCGTCACAGCCGACGCTGCAATCAATGCGCTCATGAGTATAATCCTTTCTTTCTTCATTGTTAGATTGTTAATTTATTGTTTATGGTTATTGGTTGATTGGATAGTCATATCGGTGCGATAATGGATTAAAAGCATTGCAGGGCAAATTTGATGCTGTCAAAGCGTCTTGCCAGCAGGTCTTCACGCTTGATGTAGAAGTAAATGCAGCCGCCGTTGCCGAACTGCAGTTCGTGAGGCGTCTTGTCATCCTCTTCCCAATACTCGCTGGAATCGAGTTGCAACAGGAGCACATGATCAGACAGGTCTTTGACAATGGGCTTCTCAATGAGGAAGGCATAACCGAGCATATTGCCGATGCCTTCACTTCCAGTCCAGTATTTCTCCTCCAATCGGTCAGATGCCACTTCTAATTCAATATTATCTTTGGTTTTGACTCGCTTATGTGCCAAGTGGCCAACTTCTTTAAGACACGGGAAACTCGTTCTTTGGGAAAATTGCAAGCGGCATTCCTGTAACTGGTAATGTTTGCCGAGATTCACAGGATAATCGAGTGGATGCAGTTGTGATGAAGGCTTGTCGTTATAAATGACTCGGACACTGTTCTTCTTGCCGTCCCGTCTCATCTCGCTGAGTTCGTAGAAGAAATACAGTTGTCCGCTCGTGGGCAATAAACCCTCGCGGTCGAGGAACGCGAGGTCAGCACAATCTATTTGCAGCAGCAACGACAGGGGGTAGCCGCTATTGTCAAGTGGCCATTGGAAATCATCGGCAACATCAGGGCGGCCGCCTAATTTGGAGCAACCGGCAGTCAATGGGACGTTACCGTTTCCCACCAATGAGATCTGAATGGCATTGCGGCTGAAGGACTTGAGCAACTCCATGTAGTGACGCACCTTTTTTTTGTCTAATCTGAACTCATCGTCGGTATCCTTGGGCAAGGGTACGAGTTTCTCGAATTCCTTGTCGATTTTGTCCATTGCGGAAGCCAGCACGAAGATCAAGACAAGTATTGCTATGAACTCTATCCATATCGTCAACGGCGCGTCCACCATCGGCGCGTCCGGGTCGCCTTGCTTATACCAGAAATGCAAGAGGACAATATCGCCGACAAACATGCAGGTGAGCAGTACTTTCACGGCTATCAGTTTTTTGATTTTTCTGATGTCCAAATCCATGTGATGACCGTCAGATTCGACCTCATCGGCGGTTTCCTCAGCCACGATTCTGACAGCTTTGTAGAGCCCGTAAAACGACAGCAGCGCGATGACCGCGAACGTGCCCAGCAGCTCCATGTTCGCCCTATTCCACCCGAGGAGCAGAATGAGAAGGCTACAACCGGCTACAAACACGCAGAAGGTCAGCAGTGCATACCCTGTCCCTAGTCTGCCAGTATCTCTTTTCGCGTCCAAATCAGTTGATATGAGTTATAAAAAACATGAACAGGAAATATCGCATGATTGAATCTCTGGGTCCACGATTAATCGGTTACTGCTCGAGGGAGGCGATGACGTTGAGCAGCGTCTGGCCTACCTCGGCGAGGGTGACGGGGCTGATGCCGTCCATGGTGTCGTGGATGGTGTGCCACTCGGGGCAAAAACCCGTGGGGCTGTCGCTGCGCATGTCGATGATGTCCACACAGGAGATGCCGGCACGGTTGACGAAGATGTGGTCGTCGGTCACGGCACCGCCCGGGCTGTTGATGAAATGACTGCCGGCAGCGCAGTTCCATACCAGGTCAACAAAGCCGCTGGCGTACTGCGTCGAGTAGTACTCGCGGGTGAAAGTGGCCTCGGGGGAACCCACCATGTCAAGCAGGATGCCGAACAGCGGCTTGTAGTTGCTCACATGGGGATGAGTGGCCCAGAACTGTGTGCCCAGGCCCCATGACTCCTCGTTGTCGTCCACACCCATGTCCTCGGCATCCACGAGCACGATGTCCACACCCAGGTCGGTCTTGTCGACCTTGAGTTGGCGTGCAAGTTGCAGCAGCACAGCCACTCCGCTGGCGGCGTCGTTGGCGCCCATGACGGGCTTGCGGTGGTTGGACTCGTCGGCGTCATTGTCGGCCCAGGGACGGCAGTCCCAATGGGCGAGCAGCAGCAGGCGCTGGCTGGCCTCGGGGTTGATGATGCCGATGACGTTCTTGATGCCCAGGCGGCCCTCGGTAGCAGTCTGGACGGTGCCTGTCTGCAGGATGACGGTGTCGCACGATTCCTGCAGGGTGGACATCAGCCACTCGGCACACTGGGCGTGGGCCGCTGTGCCCGGCACGCGCGGGCCGAAGTCACATTGCTGGCGCGTGAGTTCCAGTGCAGCGTTGCCGTCAAAGGACTGCCGCTGTATGGTGGCCGTATCCTGGGCAGTGCTGCCCGATGTTGCCCCGCTTGTCGAGTTGCCGCATGCAGTTACCAATGCTATGAGTGCTATATATAATAATGTCATCTTCATAGTGTGACAAACAGATAAAAAAGAGGCGGTATGTCTTGTCCCGCTGTGATGCGGACACGACATACCGCATCCAAAAGAAAAGTTAGTTTTAAAAAGATGCAGTGGTTGCAGTGAAGTTACTTGCCCTCGGGCTTGGCAGGAGCGGCAGCCTCCTTGGCAGGAGCAGCGGCTTCCTGAGCGGGAGCAGCCTGTGCGGCGGGAGCCTCCTCGGCGGGAGTGCCGAAGTTGGGCGCCTGAGTCTCGCTGGTGGGTAACTTCTTGATTTGGGGAGCGCCTTCAACGATTCGGGGAGCGCTGACGAATGCCGACCAAATGCTCAACACGCAGATGAAGATGGCCAGACCCCAAGTTGCTTTCTCTACGAAATCGGTGGTTTTGCGCACACCCATGAACTGGTTATAGTTGTTCACGTTGGCAGCAAGGCCGCCACCTTTGGATTTTTGGATAAGGATTACACCGATAAGCAATAACGATGCAATCGTGATCAGAATTGCTAAAATAATGTACATTTTTTCTTATTTTTTGATGTTTACTGTCTCATTTAGGACCAATTTCTTCAAAAATCGAATTTGGTCTGCAAAGTAAATACTTTTTTCTGGATAATTCAAACTTAATTGCTCAATAATTTCAAGTGCTTTTAAATATTTGTGTCTTGCGATGTACATCTTGGCGAGACTTTCGCTCAACATGGAATCATCGTTTTGGGTAGGATTGTCGATGACGTCGTCGGCAATTTCGGCCTTCTCCTCCTCGCCGACGGGGGCGACGATGGGAGTGCGGGCTGCCTGTTCTCCCAGTTGCATCTGCTCGGCGATGAACTTGTTGATGAGTTCATCCTGGGCATCACTGTCGGCAGGAGCCGTGCCGCCCTCCTGCTGCTCCTGTGCTGCGAGCACGTCGGCATAGTCGGGCTGCGGGTTGAAGATGGCGCGGCTCAGGGCCTCGACCTCGCCGGGAGCACTCTTGGCATAGGTGTCCAGGAAGCGATCGATAGCCGTGACGGTGTCGGGGGTGGCGGGCAGCGCCTCGGGCGGATAGAAGTCGTTGAGCAACGCCGTGTCTTCGCCCAGCACGCTAGCCAGCGCACGCCTGTCGGGGAAGGTGATGGCGAGTTTGGCCAGCACGTCCTCGTTGCCCTTGACGCCGTTGCGCTCGAGAAACAACAGCATGGGCAGCACGCAGTAAGGTGCCGCCTGCTCGCAGTCATCCAGCCACTGCCTGGTCACCTGACCGGTGCCGTCGCCAGAGGCCGCAATCTGCTTGAGTTCGTCAACCAGAGCCGTTGTTGTCATTGGATTCTCACTCATCGGTGCTTGCACATTCACAATTATCGTGCCATCGGGAAAAACTGTCAGTTACCAGTCGCCCAAGGTCGCGTTGAAAATCAGGTCGCTCAGGTCCTTGCAGATCTGGTTACACAACTCGTCCTGCACGTCCACCAGCAGTTCGCTGCTCGAGAAGTCGCGGTAGGCGCTGAAGGAGAGGTCCTTGGACAACGCCTGATTCTTGTTGTTGACATACTTGACCTTGACCGTGATGGTGAGGCGCGTCTGACTTGCGTAGGCGTCCTCGCCGACGGCTTGGGGCGAAAGCTGGTAGTTGGTGATCTCACCCTCCATGTGCAGGTCGGCATTCCGGTTGTCGACGACGCGCAACCGTGTCTGCTGGGCAATCATGTCGGTCATGCGGTTCTCGAACATCGATTGCAGCGGCGGATACACCAGCGCGGCGCGGATGGGGAATTCACCGAACGAGATGGTGTGGTAGACGCTGTAGTCGATGGACGCGCCGTTGAGCGTGTAGCGCGGGATGCAGGCAGTCCATGCCAGCGATGCCACGACGAGGGTCAATATGATAGCCAGGCGTTTCACTACAGGTCCAGGTTGTATTGCTTGATCTTGCGGTACAGGGTGCGCTCCGAGATGTTCAGCTCCTGGGCCGATGCCTTGCGCTTGCCGTTGTTGCGGCGCAGTGCTTGCTCGATGGTCTCGCGCTCGGTCTCCTCGAGTGTCTTGACCGTCTCGCTGTCCACGTCCATGGCCGATACCTCATCGACATGTCCCAGTTCCTGGGCCGATGCCTGCATGTTGCGGTAGGGTGAGTTCATCTCCCCTGCGGGGGAATCGTTGCCCGAGATGCCCAACAGGGGGTTGGTTTCGCGACGCAGTTCGTGTACTGCCGAGCCGACGTGCGTGGACTCGTTCATGCCATCGAGCCGCTTCTTGAGCGTCTCGATCTCGGCCTTGGTCGAGAGCATGAACTTGAGCAGCATCTCGCGGTCCACGTTGTAGTCGTAGTTGGGCGAGGACTGTACGGTCAGTGCGGTCTCGCGGTTGCTGGGCATGTACTGCTTCAGGGTGATGGCATCGACCGTGTTGCCCGACTCAAACAGGGCGACTTGCTCGATGACGCTCTTGAGCTGGCGCACGTTGCCGGGCCAGTAGTAGGCCTTCAGCAGGCGTATAGCGTCCTCAGTCAGGGTGACATTCTCGGTGTGGTTCTTCTCCACGAAATTGGACAGGAAGAGCATGGCCAGCAGCTTGATGTCATCATCGCGCTCGCGCAGGGGCGGCACGTTGATGAGCACCGTCGAGAGACGGTAATACAGGTCCTCGCGGAACTTGCCCTCCTTGACGGCCTGCAGCATGTCCTTGTTGGTGGCTGCCACGATGCGGATGTTGGTCTTGCGCACCGTGCTGTCGCCCACGCGCAGGTATTCGCCATTCTCGAGCACGCGCAGCAGTCGTGCCTGGGTGCTCAGGGGCATCTCGGCCACCTCGTCGAGGAAGATGACGCCGCCGTCGGCCTCCTCAAAGTAGCCCTTGTGGTCGGCAATGGCGCCGGTGAAGGAGCCCTTGACGTGACCGAACAGTTCGCTGTCGATGGTGCCCTCGGGGATGGCGCCGCAGTTGACGGCAATGTATTTCTTGTGCTTGCGTGCGCTGCTCTCGTGGATGATTTTGGGGAAGTGCTCCTTACCCGAGCCGCTCTCGCCGATGATGAGCACGCTCAGGTCGATGGGTGCCACGAGCAGGGCACGACGGATGGCGGCAATCAGGGCAGGCGATTCGCCCACGATGCCGAAACGCAGCTTGATGTTGCGGATGTCGTTGTCGATTACTTTTTTTGCCATTTTTTCATTTTGTAAGTTTCAGTTTTCAAGAATTGGCCCAGTTCTTCGGGCGTAGTGTACTGTGCATACTGCTCGGGCATGATGGGGTCATGCACGCTGACGCGGAAGTTGTAGTCCTTGCGGCGGAAAATCTCGGCGGGCAGGCGCAGGGTGCGCAGTTTCCAGCTGATGACGCCCAGTGCGAGCGACAGCCAGCTGTTGTGCCCGTGGATATAGATGGGGATGACGGGCACCTTGAGTTTCATGATCAGGCGCATGATGACGGGCTGCCACTCGCGGTCTTCGACGCGCAGGTGCCAGTTGAGCTTGCTCACGGCGCCGGCGGGGAAGAATCCCAGCGGATGGCCAGCCTTGACGTGCTTGAGCGACTCGCTGATGCCCTGCATCGACACAGCGCGCTTGGCGGGGTCATCGCTGGCCAGGGCATCAACGGTGATGAAGTTGGGCTTCATGCCGCCGATTTTGCCCAGGATCATGTTGACCATGAACTTGTAGTCGGGCCTACGGGTGCCGATGATGTGGATCATCATCACGCCGTCGATGGCGCCGAAGGGGTGGTTGGAAACAGTGATGAACGGACCCTCGGGCAGGTTGTCGAGCACCTCGCCGTTGTCAAAGGTGATGGTGGAGTTCAGATCCTTCATGAAGCCGGTGCAGAAAGGCACACCCGGCGTGTGGCAGTTGTGGCCGTGGATCCAGTTGGCATCATCCATGTCGAGCAGGTGGAACAACCACTTGACCAGCTTGGGTTTGCCGTCAAAGAACGGCACCATTTTGCGGATGTCGTCATAGTCCAGGATATCGGGCTTGACGGGTGGGGTCTGTTGTTGCTCTTGCTGTGGTTTGTCTTGCTTGTTGTAGTCTTCCATTAGCATAATGTGAAAATCGGATGCAAAGATACAACTTTATTTCGGGAACTGACACAAAGAAATGTTAAAAAGTGACATTTTGGCAGAAAATTTTTCTACTGCGGGCGCCCGGTGGGGGTAATGCATTGTGCAGCATGGGGTAGCGGCAAGGCTTGACGGCAAGGCGTAATAGCAAGGCATAATAGCAAGGCGGAGCCTTGCAATACTCCGACGAGAGGCTTGCCAATACCCCGACGGGAGGCTTGCAATACCCTGACGGGAGGCTTGCAATGCTCCGACCTGGGGCTTGCATTGCTTGAATGGATGGAAGGGTGGGGTTAGTCTTTCTTTTTGTTGTTTTCCTCTTTGGGTTGCTGGGCGTCCTTGTAGGGGTTGTCCTTGATGAGGTTGGTGTCGGGCTCGATGCTGACGACGACGTGCTTGGAGTTGCCGCGCCACAGGACGATGCCCTTGTACTCGTTGTAGGTGAGGACGATGCGCTTGCCGTCCTGGGACCATTGCATGGCCTGACGGGCAAGGGTGTCGTTGGGGATGGAGAACTTGAAGTCGCTGGTGATGGCGGGAATCGTGCCATCGACGTAACCCTCGCTGACCATCTCGCCCTCAAAGGTCTTGAACAGCGAGCCCTCGTTGCTCACCTTCATGATCCAGCCCTTCTCCTGGCTCACGCGGTAGGGGTGGAAATAGTGCTGCCACATCCACCAGCCCAGGAACAATACCATGGCCGTGATGATGAGTATGAGCACCATCTTGACGGAGTTGCCGCGGCGCTCGATGGTAGCCTCCTTGATTTCGCGCTCCTCGCGCTCGAGTTCGGTTTCCTGATGCTGTTGGGGTTGCTCTTCAGGGTCGTGAACGTCGGTGAAATGATCGTCAAAGTTGTCGTCCATAGCTTTGTAGTTTCTGGTTATAAGAGATTGTTAAAGTTTGATTTCTTCGTTGGTGGTGTCGACCACGGTCTTACCGCTCTCGATGCGGCTGCGGTCTATCGCCATGCTGGCAAAAGCATAGATGCCCAGGACGATGAGCAGCACCGTCTGGAATCCCCACACGAGCATGGCAAACGCCGATGCGCGCGGGTCAAAGTTGGAGGGGGAGAACACGCCCACACCGTAGAGCGACAGGGCGAAGATGATGGCCACATGCCAGGAGCCGAGGCCTCCGTTGGTGGGCACACCCATGCCGATGCTGCTGAGCACAAACATCACCAGCACGGCGAGCACGCTCAGGCCGCTGGTAAACGAGAATGCCTGGCAGGCCAGGTAAAGCTGCAGGAAGTAGCAGCCCCAGATGAGCACCGTCAACAGCAGGAACCACCACTTGCCTTCCATGCGGGTAATGGAGGCGAAGCCTTCCCACAGGTTGCGGGCCATGAGTTGGATTTTCTTGATGATCTTGTTCTCGGTCTTCATCACCAGCAGCCAGCCCAGCGCGATGATGGCCACGGCGGTGCCGAGCCAGATGCGCGCGTCGCTGGCGACGCTGAGGAAGTTCTCCTTCATCTGCGGGTAGGAGTCAAAGAACTTGCCGAAGGCGCCCTGTGCCAGCATGAAGGTGACCAGCGTGAGCAGGAGCACGGTGACCGTGTCGGTGAGTCGGTCGGCGACCATCGAGCCCATGACCTGGGTGACTGAGGCCTTCTGACGGTTGGCGATGTATCCGCAGCGCCACACCTCGCCCAATCGGGGAAACGCCAGGTTGACGGCATAGGTGCCGAAGATGCTGTTGAGCACGGCGCTAAACGACGGCT
>JAEEGF011241415.1_pt1 | contig 10244 bp, 7 predicted proteins | sample 9134171 | NCBI WGS metagenome assembly JAEEGF01 (sample SAMN16246542, study PRJNA631951) | gut metagenome | biome: gut microbiome; feature: rumen; material: AP-attached | host: Bos | place: Iran: Karaj | collected 2018-10 | reverse complement strand
ATTCTGTGCCCGATGAGACAAGGTCAAGCTTTATTTTGGTGTCATGGAGAAGACCTTCAATCACTTCAAGATTCATCTCATTATCATCAACTATCAGCAAATTTGCCTGCGGTGCATAAAGAGTCGCTGTTTCAACCTCGGCTTCATTTATAAAATCTTCAACAGCCCTGCTAAAATCCCCAATCGGTTCGGCATTTACCCTTAACTGTGGAATTCGGATGGTAAAAGTACTCCCCGAGCCGTATTCGGAAACAACATCTATATTTCCCTTCATTATTTCAACCAGCCTCCGGGTTATATGAAGACCAAGTCCCGTGCCTTCAATATTTCGGTTCCTCTTTTCGTCAAGCCTTTGGAAACTTTCAAAGAGCTTTTCCATATCCTCTTTTCTTATTCCAATTCCTGTATCCGCTACCCTGACTAGAAGATAAACAACGTTTTCATCATCTTCCGGTTTATTGCTCTCTGAATACACATCAATCTTCACACTGCCTTTTTCTGTATACTTAATTGCATTATTTATGATGTTAAGTATTACCTGCTTAACACGTATTTCATCTCCATAGAGTTCAGAAGGAATAGAAGGTTCTATGTTAAGTTCATATTTCAGATCCTTTTCAAGAGCCTTTGGCCTTGTCATATTTATAACATCATTTAAAACCGATGCAATTCTATAATTTCCAGGTATGACTTCAAAGTTACCCGCCTCAATTTTACTAAGGTCAAGGATGTCATTTATAAGCGCAAGGAGCGTATTACCGGCACTTTTTATATCAAGAGCGCGCTTTTTGGTTATGCTTTCTTTTGTATCCCTAAGTATCATCTCATCCATACCCAGAATCCCATTAAGAGGAGTTCTGATCTCATGGGACATATTTGCCAAAAACTCATCCTTTGATTTATTTATGTGCATAAGCTCATTGGCCTCAAGCCTTATGCCTATGAGCTGCTTGATAGTATGGATAACTGCACATATCAAAAATCCAAAAAGGCCAAATGCCATATAAACACCGGAGAACACACCATCATGATTAAACATGTAGAAGAAAATCTGTAAGACAGCAGAAAAAGCCAGCACCGCAAACCCTGCCGCGACAAGCCTGTAAGAATAGATAAGATGTCTTTTCATATCTATGATAAGAGTACAAAACATTACCATTATGCTTAAAAGAGCACATATGGCAGCATACAAAAAACTGTCAGTCAAACTCATTTTGCCTGACACAAATAAGAAGATACATACCACATAATTGATTATTTCAAGGGTACTTGCAACTATTATTGCTTCTTCATACCTTGAACTTTGCAGGGAATTAATGAATACCAAAAAGGGTATTGGCATTATCATTACCATAAGAAACGGCACCGCCTGCACTACCGCAAGATTACTGCTATAGAGCTGTCTGAATATGGAATTGCCCAAAACCCAGCAGGCTCCAAGAATCACCCCAATAGCAAGATGTTCCATTTCAAGGTATTTTTTGTGAATATGCTTATAGCACACTGCCGCAATAAGGCATATAAGCCCCAGAAGCAAAATGGAAGCTCCTGCAAACAATTCAAGCCCGTACCTGTCTGAAAGCATCCCCAATATGCCTATTCTGGTGCCTATATATACTTCATAGATCATCCCGGAATTGTATTCGTAATGAACGCTCAAAGTTTTCCCTGCATCCTCAGGATATATCGAAGCCATGATAAAGCACTCAGCTGACTGATCTCCAAAAAACTTATAGTCCTGTGTGTGAAGGCATTCCCTCAGTTCATCACCCACATAAATATCCATGTCCATTCCCCTGAACCATAAAGCATTGTAGTCTTTGTCAAGGGGATTCGGCAGCCTTGTCTCAAGAGTAATATCCCCGGAAGCTTTTCCCGGAACCAAAAAAGGAACTTTACTTCCGTCTTCTTTTACTTCCACCCACTTATCGCCCGGAAGTTCATCGCATATCATTCCATTTCGTGGAGAATTAGCCGGCAAGACTTGTTCTCCTATAAAAATATATCCAAAAGTAATTATCAAAATTATAGTCAGAATTTTTCTTATAATCTTCATAAACTACCTTCCGTTTGGCGTAAAATTTACCCTATGACAGAATAAATCTCTTTTATCAGCTCTGTCGCCCCATCGTAGTTAAATTCTGAAATATATTTTTCCGCTTCTTTTAGTTTGTTCATGTAGTCAGCTTTAAAAGGATAGCCGGAAAGCTTTCTTGCAAGGAAGGATGCTTTCTCATCATCAAAATCATCAAGTGCCTCTAAAAGTTCATCTGCGGCAGCCTTTGCCTCCCCCGCAGAGATCTCATCTGAAGCTTTTTCCTCATCCGCTTCGCCTATGGGTCTTATAGCCTCCACTGTCTTTTTATACATATTAAGGGCTTTGCCGTAAAACTGAAAAACTATATCCTTATCCCCGCTTTTGGCGCCCATCTCCAAAGTTTCAAATAAACTGCTAAGTTCAATCGCACCTATCATCCTGGCATTGCTCTTTAGAGCATGCACATAGATCATATAGTCATTTAAATTTTCTGAATCAAGACTGTCTTTCATCTTTTTTATATTGTCATCATAGCTTTGGTAAAAGCGCCTTAAAGTAGAAAGATATTTTTCCTCTCTACCCGTGTACTCTATACCGATATCCGGCTCAATACCCACTGCTTTCAAAAAATCAAAATCCATTCCCATAGATTTTCCTCTCATCCGAGAACATCAATTATCTTTGCAACAAGTTCAGATTTTTTGGTTGGTTTCACAATATAGCCCTGCGGTTTTAACTCTATCAGCGTTTTTAGCACTACTTCTTTTTCTGAAACTCCAGTGAGGAAAACCACAGGAATCCCCTCAAATCCCGGTACTTCTTTAAGATTTTTAAACATTGTAGGTCCATCCATCCCGGGCATAATATAATCCAGAAGGATCAGATCCACCTTCTTTTTTTGTAAAACCTTATAAGCAGTCTCGTAATTGCTGACCAGAGTAGTATCGTAAAACTCTTTCAAATGTTCTTTTATCTGCACAAGCTGACCTACATCATCATCCACAACCAGAATATGTTTCCTGGCATTTGCAGTTAAAGCATTGGGATTAATAAACTCTCTAAGCAAAAGCTCTTCATTATTGTCATCAGGGTATTTTTTCTCGATTTCCTGGAGTTTGTCGTACAGAACATACAAAGACACCGGCCTTGATAAAAAGAACATACGCTCAAGGGTGGTATATTTCATGAACAGCTCTCTATCCTCAAAATTCGCCACCACCATTATGGTAACACCGGCAAGAGATACGCATTCATTTAGGATATTAAAGACTTTGACGGAATCCCTGGTTTCGTTGCCAAGGCATATTATTATGACCCTTGGCATTTCCGCAGGGACATGGTCAAAAAGATCATCGTGGTTAGCCGCGCATCTGACAACACGATAATCTCTGTCAGTTACCAAATGATTGTAAACATCATTGGCAATTCGTTTGTTTTTACCTGTTATCATCACCTTCAGCGCCATGATTATGTTTCCTCAGCCTTTCAAGATCTTCATTTATCTCTGTTATCTGGGACTTGTAAAAGAAATAGTGGAATAGCCATAAACCTGCATAGATAATGCTCATGATAAGCGCTACGATTAAAAAAATAATAGTTTCACCCGGTGAAAACCAGCCACACACAAAAGATGTTAGATAAAAAAACAGCATGGTGAAAATATAATGAGTAACTGTTGCCTTTAAAAGGCTGATATTTTCCACCCAGTAGCTTATGGCTCCCCCAAGACCGACAGCACCAAGCAGTCCACTCATTACCATGGTAATGAAAAATGCCAGAATCGGACTGTGGCAGCGCTTAAGCAGCACATCGCTATATACTGCAATAGTGTCATTTCCTAATGATGCAGACGCCGATAAAGCTGTAATCATCTCCCCAACGATAACTCCTATTCCAAACCCCAACGCACATCTGAACTTAAATCTGTCACGTATTGTCATAGGATGCTCCTTTTTATCTGTTTTTTAAGAAATTTTTAATGCTCTTGACTCGGCTTCTGGCTACCCAGGACTTGGTTCCATCATCAAACTCAACGCCTATGGTACCTGCCATGTTAATGTCAAAGCTTTTTACCTTATGGAGATTTATTATCTCTGATTGGGAAATACGTATAAAACGATCCGGATTAAGACTTTCCTCAACTCTGCTTAAAGGTTTTCTGGAAATATAGGATTTATCCTGCGTATGTACTATGACCTTCCTGTCCTGCGTATATACTCTGATAATGTCCCTCTGTGAAACAAGGTGCATGATATCCTCCACATATCCGATTATAAAAGGATATGCGTTTTCAGATACATCTTCTATTGCGCCGACGATATTCTCGACCTGCTGCGTTCTCTCTTTGGTCTGTATAGTAACTTTGGGGTCTGCATATTTCTCATCCAGTATAATATCAATGTCTACCATGCTTCTCATATTAACTACCATCCATCAATCATTAGCTTCTGTCGATTATTTTTTATTATAAACAAAAGGTTTAAGTTAATTTTGACCTTTCGATTATTCGGTCGTTTTAGCTGTCTATTTGGTAATATTATTATAATGCTGTTTTTGACCCTTTTGACTCAGGAAAATCCAAATAAAAAACAATATCTAAATTTCATAAATCGTTTCTAAAATAATTCTTACCAAATCATAATCAAAGCCGCATGGTTAGTGCATTTGGTCGATTTTTAATCCTATTCGGAAGTTCATTTTATACCTTTTTTTGTTATCCTAATATCACATCGGTAAGACACGAATATTCGTTTTTTAGTTGTTACGATTTTCTTATGAACAAGGAGGTTTAATATGCAAAAGAAATTTCTGACAAGATTAACTGCTATCGCTACCGCAGGTATTTTTGCGGTATCCATGCCGTCAATGACTGTTTTGGCTGATGAGTATCCTGATGGACAAAACAGTATTACATGCGAGCCAGGTGATAACGACATCGTACATGGAGATATTGAGACCACAAGCGGAATGTATGCTATACAGGCACAGGGCGGTGACGGCACCGTTGAGGGCGATGTTATAGATAAAAGTGGCATGGCGACCGCCGGCGTTGAAGTTAATGGTTTTCAGGAAGGCAGTACTATTGAAATTACTGGAAGCATTGAGGGTTTTGACTATGGTATTGACGGTGCAACCCGTTATAATGCAGATATATCTGTTGGTGAAGATATCAATGCCAGAGATATAGGTATTTACGCTACTAAGCAGGATATAGACGTCGGAGACGATGTAAGCGGAGGCGCTGCCGGCATATACTCTCAAAATTCCAAAATTACTGTTGGCGGAGATGTTACATCTAACGGCGAAGTGAAAAGTAATGCTGCCGGTACTCGTATCAGTTATGCTTCCTATGATGAAACAGGAAGCGGCATCGGAATCATCGCAGATAATGGAAGCAATATAAGTGTTAAAGGAAGTGTAAATGCTGCAAACATCGGTATTGAAGCAAAATATGAAGATAATCTTGAGAATATATCAGATGCTGAAGCAATTGTAAGTGTTGGCAGCGACGTTACCGCAGGTTCACTGGGAATCTATGCAGATGACGCGGCCGTAACTGTAGGCGGAAGCGTAACAACAACAAACGACTATAGTACTGCAATTGATGCTACTGGCGCCACAGTAGCTGTTGGCGGTGACGTATCAGCTGAAGGAGATAATAGCACAGCGATTGAGTCAAGGTTTTCTGAAATAAAAGTAGCAAAAAGCGTCAGTGCATCTTTCGAAGGCATAAGTGCAATGGATTCAAAAGTAACAGTTGGCGGTAATGTAACTGCAACCGGTAATGAATCTACAGGCGTTGATGTATATGGCAGCACTGTAGACATAGGTGGAAATGTAACAGCCTCTGAGATAGGAATTTTTTCTGATGAATCAGAAATTCATGTAGGAGGAAGCATAGATGGTGGCACAGCAGGTGTATACGCCAAAGATAAATCCAATATCACAATTGATAGAGACGTATCCGGAACAGGTATTGCTGTAGGTGCACTTTCTTCTACAGTCACTATAAAAGGTGACGTAACTTCTGATGGATCTGAAACCTATGAATCCGGTGATTTATACTTCTTTGGAACCGGTATTGCAACGCAGGCAAGCAGGGTATTTGTTGGCGGAAATGTAACTGCCGGATATAATGGAGTAGAAATCGGTCTCAATCCTGAAGAAGACGAGTACGATGATGAAAATGATGATGATACAGATAGTGAAACATATGTTGTCATAAAAGGAACAATAACTGCAGAAAATGGAATAGCCATTGCAGCTTGGGACACAAATACTGCTGACGACGTAATGAATGCTCTTCCCACACTGTATATTTATCAAATTGCTTCCAAAAATCCCATTTTGATAGAAAATGAAAGTATGGACAGTGATGCCCTTGCTGCACTTACTCAGACAGTAGCTGAAAATATTAACTATATCATTAAATCAGATGATGCTATCACCATCGATCCAACTTCAGCTACAAGCTACATGGATTTCTACACAGCAAAGCTAAATCAGGCCTTCACATTTACTGTTGCTGATGGATATGAATTTAACACTAATCATTCTGACACATTTACAACTGTTTATAATGAGACAACCGGTAAGTGGACTGCTACCCTTACAAGCGTAAACGGAGGAATAAACCTCACCACAATAAATCCTAATGGCGGCGCAAATGAGGAAGGTAACAACGAGCAGAATCAGAATGAAAATCCGGATAATCACAATGGCCAAAATGGTAATGCAGATAATAATAATGACCAGAACGGCCATGATGGAAATGCTGATGATAACAATGACAGAAATAACGATCAGGATATTGTAAGCCTTTCAGCAGATCAGGCTCCTTCTATAGAAAATACCGGTTTCTACGGAGCACCTTTAGGCGCAATTACTGTTTCATCCGGCGCAGATTTTTCAAATGCAGCCCCTGCTTTAGAAGGCGGCGCTGCTCCATCCAGGGTATTGTCACTAAACGTTTCTGAGCTTACGCCTGCACAGCTTCAAACTGCAGTAGTTGATAATATTTCTTCTACACCATCAGGCGGAACTCTTAGAATCGAAACAACTGCAGCATCATGTTTTGACAAAAAAATGCTCGAAACATTCGCCCAAAAGGGTGACATTGATATTGAAGTTCTTTTCACCTATGGCGGGAAGAAGCTTCGCGTAGTCATCCCAGCGGGTTATGATATTACTAAACTCCTGGATGAAAAAGGATACTGCGGATATCTTCGCCTTGCAGAAATTCTCGGTGCTACCGAAGTATAATAAGACAACTTAAAACCCTAATCCCCTCCTAAAAAAGAGGCGTTGAAAATTGATTACTCAATTTTCAACGCCTCTTTTTATCTACATATCATTTTCCCATTGACGCTATAAGCGCATCTATTTCTGCCTGGCTTAACATCTTTCCAGTATCCGCAGCAGACGGAGCTGCAGCCGGTGCATCCGCCGCCGGTACACTTGCTGGAGAAAAGCCTCCTCCACCACCTGCCTGCGATGATTTACCCATTATGCTCGCAAGTAATTCCTGCTGTTCAGCACTAAGTCCATTTGCATCCATAAATTTTTTCTCTCCGGGTTATTTTACTCTGTCAGCCTATAATCAACAGTTACTTTGCCTAAAGCACACACTTCCATGCTTAAGCTTATTGTATATAGTATAAAAATATTCGTCAAATAACCTTTTTATAAACATCTCTTAAACTACTGATAAAAAATTATACCTTCTTACCCGTTTTACAAATGTCCTTAAGGCAGCACTCTGCGCACTTAGGGCGTCTTGCGACGCACACTGCTCTTCCGTGAGTAACAAATCTGTGGCAAAGTGAATTGCCTTCTTCAGGAGGAATGATCTTCCAGAGCTCTTTTTCCACCTTGCCAGGCTCTTTGATATCATCCACAAGTCCAATAAGGTTGCAGAGTCTGATGCAATGGGTATCTGTCACGATTGCAGGCTTCCCAAAGACATCGCCCATTATAAGATTGGCGCTCTTCCTGCCAACTCCCGGAAGTGCCAAAAGCTCTTCCATATTGTCAGGCACATTTCCGCCATATTTCTCATATATCACCTTCATGCAGGCTGATATATCCCTTGCCTTGGAATTGCCAAGTCCACAGGGGCGCACGATTTCTTCAATCTCTGAAACTTCAGCTTTTGCAAGAGCCTCCACTGTTGGAAACTTTTCATATAATATTGGCGTTATCATATCCACTCTTGCATCTGTGCACTGAGCCGCCAGTCTTACGCTTACAAGAAGCTGCCACGCCTTGTCATAAGCAAGAGTGCAGACCGCATCAGGATATTCTTTTTTTAATCTCTCAATTACCTCTAGGGCAAGTTTTTTCTTAGTCATATTTTTTACCTGTGCCATATTCTGACGAAAATTATTTATGAAATAAAGATTGAATGCTATCTATTCTTTAATATATCCCGCCCGTGTGGTATCCTAGTGCAGTTGGTGCTTTCTAATGAGGTGCCAGCGGGGGAGGAAAAGTATGATTAATTATTATAACGCGTTCATATCCTATAAGCACGCAGATCTTGACAATAAGGTCGCTGCTGAGATTGTTAAGGGACTTGAACATTACCACATTCCCGGCAAGATCAGGAAACAGACCGGGGTAAAAAAGATTGACCGTATCTTCAGGGACAAGGATGAGCTTCCTATCACCAATGATCTAAACGATACTATTGCTGAGGCCTTAAAAAATGCCGATTATCTCATAGTTATCTGTTCCACAAATACCAAGAAATCCACCTGGGTTGAAAAAGAAATAGAGACTTTCCTGCAAAATCACACCATGGGACAGGTTCTTACTGTTCTTGCTGATGGAGAGCCCTATGACGTAATACCAAAAATTCTTTTGACCTCTAAAAAAGAGATCCAGGATGAGAACGGAGAAACTCACACTATTGAAGTTCCGCTTGAGCCGCTTTCCTGCGACTTCAGACTTCCTGTAAAAAGAGCCAGAGCTGAAGAGCTTCCTCGTTTGGCTGCTGCCCTCATTGGCTGCTCCTATGACGAACTTATGAACAGACACCGTCAGTACAAGATGCGAAAACTCACTGCCATCTTTGCAGGCGCTATGGCCCTCATGATCGGTTTTACAGGATATATGCTCTACAGCAATTCACTTATCCACAAAAACTACATTGAGTCCCTTCGCAACAAGTCAAAATATCTTGCGAACGAATCGCTAAAGCTCCTTGAAAACGAGAACCGTATCGAGGCAATGCAGCTTGCTCTTGAGGCTCTTCCAAAAGATGAAAAGGACGAGATGCCTGTAACTCCTGAAGCACTGAAAGCCATAACTCAGTCATCCCTTTCTTATGTATCACTTGCAGGATCAAACATTGACGCAGCCTGGAATTACCAGATGTCAAACCAGGTAAGGGAATATAAGGTTTCAACCGATGGCTCAAAACTGGCAGCTGAGGATCAGGGCAACAATGTCACTGTTTGGGATACTACGACTCATCAGGTTCTTTTAAACTGCAATGTTAATCAATTCGATGGATTATTCTTTTTTGATGATAACACTTTGATCGTCTCAAGCTGGGATTTCATCGACGCCTATGATCTTAAGACCGGCGAAAGGAAATGGCGAAATGAGGACCTGAGCACAGTAACCGAGGATATATTCAACTACACTGACACAACTTTCCTTGTTCCGGATTCCCATGGCAGAATATCAGAAGTATCTGTAAAAGACGGCTCAGTAGTTAATACCATTGATTTCAATGTTATCGAAGAGAAATACAGCATGGATTCCTGTGACGAATTTGTGTTATCACCTGATAAAAAGAGAATTGCTTTTTGCCTTGGTCAGGGAACAAGTGAAGAGCATACATACCTCCATAAGAGTTACTCCCTTATGGAATATGATATTCCCACAGGTGAACTTCTATCTTACCCTTTGGAAGACCAAAAAATTCACTATATTGCCTATTTAAACGACAAATTGTACACCGCATGTACTAATGGCACTCTGGATGGCAGTGGAAAAATGTATGATAACATATACATAACTGATGACCATACAGGTATTTACTGCTTTAATTCAGGAGAACTTACTCTTAACTGGCAATATGATTTTGTTTCTACAAACTACGCGATAAACTGCGGTTTCAAGGTCTTAAATGACACCAAAATGGCCTTCTATGCAGGAAACATGGTCCGTGCCTGGGATAATGAAACAGGTGAACTTC
>JAEEGF010954884.1_pt1 | contig 10245 bp, 9 predicted proteins | sample 9134171 | NCBI WGS metagenome assembly JAEEGF01 (sample SAMN16246542, study PRJNA631951) | gut metagenome | biome: gut microbiome; feature: rumen; material: AP-attached | host: Bos | place: Iran: Karaj | collected 2018-10 | reverse complement strand
AAATACGGCTGGGAAACGACCGCCGCTTTTGTGGACCGTATACCGAAATGCAGCCGGAAGGCCCATGCTCACTTGCCGGAAAAACGCACCGCAGGGCTCCTGCGGTGCGTTTTTCTATATTGGAGTTTGTCTCTCCCCCTGACCGCTGCGCAGCGTTCGGGAAGAGGGTGCTTTATGGACGGCTGCCGTTCCAGCGCAGCCCCCGGCGGGGGAGTATTCGTTCATTTGGAGACGGTGCAGGAAACGCCGAAGCTTTCGTACAGTGCCCGCACGGCCTCCACCTCCTCGGCTGCCATGGGCTTCATGTCCTCCAGACGGTAGGGGATATCCAGGGCGGCGTATTTGGAAGTGCCCATGCGGTGGTAGGGGATGAGCTGAAGGGCCAGGTCCTCTCTGCCCAGGCTGCGGATGAACGCCGCCGTGGCCTTCACGTTTTCCTCCGGACTGTTGACGCCGGAGATCAGGGGCTGGCGGAAAAGAATATTCGCCCCGCTGTCCGCCAGGAACCGGGCGTTGGAAAGGATCTGCCCGTTGCCCTGCCCCGTATATTCCCGGTGCTTTTCGCTGTCCATGAGCTTCAGGTCGAAATAGAAAGCGTCCGTCAGCTCCAGCACCCTTTCAAAGGCGCTGCGGGGCACGCAGCCGCAGGTCTCCGCGCAGGTATGGATGCCCTCCCCCCGGCAGAGGGCAAAGAGCTCCGCGACGAAATCCGCATGGGTCAGAGGTTCGCCGCCGGAAACGGTGACGCCGCCGCCGGAGGAATCGTAAAATATCTTGTCCCGGCGTACCTGCTCGAAGACCTCCTCCGCCGTCTTTTCCTCGCCGTAGCGCACCAGCGCGTCATAGAAGCAGGCTTCCACGCACTTGGCGCATTCGTCGCACTTTTCCCGGTCGATGCGCCTGTCCGCGTCCGGCAGGATGGCCCCCCGGGGGCAGCTTTTGGCACAGCGCCCGCAGTGCTTGCAGAGGTTTGAGAGGAAGCCCACGCGCACCCGGTCCGAGAGGTTCTCCGGGTTAGCGCACCAGCGGCAGCGCAGGGGGCAGCCCTTCAGGAAGACCACCGTGCGGATGCCGGGTCCGTCGTGGATGGAATAGCCCTGGATGTTGGAAACCAAGGCGGTCAGTGCCATTCTGGGCCCCTCCCTTTACAGTTCAAATTCGCTTCGATAGATCACGTCGTCCTGGATGCCTTTGCTGAGCTGCACGAAATAGGCGCTGAAGCCGCCGATGCGGACGATCAGGTCGGCGTAATTCTCCGGATGGGCCTTGGCGTCCTTCAGCTGTTCCGTGTCCAGGATATTGTACTGGATGTGGCTGCCTCCCGCCTTCATATATGCGTTGGTATAGGCGATCAGCTTGTCGATGCTCTCGGGGGAGCCCAGGAGAGAGGAATTGAATTTCTGGTTCAGCACGGCGGCGCAGCAGACGCTGGAGTAGCCGGACTTCATGGCGCTGCGCAGGACGGCGGTGGGTCCGTTTTTGTCCGCGCCGCGCATGGGGCTCAGGGAGCCGTCGTTCAAAGGCTCCAGGGCAGGCCGTCCGTCGGGCAGCGCGCCGGCGCCCAGGCCGCCGAAATAGTGCCAGGCCAGGCCCTCCCGGGAGATGATCATGTTGCGGAAGGGGGCGTTATCAAAGGCATAGATGATCTCAGCGGAGCGGTCGGACACGCGCCTGACCATCTCGTCGGCCTCCTCGATGTCGTTGCCGTACTTGGGCTGGCGGAGGCAGAGCTGCCGCACTTCCTCGCCCCTTTCCCCGGCGAAATTGGAATCCAGAGCGTCCATCAGCTCTGCCATGGTGAGGACCTTGTCCTCATATACCAGCTTTTTGATGGCCACGAAGGAGTCCGCCACGTCGATGATGGCCCGGTCGGACACACCGAACATGCTGTGGTCGGGGTCGGCCTTGGTGAGGTCCTGGCCCAGATCCATGCTGGCCTCGATGCCCAGGATGCTCAGGAGGGGGGTGCGGATATACTGATGGCAGACGTCCCTGGCCACAGCTCCCAGCCACAGGCCTTTATGGACCAGCGCCTTTTCCTGCTGGAAGAAGGCTTCATAGAGCTCGTCGAAGGACGCGAAGCTGCGGGGGTCGCCGGTCTCGATGCCGGTGCGCACCCCGTTGATGTCCAGGCCGTTGTGCAGGGTCAGATGCAGGACGCCCGCCAGGTTGTAGGCCGCCACGCCCTCGGCGCCGTAATGCTCCGCCCGATTGGGCAGACAGGGATAGACGCAGCCCAGGCCCCGCCACTCGCAGGCTTCCTCATAGGGAATGCCCCAGTCCATGTATTTCCGGATCATGACCTCGTCGCTCTGGAACAGGGGGATGCCGCCCCGGGTCTCCAGGTTGGTGCGGATGGCCTTGCGCATGATCCAGTCCGGGGTCTGGTTGTTCCACCGGAGCCCCACGGTGGGGCTGGAAAGCTTCAGCTTGGCCACCACATGGAGGATGAGGTAGCTCAGCTCGTTGGTCATGTCCGTGTGATCCTGGCCCAGGCCGCCCACCATGACGTTGTTGATGCCGAAGTTGATCTGATGGGTCTCCTTGTTCATGTCATCGGAGACAAAGGTCTGGGTGCCCCAGCGGCCGATCATGTCCGCCAGGTCAGAGGCGATCTGCTCCAGCGGCACGCCGTTTTTGAGGTCGTTCTTGAAATAGCCGTAGAGATACTGGTCGGCGCGGGCCCAGTGGCTGTTATTCTGCATGGGGTTTTCAAACATCTTGGCCAGGGAGCACATCTCCATGAACTGCAGGGCCTCATGGAAGGTGCGGGGGGGATTTTCCGGCACATGGTCGCAGGTCTCCGCGATCTTCCCTAGCCGCGCCTTCTCCGCAGGGTCGCTTTCCCCGGCGGCCATCTCCCGGGCCAGGGCGGCATAGCGGCGGGAATGGTCGATGGTGGCCTGGAGGGTGATGATGGCGGCCTGCCAGAAATAGACCTTGTTCACGTCCGTGCCGCCGGAGGCGATATAGTCCTCAATGTGCTGCTCACAGCGGCGGATGTATTCCTTCAGGCCGGCGGGCAGGATGTTCGGCCAGTCCAGGGCGGAGGTAGACTGCCCGGTGATGCCGTTGCGCAGGCTGGGGTCCCGCAGCTTGGCTTCCTCCGCCTGGGTCGCCCAGTCCCCCACCAGGGCATGCCAGGCGTCGTAGGTGCGCTTGGGCATGCAGTTGGGCTCGAAAAGGCGTGCGGCCTCCCGCAGGACCTCCAGCTCCTCCTTATTCAGGATGGCGGATGCGTCCAGGGTCACGCCGATGACCCCGTCGTCATTCCAGATGTCGTGGATATAGTCCCCGCAGACGTTGATGGCCGTCTGGCAGCCGATGACGCCGGTGGTGGGCCGGCCCACGACCTCATCGAAAGGATGGATCTTGATGGGCACGTTGTCCATGACCTTTTTCAGCATTTTGGCGGTGCGGAGCTCCAGGTCTTCGCCCTCGGTCTCGTGCCAGGACGCCATGGTCAGGCGCTCCCTGTCCACGTACACGCGCCAGGGAGCTTCCTTCATGGCCTTGCGCCAGGCGACGTTGCGTTCGCTGAGCTCCAGGGCGTCGATTTTTTCCAGAAGGGACTTGTCGATTTCGTACATATGCATTACCTCCGGAATGAAGTCTGGCTGCCTGTGCGTTCGGTTGACAGCTGCCATCATTTTCGGGAATATAAGGCGCCGGTTTTGCCGGCATATCCGCCGTTCTGCCCGGTCCGGTACGGGAACGCAGCGGGTTTTCCCGACCGTGCGCCTGTGATCCTTGACTGTTAAGGCAACACCGCGTTAGTTCTCGGCACACATCTTGCTTGCATCATGTTCCGTCATATTGCCCGAAAATCTTGGACAATACAGGAAGTATTCCCCGCGATTTTCAGACAATCTGACGAAAATTCTGACTGCGCAATCTGCGCACCAGAATTGTGCGGTGTTGCCTTAAAGCATATCTCATTTCCTTCGCCCCGTCAACGGCTTCGGACAGGAAATACAACGACTGCAAGGAGCGTGGATTCCCCGTGCCGTAAAGCGTGTATAAACGGGTTGATATCTATGGCGCCGGGTGCAGTTCACTCTCTGTCCTGGATAGACGCTGCATCATTGTCGCCTTTTATCCGGGACGGAGATTATTCCATAAGCCCAAGGGGAAAGCAACCGGAGGCGTCGGAGCGTGAAGCATTCCGGCCAAACGTTCAACGCACCGCCGTCAGGACTCCCGGATCAGCAGGATACTCTCCGGACTTTGGACCATGTCCCGAACCGTACGTCCATCCGGGAGCGGCTGGCGGAACAACTCCTCTACGGTTTCTTCCGAAATGCCGTCAAATACTTCAAAGCAGACACGGCACAGGCAGGCCGCTTTGGGACCGGTGCGCCACAAGCTGAGGTAGTGGCACCCTTTGTTGCTCTCCTGCTGGATCAGGTATTTTTCGCCGTGACGGGAAAACTCTGCAAAACCGCTTTCGAGGATCGCTTCGACGATCGTTTTCATGCTGCGCCTCCCTTGTTCTGCCGCTTTCGGCTGACGGCGATGTGCTGTCTGCGATGGATAGTCCCGCCGTCTCCGGCCCGGAACGGGCGCCCGTTCCATCTGCTTCCTCTCCGGATGCGCGTCTCCCGAAGGGCGCTGCCCACGACGTCAGGCCGTCGTTCCGAGTATCCCGGCCGGGAGCACCTCGCTGTGGACTGCGGGGCTTCACGGAAGGCGCGGGGGATTCGGGCACATAGCCGCTGGTCTCCGCGATTGCAAGCATATCCCATTTCCCGCGCCCCGTCAACGGCTTCGGGCGGGAAAGAAAACCGCAGCAGAGGGCGGGCTTCTCCCCTCGCTCCCTGCTGTCATCCGCCCGGGCGCTGCATATCCGCCATGCGGCCGCCCGAGGTGCGATCCTGTTATAAACCATCTTGCCGGAATCACTTGTATTACGGCAACACCGCATAATTCCCGGCACGCATCTTGCTTGCATCATGTTCCGTCATATTGCCCGAAAATCTTGGCCAATACAGGAAGTATTCCCCGCGATTTTCGGACAATCTGACGAAAATTCTGACTGCGCAATCTGCGCACCAGAATTATGCGGTATTGCCTTACCCGCCGTCTCTGCGTATAATGAACAGCATCCGAAAGAAACGTCGGATCATGGCGGGAAAGCGGGGATCATCATGGAAAAAAAGATCGATATGCTTCACGGAAATGTGATGCGGAGCCTTCTGCGCTTTTCCGTTCCCCTGGTACTCACCGGCTGGCTGCAAACGCTTTTCAGCTCGGCCGACAGCCTGGTCGTCGGACGCTTTGCCGGAAGTGCGGCCCTGGCCGCCGTAGGCGCGACCTTCGCTTTCGTTATGCTCATCATCTGCTTCTTCGGCGGCCTCTCCGCCGGCGTCACCGTCTGCGCCGCAAACGACGCGGGGGCGAACGACCCGGAGAGCTTCCGGGAAACCATGCATGTTTCCCTGCTGCTGGCTTTCCTCATCGGCGTCTTTGTCCTTTTCCTGGGAGAAGGCCTGGCTGGAAGGATCCTCCGCATGATGCACGCGCCGGAGGATATCATCGGGGACGCTGAAACCTATCTTCGGCTGTACTTCCTGTGCATGCCGGCGCAGATGGTATATAATACCGGCGCTTCCATCATGCGCGCCCGGGGAGATTCCCGCCATCCCCTCATTTTTCTTGCCATTTCCGGGGTGACGAATCTGGTGCTGAACTTGATCTTTGTCGCCCTCTTTCACTGGAATGTGGCGGGCGTCGCCGCGGCGACGGTGATCACCCAGTATCTCTCCGCCTTTCTCGCCATCCGCGCCCTCCTGCATGAGGAGGAGCCCTGGCGGCTGGACCTGCGGAAGCTCTGCCTGCGCAAGGGGAAGATCGGTGCGATCCTGCGGATCGGATTGCCGGCGGGGCTGCAGGCAGCCATGCTGGCCGCCTCGGATATCCCCCTCCAGACCTGCGTGAATTCCCTGGGCAGCCTGGCCGTCTCCGGCAACGCTGCCGCTCTGAACATCGACGGTCTCATCTTCGTTACCATTGAAAATCTGACGCAGGCCTGCACCGTTTTCACCGGCCAGTGCGTGGGGGCGAGGCTTTTTGACCGGACGAAGACCGTGCGCAGAGACAGCATGATCGTTGCCGTTCTGGCGGGAATGATCTGCGGGGCCGTGGGCCTGCTGTTCCGGTTTCAGCTGGTGGCCCTGTTCCTCCCGGAGACCCCGGAAGCCGTGGCGTTCGGCGCGGACCGGGCCAAAGCCGTGGCGACGTTTGCCTTTATCTACTCCGTCATGGGCACCCTGAACGCTTTCCTGCGAGGCTACGGCGTCTCCATCGGCCCGGCAGTCATCAACATTTTTGCGCTTTTCGTTTTCCGTCTGATCTGGGCGTTTGCCTATTTCCCCCATCATCCGACGCTGTTCCATCTGTATATCTCTTACCCCATCGGCTGGCTCATCGCCATCGCCATGCTGCTGGCGATCTACCGCCCTGCCATGCGGAAGGCGATGGAGCGGCTGGAGGCGGAGCGGCGCGGGCAGATGTGACTGCGGCGGGAAGGTAATTTCTGGCCGTGTATGCCAGCAGCCAAAAACCGGGGCGACGGTTTCCGTCGCCCCGGTTTCCTGTTTTCAGGGGCTTGGCCCCTTGGAAAAGGATGCTCTGCCGGAAGCTTCCGGCAAACGCTTATTTCATGCCGATCTTTTCAATCGGGATGTTGAATTTCTTCTTGAGCTCCTCCACGGTTTCGGGGGTGAGCCTCTCCGGATGGAGGGTGCGGATGGAATTGTAACACTGGAGGAACAGGGACCAGTAGCTCTGGCCGCCCAGGTCGTAGAGCTCGGCGTGCTCCAGCACCTCGATCTTGTGGGGCGCGAAGCGGGGGATATTGACGACGCACTCGTCGTCGGCGATGAATTCCTTGCCCAGAACGGTGAACTTCACCTTGCCCTTGCGCAGGAACAGCAGCTCCCGCAGGGCGGGATACTGCACCCATTCGGCGGTGAAGCCCGGCTCCATGACGGCGCAGACCATCTCCTTGGTGCCGCCGTTCTCCCAGCGCTCCACGATGACGCGCATGCTGCAGCCGGGGAACTCGTAGGCGGCGTGGGGCCGGTTGACGTTCTTGACGGCCAGGCACTCCTCCACGGGGGCGTCCTTATAAACAAAAGCCTCCAGCATCTTGGAATCCATCTCGCCGTTGGGCATCAGGGCGGCCAGCTTGGGGTCGTCCTTCAGCTCGGGCATGTACTGTTTGACGCGGCCCACGTCCTTGGCGTCGGCATAGACCTCGAAATCGTGATAGGTGCCGCGCCACTTGGTTTCCTCCAGGAAGGTCATGCCGTGGGCCTGGCCGGCCTGCAGGTGCACGATGTCGCCGGGGGTGCAGAGGACGCGCTGCCCGTTGATGTAGAGATAGAGCTTGCCGCTGTCCACGAAGAAGGTCTCATAGCCGTGGACGTGGTAGTGGGGCATCTGCCAGGTGGCCTTCATGTCCTCGGGCACGGCGTGCATGATGGTGTCCAGGCACCAGTACAGGCCGTGGGGGCCCTCCGCGTCCGTCACCAGGCCCGCCTCGGAGGAGACCTGCCCGTTGGGCCAGTAGTGCTTCGCGCTGCCCCGCCAGCTCACTTCCGGGTGCTTGAGGTCGAATACGAATTCGTTCTTTTCCATGGTTTCCGTCCTTTCCTATATACGAATTTGCAAATAAAGACCGTTCTCCAAATGCGGTAAAACCCGCAGGTTATATATGTTTCTTCATTTGAGGGCATTATACCACGTCCACCCAAAAAATTCCAGAGGAAAAGCAGGCACTGTCCATTTTCCCCGGGAATTGTGCTTTTCCCGCCGGAAATGCAGCGGTCCGCCCGTAGACAAGCAGGGGGCGCTGCAAAATGCAGGGAATTGTGTTTTTTCCCGCCGGATACCCTTGCATTGTGGGCGCGACTATATTATATTCTATATGTAGTGGCTGCTTATGCTCCGCAAAGGCGCGGAGAATCTCAAAAGCGGCCGATGGGAGGTCCGGATATGAAAAATACGAGGCGCTTCCGCCCGCTGATCTTTGTCCTGGTCGCGGCTTTGTTCGCGGCAGCCATCCCCGCCTATGGGGCCATGGCGTCGAAGAATATCGACGTCTACACGGGCGTCCGCATCTTTGTGGACGGGAGAGAGCTGGAGCCCATCGACGTCAACGGCAAGGACGTGGAGGCTTTTGTTTATGAGGGGACCACCTATGTGCCCCTTCGCGCCGTGGGAGAAGCCCTGGGCGCGAAGGTGGGCTGGAACAGCGAATCGAAGACCGTGTATGTCAACTCCGACAATGCCGACGTCGATCCGGAGGATCGCATCGCCAAATTCGACGCCGGTTCCGGCTACTTCACCTATAACTGCGGCCCCATGACCCTTTCCAGCCAGTACTGCACCGCCGAGCTGGACGGCTTCACCGTCGTTTACTCCGAGCTGGCCTTCGGCGATCCGATTTTTGAGGAAAGCAAGGGGGAGCACCGCTGGAACCAGCATTATTCCGGCGACAGCAAGGCCCGGCTCTATGAGCTGCACGCCCTTTTCACCGGCACGGTGACGAGCTCCGCGCGGAGCTTTTTCCTCTGCTACGCCCACTGCTACGATTCCGAGGGGAAGCTGCTGCGCGTCGAGAAGATCTATCATCGGGTGGAGGAAAATGTTCCCTTCAAGCTCTGGGTCGCCATCGACATCCCGGCGGACACCGCCCGGCTCGTGATCTCGGCGGACCGCATAGATTAAAGAAGGAAATACATAACCATCGGGCATCCGGGGAAACCCGGATGCCCGAATTTACTATCTGTTATCATGCCTCCGCCGGGGTCCTTGCCTTCTTCTCCGCCCGCAGGTCCAGCCAGACCAGGACCAGGCAGCCGAGGCGCAGCAGGAAGCCCGCAAGGGCGAAGGGCCAGCCGAAGGCCAGGTTGAAGCGGAAGGGGAGAAGGCGCAGCGCCAGGTCCGCCAGGATCAGCAGCCCGAAGACCCGGCGGGCAGCGGCGGCGCGGCCTTTCCCGCTCCGCAGGAGCCGTCCCGCACTTAGCCCGAAGATCAGCGCAGGAACCAGGATGGCGAAGGCCAGCAGCACCTCGCTGCCGCTTTTCCGGTAGAGAAAGGAAAGGATAAGCTGAAACCACCGGGGCAGGGCGGACGCCCCCAAGTCAAAGAGCAGCGCCGACGCCCCCCGGTGCAGCATCATCGGCCGGTAGGTGGAAGCGCCCAGGAGAAAGAGGACGCAGGACAGGGCGGAAACCTGGGTGACGCGCACCGCGACCTCCGCGCCGCTGAGGGCGCCCCGGATGCCGACGCCGAATTTCACCTTCTTCATCCCCGCACCTCCCCCAGGGTCCGGGCGAGATACCGCGCCTCAAAAGCCGCCGTCGCCGCCGCGCCGTCCCGCAGGCGGTAGACGATCTCCCCCGTCTCCGGGTCCAGCCAGAGGACCTCGGCGCTGCTGCCGTCCGGCTCCAGGTCCCGAAGGGACATGCAATAGAGGGCGCAGAGGGGGTTGACCTCCGGGGCGTTGGCTTCCATCAGGCAGCCCCGGAGGCAAACCAGCTCCCCGGAGGGGCAGCGGCCCCGCAGCACCGTGTCCTCCAGCACCGCTTCCCTTCGGAAATCCTCCGTGTTCAGGCGCACCAGGCGGCAGCGCATCAGCCCCAGGTCCGTAGAGGTGTACTCGTTGAGCCACAGGGCGTTCCCCACCGCCGCCGCGCCCCAGTCGTAGCCGAAGGTGCCCGCCAGCAGCAGCTCCCTGGAATTGTCGCCGCCCCGGTAGAGGCCGCTGGGCTGCTCCGTGCCGTAGCGCACCCCCAGCTCCGTGCCCTCGATGGGGTAGTATTCGTTCAGGATGCTGCGATCCGCCAGCTTCCCCAGCTTCACCGTGAAGAAAAAGCCGATGGCGGTGAAGATGATGACCACGAGGACCAGGGCGTTCAGGGTGAATTTCGTGTCGTTCATGGTTCAGTTGAAGTTGTAGGCCGTGACGATGGGCTCCCGCCCCCGGGTCACGTCGTTGAAGTATTCATAAAGGCAGATGCCCAGGAAGGAGCCGCTGATGTTCACGGCGTTGCGCCAGCCCCGGCCCCGCAGCTCGCAGAGGGCGTAGTAGCTGCGCTGGGAGCTGCGGCAGTGGAGATAGACGGGCCTGTCCCTGGGCACTTCTTCGATGCGGTTCCGGAACTGGCTCAGGGGGATGTTCACCGCGCCATTCAGGTGCCCGGCGGCGTATTCCCCGGGCTCCCGCACGTCGATGAT
>JAEEGF010144592.1_pt1 | contig 10246 bp, 8 predicted proteins | sample 9134171 | NCBI WGS metagenome assembly JAEEGF01 (sample SAMN16246542, study PRJNA631951) | gut metagenome | biome: gut microbiome; feature: rumen; material: AP-attached | host: Bos | place: Iran: Karaj | collected 2018-10 | reverse complement strand
CAGGAAATGAACTAAATTATAAAATGATAAAAGCCACCGGTTTGCCGGTGGCTTTTTAAATGAAATGAATTATGATAATTCTGCGATTTCAAGCAATAATCTTTCTGTGTCATCCCATCCAAGACATGGATCTGTAATGGATTTACCATAGATGCCATCACCTATTTTCTGGCATCCTTCCTCGATATAACTTTCAATCATGACACCCTTTACAAGTTTCTTGATATCAGGGTTTAAGTTTCTTGAGTGAAGAACCTCTTTTACAATTCTGATCTGCTCTTTGTACTGCTTGTTTGAGTTATTATGGTTTGCATCAATGATAGCAGCAGGATTGACGATTTCACGCTGTTCGTAGAGCTTAAGCAAAAGGCTGAGGTCTTCATAGTGATAATTTGGAAGAGACTGACCATGCTTATTGCTGGAACCTCTAAGTACGCAGTGAGCAAGAGGATTGCCGTTAGTTTTTACTTCGTAGCCTCTGTATACGAAAGAGTGTGACTGCTGTGCTGCATAAACAGAATTAAGCATTACGCTAAAGGTTCCGCTTGTTGGATTCTTCATGCCGGCAGGAACATCAAAACCACTGGCTGTCATACGGTGTTCCTGATCCTCTACGGAACGTGCTCCAATAGCCACATAGGAGAGGATATCAGCAACATATCCCCAGTTCTCAGGGTAGAGCATCTCATCAGCAGCAGTAAGACCTGAAACTTCGATTGATTTGATCTGCATATGTCTCATGGCAATAAGACCTGCATGGAAATCTGTTTTTCCTTCCGGGTCAGGCTGGGAAGTGATACCTTTATATCCTTCGCCTGTTGTACGTGGCTTATTTGTGTAGATTCTGGGTATGAGGATAAGCTTATCTTTGACTTTATCATTTACCTTTCCAAGACGTGATACATAGTCGCAAACAGCATCTTCATTATCTGCGGAACAGGGGCCGACAATTACAAGGAATTTATCGCTTTTACCGGTAAATACATCAGCAATCTCTTTGTCTCTTTCCTGTTTTATTTTTGCAAGTTCTTTTGTTAATGGAAATTCTTCCCTGATCTCGTCTGGAGTGGGAAGCTTTTGTATGTAATCAAAAGACATTTGTTATTCCTCCGTTATAAATTTATTGAAATGCTTACACACTCTGAGTATATAAGCATAAAAATCATGCAAGTCATACTATAGCACTTTAAACTGTAAAAGTAAACCTGTTTTTATTCTAAAAATATTAGCAATATACAAGGTATTATAATAGCTCATCATCAGAAAGCCCGTAAAGAGAGCGGATTAGATGATTCAATGTTTCAATGTCTGAATCCTTTCCTTTAAAACTTGAAATACTAAGTGCGAGAGTGCTGATTCTATCCATGGTTTCAGGATCGCATTTTGCAATAGGCAGTGATTCAATAGCGGAACGGAGCACCTTCATATTCTTAAAGGTGTGTTTGTAGTAAAAGGATATAACGTCCGAATTGAGAATTGCCATAATATATGCAGCGCTGTAGCCATCTACATGAGGTATAAGGATATTTGCGCTGTTTAATGATAAAAGACCTTTATCATCATATGCAAAGATCGGTGTAGTGGCTATAAATCTGTAAAAGAGCTTCTCGCCAGCCCGGTAAAGCTTTTCTGAGGCTACCTGCTGAAAGTTTGCAGGCTCAAATTTAATAAATGAATTAGGTTCATCGTAATAATACTTATGTATGTCTCTACCTTTTACTATGCCTTCAAACCCCTTTGTACTAGCTGGAGACAAAAGTTTTTGGTTGGCACCTGTGACTATCCCAAGAGCAAAATCCGCCTTATCCTTAAGGGTAAAGTGCGGAGTGGAAAGTATTTTATCTATAATACGATAGTCCTCGTTGGTAGCCAGAATGTGAAAGCTTTTTTGGTCTATTCTGTCAGAGGGGACTGTGAAATCATTTTTACAATGAAGAAATTCTTTTCCCTCCTTACTATAAAATGAAGTAGAGATTTCGCTTTTTTCTTGTTTGCTAAGCCCCAAAATAATGCAGGGACACTGAACTTTATCAAATATATCACCAAGATATGTAATATCGGTGACATAAGAAGAGCCTGAAATAACTTGTCTGATCGGAAAATGGAAGTCAGAAGCAAGTATGGTTTCGGGTAAAAGAAAATACATGCTGCCATCCTGTGATAAATGCTTTAGCGCCTTTTCAACAAAGAGAGCAAAAGCTTCAGGTCTTCCATTATTATTGGCACATTCATATACATTCTTAAATTCTTTTATACAGTCTTTTGAAAAAGAGCTTCCCCAGGGCGGATTTCCTATAATATATTCAAAGTTTTCATAAGAGCCGGTATCTATAAGAAAATCTTTTTTTGCTATATTTTTTACCAGGATATCAAGTTGTTCTTTGGTCTGGATCTTGTATTTAATAGCAAGATTGATTCTTGTAATCTTTATAGCGACTTCATCTATGTCATATCCATGAATTAAATCAAGGGAATAATCATCTGATAATCTCAGCAAAAAGTTACCTGTTCCGCAGGCAGGGTCGCAGATGCTTTTTGGATTGTTTTTCAATTTTTCCAGTAAAAGATCTACTGCAAAAAAAGGAGTGTAGTAAGAGCCGGTAGATTTTTTGTCCTGAAGTCTTCGAAGAGAAATATATATCATTCCAAGGGTGTCTTCGCCGGGAATGTAGGTGATCTCGTTTTCTGACAAAATATTATGCAAATCGCTATGGCTATCTGCTTTGCATAAAGATAACTGATTTATTATATTAAGGGGCAATTCTGCCTGTTTCATCAGGTACTGCCCGTAGTAATCAATAATTTCCAGGATAGGCATATCCATGTTATCTATTTTTTTTAATAAAGATGAAATTACCTTTATATTGGGAGAGCAGGCTGTAATATAAGATTTGGGTATATAATTCGTACTCTGCCTGCTTTTATTTCTTCTTGAAGTGAGTATTTTGGATGTTTCAAGAGATTTGGATAAAGACATAACTTCGTCTGATAATATGAGCCTGTGCGGCTTGGTCTGGGCAGTAGAGAGCTTCCCTAGTTTAAGCCAGTTTCTGACTGTGGCTTCAGAAATATCAAAGTATTCACTTACTTCTTTTATAGTCATGTATTCTTTGCTCATGAAAAATATTATCGAAGAAAACAGGCTATAATTCAAGCATAAGATAAAAAAATACCGCCGGATTTGTTCCGACGGTGAAGAATATAATTTACATTATTTCAATAGCTTTTTGCCACCATAGATGACTATGCAGGAACCGATAATACCAACTACGAGATTTCCTATGATTCCGCTTCCATGTATTCCAACAAGACCAAGAACAAGGTTTCCTACAAATCCCCCAATAACTCCAAGGATGATGTTTCTAAGAAGTGATCCCTCGCTGTGCATGAACTGTCCGGCAATCCAACCCGCAATAGCACCTACAATAAGACCTGTGATAAGGCTCATTCCATTGATCATTTTAAATACCCCTTTCAACTATTTTTCATAGAATAGAGTATAGCATAAAAGAAAGAAAATAAAACTAAAAAACAACATTTGAATCCACAATTATAGTGCCCTATAATAAATTATGCGTAAAATTACATATAAACAGACAGGAGTTTTCTATGGACAGAACTAAAAAGATAGTACAGACAAGTATAGTTGGTATAATTGCCAATGTTTTTCTTGCAGGATTCAAAGCTTTTGTTGGATTAGTTTCCAATTCAATAGCTATTACAATGGACGCTGTTAACAACTTAAGTGATGCCTTATCATCGCTTATTACGATTATAGGAGCTAACCTTTCAGCAAAAGAACCGGATAAAAAGCATCCCTATGGTTATGGAAGAATAGAGTATCTTTCAACGATGGTAATTGGAATTATTATTCTCTACGCAGGTATAACTTCACTTGTTGAATCGGTTCAAAAGATAATTAATCCTGCAACACCTGATTACAGCGCAGCCTCACTGGTAATTGTTACAGCAGCTATCATAGTCAAGATTGGATTGGGGCTGTTTACTAAAAAGACAGGTGAAAAGCTTGATTCAGATTCATTAGTGGCTTCAGGCAAGGATGCTCTTAACGATTCAATTATCTCAGCTTCAACTTTACTGGCAGCAATTGTCTTTATTACCACAGGCTTAAGCATAGAAGCATTTGTCGGTGTAATTATAGCGGTTATAATCATTAAGACCGGTTTTGAAACACTTCACGGAACTATAAGCGTTATCCTGGGTGAGAGAGTAACAACTGATATTTCACGTTCGATCAAGAACTCAATTAATTCTTTTCCTGAAGTACATGGAGTATATGACCTGCTTGTTCATGACTACGGTAATGAGAAAATGGTTGGCTCAGCTCACATTGAAATTCCGGATGACATAACTGTTCCTCAGATAGATAAGCTTGAAAGAAAAATTGCTGAAAAAGTTTTTAAAGATACAGGCGTTATGATATCAGGTATTTCAATTTATTCAATGAATACCAGTAACGAAAAGGCTCTTCAAATGAGATCAAAGATAAATGAAATCATAAGCGAATTACCAACAGCACTTCAAGCTCATGGCTTGTATATAGATGAAGAGGAAAAGAGAGTGACCTTTGACCTTGTTGTTTCCTTTAAAGAGAAAGATAAGAAAGGCCTGATAAATAACGTAAAGGAAAAGTTTGAATCAAACTACCCGGGATATAATGCAGTAATTTCAATGGATTATGATTTTTCAGATTAAAAATCTATTGAAGAATTCATCTAATTTTGGGGTATATGACCACAAAAAAGCACCGATTTCTCGGTGTTTTTTATGTGGCTGAAAAATGATGATTATGGATATTTTCAACGAGGTATATGAATTATTTTGGAGTAGGGATGTACAGGCAGTAAATATAAGAAAAATTGTTGTAGCGATGGGACTGCCTATAGCACCGTTAGAGAAGACCTGAATATGAAGTAATTATTTGTAAGGAAAATACTTGATATTCAATTTTGCATATGCTACTATGTCAAAGCTGTGAAAATCTATCACAGTTTCAATTCCAATCTGGAGAGGCATGGCAGTTCTTGCAAATGCCAATTTCAATGATGGATATATATTTATTTGAAGGAGGCATATAGTATATGCAAAATGAAAATTATACTGAAGAAAAAGTATCTGATAAGCAGATAATTAATAGCAGGACTGCTGACAGCGGAGGAAAAATCATTTTTGAAAATCCTGAGTTGTGTTCGCAATTATTACGCGATTATACAAATATGGATTTACTAAAGAATATCAGACCTGAAGATATTGAGGATGTTACGGAAAGATTTATTCCTATGTTCACAGAACAGAGGGATGCCGATGTGGTTAAGAAAGTCCACCTTGCTCCAAATGAGGATTTTTTTGTTACCTTAGTTGAACACAAATCCGGAGTAGATTATAATGTAGTCATGCAAATACTTCGGTATATGGTCTATATTTGGGAAGATTATGAGAAGCAGCAGGACGGCAATCATAATGGTATTTCTACTACTAAGCAGTTTAAGTATCCACCTATCTTACCAATAGTTTATTATGAGGGAAAAGAAAAATGGACTGTGGAAAGAAATCTATATCCAAAGATAATGCTTAATGAACCATTTAGAGAATTTATTCCGGACTTCAGATATTATCTTATTAACTTAAATGACTACAGCAAAAGCGAGCTAATTAATAAAAAGAGCAGCTTAGCGTTTGTGATGTTGATTAACAGTATCAAAAATGCGGAAGAATTCAAAAGTTTAGAGCTGCCGGAAGATTACATTGAAAATCTTTTAAAGAACTCATCAAATGGAGTTCTGGAAGTAATTGCAAAAGTGATGGCTGTAATTCTTAGGAAACTGAACGTGCCTGAGGATAAGATTCAGGATATGTTGGATCAAGTAAAGAGGAGAAAAAATATGGCACTGTTTGATGATTGGGAAGGCTTTGATTATCAGATCGTTAAGAATGAGGGAATAAAAGAAGGAAGAGCTGAAGGTGAAACAAAAAAGTTGATTCAAATAGTGGTCAAAAAGTTGTCTGCCGAGCAATCTCCTGAAAAGATAGCTAGTGATTTAATGGAAGAAGCAGAACTCATTCATAAGATTTGTGATGTAATTGAGAGTATGGGAACTGATTGCGATATAGATATGATTTATCGGGAGATGAATAAAGATAGAGATAAGGCTGTTATTTCTAAATCATAAGAATATAGAATGATTTTAATGAAGAGCAGGGAATTGTGATTATAACAATATACCTGCTCTTTTTGTGCTTATTTATAAATTCGCAAAACTATTATTTCTATACTGCGAGCCAATAATGAACACAGGAATAAGCCTATGACTTGTGTGACCATTTTCTATACGGAGAACAGATAGGAAAGCATATTGATGCCATCCTCCATACTTTTCTTGTTGCTGTGAACATAGGTATTGAGTGTAGTGGCTACACTTGCGTGACCAAGAATTTCTGACAAAGTTTTTGGATCCATTCCAAGTTCAATGCATCTTGAGGCAAAAGTATGTCTGGTAGTATGTACCCCAACAGGATTAAGTCCGCATTTCTTTAAGATACTTTTGAAACGATTCTCCATTGTTTTAGGTTCTACAAACTTATCCCTTTCCCCGGTTAACAGAAATGCTCCGGGTTTATAAAACCTGCGGAGCACTTCTAAAAGATCTTTATTTATGGGAATGTCTCGAATTGAGCATTCACTTTTGGGCTTATCTATTACAATTTTTGTTTTTTTATTTCCTCCACTTTGGTCCGGAAGCCTTTGCATGGTGGCTCTGATACGAATTACTTTGTTTTCAAGATCTATATTGTCACAATTTAGAGCACAGAGTTCACCTATACGTATACCAGTAAAAAGACAAGTGAGAAATCCGACATCCGTCGCATCAATATGTGATTTTAACATCGCAACCAGTTTCTTTTCTTCAGCTTCAGAAAAAACAGTAATTTCCTTCTTATGTGATCTGATAACAATACATTCAGGATTGAAACGTACTTTGTGATCCATTTTGAGTGCATGAAGCCGAATCTGTTTTAATACTGTTAGTACTGATCTGGCTGTACCGGCACCGACAGTTTTCCTTCCAGGCATTCCTTCCGTTTGTATCATGGATATAAATGCTTCAACCTCTGCTGTACTGATATCCGAAAGCTCACGATCACCGAAATGAGGGATGATATAAATGTTAAGCTTTTCTTGATACCGACATTTGGTTGATTCTTTCCATTTATGAGAACTGTCTTTAATCCAAGTTTTGGCAACAAACCTAACTGTTCCGGCTCTGGGCTGGTTAATATAGTCCATTTCTGCCATCTTCAATATTGCATCCTGGCGTTTAGCCTTTACTTCCAAGTAACTCCAAGCATATACAGACCGGTATTTTGCCCGGCCACTTGCACAACGACCTGCAATATATCTGCCTTCCCATCTGCCATCCTTTCTTTTATAGATATTTTCGCCTTTTCTTGTCATGATTTTGGTCTCCTTATTTTGTGATCATTCAGACGATTCAAATGACGGAAAATAAATATTTTTGCTCACCATAATGTGTTCTCCGATCAGATGAAAAGCCTATATTTAAATAAATCGGACAGTTTTTCAAATAAAGAAATACAAGTAACATTGGCATTCGCAAATATCAGGAATCTTAACGGTCAGAACTAATAGCAGATGTTATATATTTGAGTGTATTTACTCAATATCGAGCAGCTTTGGTTGCTGTGGTGATAAAAATGTCATATAATGATTTAAGAAACATTTTTACTAAATTAAGTCTATGGTATTGAAATAATAGTTTTGCGAAAATTGCGGGGAACTTATGTGGTATGTGATTCAAACCTTGAAAGGGCAGGAAAATAAGACCGCTAACGAGGTTATCAGAGATGTGGCTGAACCCGACGAGCGGGTCTTTGTTTTTGAAAATGAGATGGAATACAAGGTTAAGGGAGAATGGATTAAAGACAGAAATCCTTTTTTTCCCGGTTACATATTTGTTGAGATGGATAAAACCAAGGCCGATGAGTTTGACTTTCGCTTAAGGAAAAACAGACACCCTTTAAAACTTATGGGAGTGGATGGAAATATAACACCTATAAGCCCGGAGGAAGAGGAGTACCTGACAAGCCTCGGCGGTGAAGAGCATATTATAAGACATTCTGAAGGAATGCGTATAGGCGATATGATACAAATCACATCAGGTTCATTCAAAGGATGGACTGGTGAAATAAGAAAACTAAATCGCCATAAAAGACGGGCTGTGATATGCGTCCCCTTGATGGGAAGAGATGTTGGAGTGAGCATTGGAATGGAAATAATAAAAAGCCTTCCTTATGAAGCAGCTGAAACAGAGAAAGATATGGACGGGTTAGGTATGGCGAGTATTGTCAGAGATCAGGCCGGATGACCATGAAATAGGACATCTTGAGTCAAAGATTCAAGAACTAAGCAAATAGGCCTTTCCATGGTAACTACGTTGCAGGGCCTATTTGCCAACTGAATCATATTCTTATGAAAATCGCAGTCAATGCGTGTTTTTTGTAATTTCATTTTAGATATCATTATTTATAGAAGTTTTCAAGAAGCTGTCAAACAAAGTGTCGTGTTAGGCGCATGGCGGGAGATGGTGGACATAGCGTAGAACTAGGGTGACTGAATTAAGTCATCATGGCGAAGCTATGGCTGAAATGGGTGATAGATTACAAATATTTAAAGAAATGTACGTTATTTGAATTATGAAGTATTAAAAGTGACCACATTGGTGACTTGCATAATTGCTTAGGTCGGAAGTTTTTTGTTGAAATGTTAAAGTTTTCTTAATAGTGACAGGCACCAAGGCCTGAAAGCGTATTTCACCGATTGAATCGGACAAAAAAGTGATTCTGTAGATATAAAAGTATTACAAAAACGGCATTAGCATACGGATAGAATAATCCGTGAAACGGGTATGCCAAGACCCTGCAGTATTAGGTACTTGCTAATATGAATGGGAGCGAAGGGCAAAAGCCTTATCATCGATGGATGACTGGAATTTAATATTTGTATTTGTTAATCTAATTTCCCAACTTGAAAGATAAAAGGAGAAAATATTGAAAGTTGTGCTTCTAGCTGGTGGATTAGGAACTCGTATATCTGAAGAATCCGAATATAGGCCTAAACCTATGGTTGAAATTGGAGGAATGCCCATTATATGGCATATTATGAAAGATTATAGCTTTTATGGGTTTAATGACTTTATCATTTGTGCTGGTTATAAACAACATATGATAAAAGAGTGGTTTGCTGACTACTTTCTTCATACTTCTGATATTACTTTTGACTTTAAAAACGGAAACAATATGATTGTTCATGATCAACGAACAGAACCATGGGAAATTACAGTTGTAGATACTGGTTTTAATACATTGACTGGAGGGAGATTAAAACGTATTAAAAAGTATATTGGAAATGAGACTTTTATGATGACGTATGGAGATGGAGTATGTGATGTAAATATTTCAGATTTATTACAATATCATCAGAATCATAAGAAATTAGTTACATTAACAGCTGTGAAAATGAAGTTGGATAAAGGGATTCTTAATATTGGATTAGATCATGTCGTTTCTTCTTTTAGAGAAAAAAATAGTGAAGATGGACCTCCGATTAATGCAGGGTATATGGTACTAGAACCTCAAATATTTGATTATATTGAAGGGGATAATATTAGTTTCGAGCGAGAACCATTAGAAAAAATAGCATCTGAAGGACAACTAATATCTTATGTACATAACGGCTTTTGGCAATGCATGGATACAAAAAAAGAACAAGAATTATTAGAATCTTTATGGAAAACGAATAAAGCACCGTGGAAGAAGTGGTGATTAAATGGGAGAGAAGATTAAATAATGAATATTTATTCACATGACGATTTCCCTGAAATAAAAATAATTGAAAATTTTTCTGCCTATGATGAGAGAGGGAAGTTTATAAAAACTTTTAACGAGTCAGAATTTAAAAAAATGGGGATTGTATTTGAAAACCGAGAATCTTATTATTCTATATCTAATAAAGATGTTATAAGAGGAATGCATTTCCAAATACCACCGTATGAACATGATAAAATTATCCATGTTATAAATGGAGATGTTATTGATGTGATTGTTGATTTAAGAACCAAAAGTATGAACTACGGAAAAAGTATTGCAATACATTTGTCTGGGACTAGATCAAAGTCAATATTTATACCAAAAGATTTTTCTCATGGAT
>JAEEGF011918012.1_pt1 | contig 10247 bp, 10 predicted proteins | sample 9134171 | NCBI WGS metagenome assembly JAEEGF01 (sample SAMN16246542, study PRJNA631951) | gut metagenome | biome: gut microbiome; feature: rumen; material: AP-attached | host: Bos | place: Iran: Karaj | collected 2018-10 | reverse complement strand
GGTCCTGAAAGCCAAAACAGGCTCGTTTTCCGTATGGACCCGCATCTCCTGCGCGTATAATGGCACAACCGCTCCTGTCCATAAGGCAGCAGTCCAAAGCATGATCAGGATATGTTTTGTCAGGGACATTGTATATTTAAAAAAAGCTTCCGGGGGCTAGTAAATTCTGACGCAACGGACCCCGAAGCCGTTCGCGCGGTTGTTGTTGTTGCTAGGGTTGACGCTACCAGTGTAATTGAAGTTCAAATTATACTCGTTGATTCCATTAGCCTCAGCAGACCAGTAGTTGCCGTTAGACGACACATTGTTGACCTGCGCATCATCGCGATTGCGGTTGCCCCCAAGGACAAAAAGTAATCACTTTCTCTTCCATAAAACAGAGTCGGTACAATATCTTATGAAATGTAAAACCAAAACTAAATTTGCCTTTACTATAACTGTGCTTCTAAAACCTAAAAAAAAGCTCCAGTGGATTACTGAATTTACTGACCACTATCCGGAAAGTATATCCCAACCTTCACGGTCCTTGAGTGCGCACCTTGCCGGAAGCCATTTTCTATAAAAATTTTTCCGGCGGGCTTTGGATGCCCGCCGGAAAAACGGGATACCACTTGGTATGACGCGCGCTAATGGCGCGCGTCAGTTAATTCTTGACGCAACGGACCCCGAAGCCGTACGCGCGGCTGTAGTAGTTGCTAGGGTTGACGCTACCAGTGGAATTGAAGTCCAAATAAGACTCGTAGACCCCATTAGCCTCAGCAGACCAGTAGTAGCCGTAAGACGACACATTGTAGACCTGCGCATCACCGCGATTGCGGTAGCCCCCAAGGACATAATTGAGACCTAACACGGAATAGCCGGTTGAGGTAGAACCAGAGGACTGGTCAATCCACCACAGATTTCTATCAGCGGGAACATGATAGCCCTGCGGACACGGGTCATAGATAGATATGGCCTTTATGCCATCAGAAACAGGACGCCAAAGAGCGTTGCTTTGGTAAGCAGTATTTGCAACCGTCGGGAACCAGTCATAAGTAGTTCCAGTATCTACATTCTTAATAAACATCCAAGGATTCTGGCGTGCATACGTGAGGTTGTTGTTCGGTTGGTCGGTTTTTCCAGTACCAGTGCCAGAGTAAATGTTTAAACTCTCAGCCGGATACTCGCCCGCTACACCATACAAAGGGATGAGATCCTGGAAGCCAAAATTGTTGACAGCTCGGCCCATAGGGTCCTTACGTCCCCACTGGTAATACATGTAAGTATCGGCAGTGGCAGAATTAATCTGTCCAAGAGCAAGTTTGTAAGCAGTATATTGGGCAGACTTAGCAGTATTATCAACCTCTACGACAGAATCATCCACAGGGCACCAGATATGATAGCTCCAGAGTAGATCATCTTCGCTGTCATAAATACCCACAAGAGCATTACCGGTAGTTCCAGCAGATTTTTTGATGATCAGCTGACTAGTCGTACCAGAAACGATGTAGAAATCTTTGTCATGATACAAGTCAGACTCGGCCCAAATAACTCTGGCATAACGTGCATCGGAAATCTTAGGCGAGGCTGAAGTAGTCGTGCGGGCGAAACCATTAGCATTATCCGTCACAGTTGTCTTATACAAAGCGATACTGAGTGGAGCGGTGGTTGTCGATGCATTCATGACCAAGCAGTTTGCCGTTCCGTAGAAATAGACATCACCGGACATAACACCCTCAGTGACGGTTAATTCACTTTCCAAAGTGCTGGATTTGGCAAGATTCGGGTCAGTTTTGCTACTTGAATTCGTAATCGTTATCTTACGTTCAATGCGAGTAAATGTAACTGTCTGAGGATATACTTTACCACTCTCAATAGTAGCCAAAGTAATGTCAACAGGAGTGTAATCATAACCTTCCTCCTCAGCTTCAACAGTCAGCGTCCCCGGAGTACCAGGTAGCACGGAAATCGTAACCGGAACCGTAGCGGTAGCACCGGCCGCAATCTCAATGGGATCCGAAGGCGTGTAAGTAATGCTGTTGCTGGCGCCACCAGATAGAACACCCGTGGCCAGATTGAGACTGGCGTTACCGGCAATGTTTCCGGAAGCGGCCGAAATGCGCAGCGAAGTGATCTTGGTCGGAAGATCTGCGCTGTTCTTGATGGTGAGTTTAAGCAGGGCCGTCTTGGGAGCAAAACTGAAAGTAGGGGCCGTCCCGCTTTCCAGAACGGTCTTGGTGGTCTCGGACTCTGCCCAGCAAATAATGTAGCTGCCAATACCGGCGGCCTGAGTCTGCGTAGCGCTTACATTGCCAATGGCGACAACCTGGCTTTCGTCAGGGGTGGGGATAGAGCCATTGAGGGGATACCAGGCGAAGAAAGAGTACGCCTGAGAATCGGCGTCGCCGCCATCATACCAATCGGAACTGGCAGAGTGAGTTTCCGGGGTGAATTTGGCCGCAGTGGTTCCTTCGCCACCGGAAATGGCAGAACCATCCTGCTGCACCTTAGTGGTAGTAGATTTCTTATAATCGTAGACGGCAATCTTGTCACCTGCCGTCCAGAAAAGGGAGTTGTCGGCGTTCAAGGCCACCTTGGTAGCAACACCAAATTGGCTGGAGAAAGCAAATGTGTCTTCAACCAATTCTTGAGAGGGCTGAACTTCTTCCTGATCAACGTCCCCTTCTGGCTTATTACATCCGGCGAGAATTATAAGTATCAGCGCCGGTAGCATGAACATATATTTGGTTTTCATACGTGGGTATTAGTTATAGAATTATTCAAGAATATGGGGATAAGTTATTCTTGAGGTTTTTCCTTTCGTCAATTTTTATTCTTGGAAACCACCTGCACTGCTTCCACCATACCCCATTCCGTTGTCAAAGGAACCGGAGGTGCTTTCATCGTCTGCAATACGCTTATTGTACCACCAGGACTGATTGAAAGTGGCATCTTCCTGGGATTGAACTTCTGTAGCAGCAGCCTCGAAGTAGTAATAGTTGGCGTTACTGTTCACACCAGAATTCCAAGACACTTTCCTGTATAGACCCACCTCGTAATCGTCCGTAGTAAATATTAAGTAGAACCCGTCGTTGAGTCGTAAGCGTCCGATTAAAGACGACTTGATTATTTGATTCCAAGTTGGAGCCAACTTGGCCAAGTTGGCCCAAGTTGGTCCAAGTTGGGTAAAGTTGATTTTAGTTGGTTTGCTTCGCCCACTTGTCGGGCAGGAGTTTACGGAGAACGTCTCGGTTATTCTCGTTCCCAGGGATACGAAGCATCACGTCCTCCATCCATTCACGAGGGTCTACACCCATTGCTTTGCAACTGCTCACCAGAGAGTATACGATAGCGGCACGGACAGCGGCGTCGTGATTCCCGCAGAACAGGAAGTTCTTTCTTCCCAAAGCCAGTGGCCTGACGGCATTCTCCACAAGATTGTTGTCAATGCAGAAGCGACCGTCATTCACGTACCGACCCAGCCTGGGCATCAATGGCAAAGTGTATTTAATGGCCTTGCCTATACGGCTTTGCTCAGATGACTTTCTGGCTGTCTCATACATCCACTTCTCGAACTCCAGGATTACCGGATAGGCTTCCTTCTGGCGCTTATCTCTCAGTTCGTCGTAGGAGAGACCGGCATCTTTTGCCTCGTTCTCTATATGATAGAGCTTATTGATGTAAGCCATTGCTTCGCTTGCTGTATGCTTATCTTCATCCAAAGCGTCAACCCATTTTCGCCTGGCGTGCGCCCAGCAGTTGAGGACCTGGATATGAGGATCGCTTTCAAACTGGTCGTAGGCATCGTACCCGTCGGTCTGGATGGTGCCGCGATAGCCTCGTAGCAGTTTGCGGGCCGTTTCATAGGAACGGGAGCCCATATCATAGTAGAACGCCACCAACTTCTCAATAACGGCACGTGTACACCACATATAGCCCTTCACGGCACGATGCTTCTCATTGTCTATGACAGGCAATGTGCTCTCATCCACTTGTATGTAGTCACTTGACAACACTTCTCGTAGTAAGATGTCGTATAGCAGCTTTAGTTTTTCACAGGCCGCAGCGTACCAGTCATTCATTGTGGAGTCACTTATCTTGACTCCCAGTTCCTTGTACTTCTGGATTACCCGGTAAAAGGGCATATGGTAGAGGAACTTCTGCAGTATAATGTCTGTTAGCAGACTCTCCGAAGCCATGCACTTGGGCAGCGGCATTACCGGCAGAGGTGCAAGTTCAAACGGCTTTCTCTCAGGATCTTTTATCTGGAGGTTTGACTTAAGAACCAGTTTGTGGCGGACAATACGGCGCACGTATATCTGTGCGGGAACCAGAACCAGTGTATCAGTTACTTCAGGATCAAGTTCAGTATAGTCTTCACGGTTTTCTACTTCTGGGTATATATGTTCCTCGCGCACTTCCAGGTTTGCAGTATCAATGACCTTGCGAGGTTTACGTTCAAAGCCTTTTACCTGTATGAGTTTTGCAGTATCTTCTTCGTCTTTTCTGATGGCCGCGTCCAGTTTGGCGCGTTCCTCCTCAGTGAGCGGTTCATCAAAGAGTCCGGGCTCGCTAAGCACCGTAGGATCCAGAGGAAGGTTCTTCTCACTCATCTTTCCGAACATCTTCTTACGCAGCCAGTACAACTGGTCTTCGAGGCTGGCGACCTTGTTTTTCAGTCGCTCAATTTCTGCCGCCTGGGCTGCTATGATTTCCTGTTCGGACGCCATGTTTTTCACTCACTTTCAACAATATAAAGGTACGAAAAAACGGCAATATATGCAAGTCTACGGGCGTTTTTCTGTTACTTTTTTCTTACTTTTTCCACATATTTTTCAGCTCGTCCAAACGGGCCTGGCGACTATCCGGATTAGACAGGATTCCCTCCACCATTTTGAGCAGATCTTCCCATTTGATACTGCTTGTCACCACGTCTTTCGACCCGGGGATGGGCATCCCGAACGTTCCTCTATCCAGCATCTTTGCGTAGATGACCATTCCGCCTGTCTCATAGTGGAGAAGTTTGATTCGGTTGCGTCGCTTGTTCACGAAGATGTATACGTCACCGTTCATCGGATCCCCACCAATCTTATTCCGCACCACTCCTGAGAGCGTATGAAAGCTCTTTCGCATATCCGTCGGCTCGCTGTAGAGCCAGTAGCGCAATCCGCCGTCCAAACTAAACATGGGTGGATGACGCTATGATGATATCCTTCAACTCACGGCCACTCAGGTTGCCGCTTATCCGCATCATCGTTCCGGTGGGAGTTCTAAGCTCAATACACACAGACACGACGTTCGGTTCTGCATTCTTTTGTTTTCCGCTCCTTGATCTGGCAGGCTTTATGGGATTGGGAAGAAAAGTTCCTCCTGATACCAATTGTAGGAACTCGCCGGCGGTATCGTCTCCCTGTTTGGGTGCATATTTGCGCTTGGCGTCATAAAAGCTCCCGGCGCTTATCCCAAGTTCTGAAAGACGCTGCTTGTAACTGATCTTGTTCTCGTCGCAATAGGTGATAATCTGGGCGACCTCTTCCTTTGTCATCATGGCTAATAAGTCTTTGATGCAAAGGTAGCCACTACCAGGCAGTCCTAATAGACGTGGTTTATCGGATGCTTACGTTGAGTCGGTAGGGAAATACCGGGACAAAACGTACAGGATAGTTTGTGTTGGACAGAACCGGGGCAGAGGTAAGCGTGCAATATACCTGATTGGTCTTCTGCGGGCCTGCACCGCGGATAACGGAAGGCTTGCCGGAACCATCGAAGGAGACGGCGCTCTTCCCGGCAAGGCCTGGAGATTGGAATGTAATACCTTGGGCCTTCTGACCAATCAAATCTTCTTTGGTCATGTGGACATAAACAGTTATTAGGGATACCACACGGTTGAAGCTGAGCACATTGGTCAACTGGGCCGGGGTAAGTTTGTCGGTAATCTGGATGTCATTGGTGGCGAATGCGGGCTTTTCACCTGGGGCATAAGAGCCACTGGCATTGTACACCACCTCATCTTCCAGTTCCACATAGAGGGTTCCGCCTTCATAACTAACGGAGGAGTAGGGGTAAACAGCTACGATTTCACCCTCGCCTACCGTACCGGAGACGTAATCAAACATAGCATTAGCCTGCCCGACATAGGCGGCCTGGACTTGGTATTTTGCAATGGAACCAGTAGTCAAGTTAACCACAGCTATCTGATCTCCTGAACTCCATCTGATGGGCCAAGATATGCCGACAACCGCGTTTTTTGTTTCAGCGTCCTCCAAATCCGAGTATACCGCACCAATGGTTTCGGGAGCCCAAGACACAGACAGCCTTTCCTGCTTGTTACAAGAAAGGGCTGTCAGAAGTGTCAAGGAACAGGCAACGAAAAAAATAGTGATTTTCATCTGTGGGTGATTTAGTGTTATCTTTGGGTTTGTTAGCCGGGAACATCTTCATCACCCGCGCTTGAGCAAATGACGCCTTCAGACTTCAGTTCAACGACTTCCACATTGGGAGTCTCGTAGCAATTCTTTTCTTCTTTCATAGCATTAATCATTTAATAATTAAACATTTATAGTATAAAAAGGTATCGCGCCGGGAAGGTTCTCTTTCCCCAGTTGTTCAAATAAACGTCCGTTTTTCTGAATAAATGAATATTTTCGTCAGAGTGTTTTCAGACTAGAAAAAATTAGATGTAACCAAGGCTAACGGTTTCATTCTGTAACGTTTATAACAGATGGATTATCAATATTAAATATTTTTATTTTCGAAAAAAGTCGAAATTTTGCTTATATATTTTGCTTTTTAAAAATATTCTATTTATGTTTGCCGGAAGAAACGGACATTTTTCTGAACAAATTAACAATCAGCCATTTACGCATTCGCGTTTATTGTTTATTTTTGTGCCGTAACACAAAAAAATAACAACAATGAATACACAGAGTATCCTGGATGCAGAGGCACAGGTTTCGGATTGCGTAACCCTCTATTATGAGGGCATGTTCTGGAAAGCGTATGAACGATCTGCCTACCTGATTTTCAGCCAAATCCGAGCATTTAAGCCCACGCGAAAAATGATCAAAAAGATTGGCGGTCAGCAAATCATTTCTATAGGTTTTCCGGATTCCAGCCTTGAGAACCTTATGAAAGGATATACAAAATTATCAGAAACCCATATTAGTCGCACGTACGGAGGGTTTATTCCATTGAATGAACAGGACTTCCTGCTATGGAAAAGTGGAAGTGGTCCAGTACTTGAACCTACCGAGCAAGAAGAAAACAGAATTCCGAATGTAATAAAACGTCTCAAAGAATTTGACCTACTGAACCACAGCCCTTATGAGTGCATGATACTGGTTGAAGAACTCAAACGAATGCTGGCATGACCAAAGTCACCGCTGTCCCCTATTTTGAACTTCCAGTTTACCGTACAACACGGCAACTGTACGGTAAACTTTCCACCAACAAAACACTAGAATCCATTCCAAAAGCTGTCAAGAAACGGATGGTAGAACCTACCCTGGAGATAATGTGGAAAATCATGGCCAACGTATACGAAGTAAGGGAAATGGAAAAGCAGCTCGAAGAAAACAGTTCTAACTTTAACAAAGATGTTCTTGAACTAATGCACCAGGAAGCCGCATCCTTGCTGCTCGAAGCTCGACGGATGACAAGCCGCTGCGTAATAGCTATTCGAACTCTCCACGAAACCAAAGTGAGCGCCAGCGATTTGCGACTTCTCATTCCCAAAGACCTATACAATGACTATTCACATGATCTGGTTTCCATTTATAGGCAGCTAGGATTCTGGGCCAGAAAGCATAGGCCATGACAAAGACTTTGGCTGAACTATACACTGATCTGCGATCCGCATATGAGGACACAAGAAAGAGCAAGGTCAACTCTAACGCCCATGTAGAATTTGAAGTGGACCTTGAACTTAATCTTCACAACATCTGCTCGGATATTATGCAGCGTCGTTATAATCCTGAGCCCGCCAAACGCTTCCTTTGTGAAGAACCAGTGAAACGGGAAATATTCTGCTCGGCCTTCTCTCACAGGATTGTATGCCGCCTGCTGTATAATTACCTGGCACCTGTTCTGGAGCCGACTTTCATATTTGACAGCTACTCTTGCCAGAAAAGGAAGGGTACCCAGTTCGGGCGGGACCGGTTTATCCACCATATACTCTCCTGCTCACAGAATCACCAAAAAGAAGCGTTTGTGCTGCATGGAGACCTGAGTGGGTATTTCATGGCCATAGATCGCAGAATCTTGTTGGAAATTGTCACGGGGCGGGTGCAGAAACGGCTGGAAGCAAAGGATATTTTTGGAAACCGATTCCGTGACCAACTGGACATGGAGCTGGTTGAATACCTCACCAGTCTAATTATCCTGCGTAATCCTCTGAAAGACTGTCAAATCATTGGAGCGGAAGAAGATTTTGCCGACATCCCTCCCCAGAAACTACTGGGGAATGCGCCTCCGGGCGTTGGACTGGCCATCGGGGATATCACATCCCAACTATTCTCTAACGTGTACTTAGATGAACTGGACCGCTTTGCGAAGCGCGAACTCAAATGCAAACATTACGGACGTTATGTGGATGATTTTTACGTAGTATCCCGCGACCGAAAGTATCTTCTATTAATACAGAAGCAGATAGAACAATTTCTAAAGACCCGGCTGCGCCTTACTCTTCATCCTTCCAAGACAAGAGTGATACCGGCCCGCTACGGGGTTATATTCTTAGGAGCCATGGTGGTTCCTTTTCGTGTATATGTAAGTACTCGGACCGTCAGTCGCTTCCATACACGGATTCATAATCTGGAGCGACGAATCCTCCTCAAGGATGACCCTCCTACAATAGAGGAGCTATTGCATATGCGGAGTGTTATCAATTCATACTTGGGGCACTTCCTTCATTTCAACGCATTCAATATCTTGAAAGACACTTTCAAAGGATCACCATTGCTCAAGTATTTCTCCTTTGACAAGAATTACCGCAAGTGCGTCATCTCTCTCCCAAAAGATCAGTGGAACTACAAAGGCTTTTGAGCAATAAGATTATTACTCGCCAGCCAGCTGTACAGGGTTGTGCGGCTGCATTTCATCTGTTTGGCGATGGCGGTCTTAGTAACTCCATTCCGAAGGCTGGCGCGGATGGCTTCATAGTGGTTGTCCAGGATATCCGTCTGGGCAGAACGTCCTTTGGGACGACCTAGTTTCAACCCCTGAGCCTTTCTACGTTCCAAAGCCTCTTTTGTGCGGGCAGAAATAAGCTGCCGCTCAATCTCGGCCGCCATCCCGAAGGCGAAGGCAAGTACTTTGGATTGTATGTCATCACCCAGCCTATAGCCTTCCTTGATGGTCCAAACCCTGCACTCCTTTTCCATACAGGTGTTCAGTATGTTCATAATCATAAACAAGCTGCGCCCCAGACGGGACAACTCGGCACAAACGATGAGGTCGCCTTTCTTGATTATCTCTAACAGTTCACCCAACTTGCGTTTATCGGCCGACTTGGTTCCAGAGATGGTCTCCTGAATCCAGCCGTCGATGAGACAATTATTCTGCTCGCAGAAACGAGTGATTTCATAACGCTGGTTTTCCAGCGTCTGGCGGTCCGTGGACACGCGTATGTAACCGTAAATCATGTGGATGTGTTTTATTTATAGGTTCGTTCTTCCTCTAAATTTATAGGCATCCGCATATTAATGACAAACGCAATGTTCTTTTTCTCCACAAAAAGTAGTATCTTAGCGGAACTGGTTCTCCATCCACGATCAAATGGAACTGTTCAGTTTTAGTTGTTATGGATAGTGTTAGGTTAAGGGTACAGACAGTTCTTACATCAGACCCGGTTACAGATGAATCACACATAGCCTTTATGGTTTTACAGAGCCCTACTTCTGCGGGTGTGGTTCAACATGCTCCGGGGTGGACACTGAGAGATGCCATCGAGAATTACTGCAACTGGTTTCACGTTGAACGCCAATGCATAAAACTTGTTCGACCTTTCCTTCCGCAAACCATGGAAGATTATGTCGGCGAATGATTCGTATCAAGAGGATAACTATCAGGAATATGCTCGCCTTCAAGTAAACCCTGATTACGTTGATGTTATACTTGACGAGAGTTCCGGGGGGATGAGTGCCATCCATCGCTTACATAAATTCGATAAACAAATGGGGCCGTATGGAATCCGGCGTGGAGAATATGAAATCAAATCTCTGGAGGTTCTCCGCGAAAAGGTGCGCAGAATGGTGCTGGAATCGCAAAAA
>JAEEGF012519108.1_pt1 | contig 10248 bp, 4 predicted proteins | sample 9134171 | NCBI WGS metagenome assembly JAEEGF01 (sample SAMN16246542, study PRJNA631951) | gut metagenome | biome: gut microbiome; feature: rumen; material: AP-attached | host: Bos | place: Iran: Karaj | collected 2018-10 | reverse complement strand
TTTTAACGATCGGAGATTATGCATTCAGAGGTTGTACAAAGCTTGAAGTACTTTATCTGCCGGAAACAGTTTCAACTTTTGGAACAGGCGTATTCCAGAACTGCACTAACCTTACAGTAGAATGTAAAGAGTACTCTTTTGCAACAATATACTGTATTGATAACAACATACCAATTACTTTTATCAATTCATCTTTTGACGGCTCTTCAGGATTGTATCTTGACCGTGACAAGACATTTTATGTTGCAAACACTGTGGGAGCATTGGCAAATGGCCATATTACCATGAACCTTTCCTATGGCTATAAGGCAGGAATAGCAGAAGGAATATCTGATCAGGTTCTGACCATCAAGACTCCTTCAGATATGACTCTGCTTGAAAAGACCCTTAAGCTGGATGGACAGCTGCTGACTGGATATGATTATACGGATAACAAGCTGACAATCCCGCTGACAAAAACATCAGGAAGTCTGTCTTACTCATTAAAGCCAATAGGTGATTGTTCGGTTACAACCTATGCATCAGTCAGCTTTAAGCATAATGGTGAACAGGCCAGAGAGGTTATCGGTATTATCAATGAAAAGCTTCCGATGCTGACGATTCAGACAGGTGATGAAGTTACTTCTCCTAACATTGTGGTTTCTGGTGTGACTATCGCTCAGAAGGATGTGGAGCTGTATATTGATGGTGTGCTGGTGGAAACTACGAAGTCAAACAAAGCCGGCTCCTACAACACGAGGATTACAATTCCAAATGCTACTGATTACACAACATATACGGTAACAGCCAGAACGACAGATTTTGATGGAAATGCGATCACTGCATCAAAGGATGTTCTTTATTCTGTAGGATCACCGGAGCTTAAGAGCTTCACCATGGGTTATGCCGGAAACACATATGACATTATTTCCCTTGGAAGCAAGAGACCGGCTGTAACATTCTCTGCTGCAAATGAATTCAACTTTGATGTTGGATTTAATAATCCTGAGAAGGTAGAAAAAGTATACATATGCAGTACCAGAAGCAATGTTACAAAGAGGATGGAAGCTACATGGAACAGTGTTACCAAAACTTACCAGGCATCCGGATACTTTGATGAAACCAATAAATCCTATGTGCCCGGAACAATTACTGTTGAGTATTCCAAGGCAAAAGAAAAGATCAGCTTTAATTCAGGTGTAGACTATACATCAACAAAATACATAAATGGTGCAAGTACACCTATAAAAGCAATGCTGGCAGGAAAAGTTGAAGACTGCATTGAAGACCTGGTCAGCGATGATAAGCAGCTAAGCGGTGTGATCAAACTGGTAGATATCGACTCTTTGATTGACTTCAATATTCTTACAGACGTCTTACCATCATATATGGATCCTGCAAATGCAGGCCGTTACGGATACGAAGTGATGGAAGATGATTATGGAATGAAGCTCTACCTGAAGGTCGCTGAGTATGGCGAGGACAAGATCCGAGGCGAGATAATTGATTTCACTCACGAAAAAGTCACAGACTTCCTGATCAAAGGAAAGTATGGAAATGCTGCATACAATGTTGATTCATATTTCTCCTTTATGGAAGTTCTTGGTTACGCAGATAAGCTGATCACATGGGATAATAATCGCATTAACCTCGAGCAGGCAAGACAGGCTGTTCTGTCCTCATCAATGACTCCGGAACAGCAGGCTGCTGCACTGGACAGACTTGATACAGCATCAAAGGCCAATAATGGCGTTGTTGCAGCTATGGCACTTTCCATAATCCTGAGCGCTACCGGTATTGTAATGCCGTTCCCTATGGGACTTGTGCTTCCTCTTTTGTCAATGCGAAACAGCGCATACGTTAATGAAACTTTGGGAATGTTCGGCTTCCTGGATGCAGCCCAGAGTGAAGGCGTTCAGTTCAACTTCATATGGAAGATTGACCCAAGCGGCTATGTATATGATAAGGATACAAATGAGCGTATTCCCGGAGTTACTGCAACGGTATACTGGATCTCTTTTGATGAAAAGGATGAAAATACCGAGCCATCCCCGGATGAATACGGTACGCTATGGGATGCGGATGAATGGGATCAGATAAATCCTGTCCTTACGGATAACGAGGGTAGATATGCCTGGGATGTTCCTGAGGGCTGGTGGCGTGTCAAGTATGAAAAAGAGGGATATGCCACATGCTGGAGTGAGTGGATGACAGTTCCTCCGGTACAGACCAATGTCAATATTGGTATGACATGCACGAATCCTGTTGGATACAACATAACCAAACTTGACAGCTCGGCAACAGGCACAACAGTTTCTCTCCTGAATTATTCTGTCTCTGAAAAGCCTGTGATTTACATTGCTGCAGCTTATGACAGTAACGGAAAAATGGTGGCATACAACTCTGCCAAGAAGGATGCATCGGTATCAAGCAGCATCGATCTTACTTTGTCCTACGATGAGAGCGATAATGCCGCATCTGTGAAGGCCTTTGTGCTTAGTTCCGATACACTCACGCCGCTTAGGGATGTGTGGTCAGATTCCTTGTCCGGATCACAGGCAGAGGCTACCGGGAAGGCATACGATGCATCGTATGGTAATGCCGTTAACGGTAACAATTACATGCTCCTTGTTCTGGATGGCAAGTATGAAAGCGGTAATTTGCCAGATGTTGACAGTATGGTTTCGGGCATTACCTATGTTGATCAGGATAAGGCATCAGCAGGAATCGTAAGCTTCAGTGGTTTCATACCCATGAAGCAGGATGATGCTACAGTAGTAATTCTCGGCGAAGGTATGGAGCCGACTATTGTGGATTATATTGATCGTGTGGTTGATGAACCCGATGAACCCGAAAATCCTGAAGAACCGGAGGAACCCGTAAGTAAGTACAAGGTTATATTTGACACCAGGGGTGGTTCACTGATCGATTCTGTTGTTGTTGAAGGCGGCAAGCTTGACAAGCCTGTAGATCCTGTTAAAGAAGGATACAGATTTGATGGCTGGTACACTGATATAGCATGTACGGTTAAATTTGACTTTGAGCAGAAGATCACAGAAGATAAGACGCTCTATGCAGGCTGGATCAAGAATAATACCGAAAAGCCGGTATCACTCAGTGTTAACCTGAACTCTGTCATTTATGACATGACAAGTCCGTTAACTGTAGATGATATAAGCGTAAAACTGAAATACAGCAATGGAAAATGGGAGGACTATAGCGGATTTACGACTAATCTGGATGAGATCGACCAGAGCATCGCGGGAGAAAAGTCACTTGTAGTCAGCATATATGAGAACGATGTATATCTTTCAAAGAGATGTAAGTTTTACGTTGTTGATTCTACAAGAGAAAAGACCTTCAAAGTATCCTTCGATACCAGGGCTGAGGGCATTGATATCAAACCTCAGATAATCATGCCAGGAATGGCTGCTGCTCAGCCGGCAGATCCACACAGAGAGGGATATGTTTTTGCTGGATGGTATTATGACGACAAGCTGTGGGAGTTCAAGAAGACAGTAACTTCTGATATGACTCTTACTGCCAAGTGGCTTGAAGGCAGACTTGTTGGAGCAGAGGGCAGTAACCTTTATGTTTATCTGGAAGAGGAACCTGTTTATACATATACTGGTTCGGCTATTAAGCCTGTTCCTGTTGTGATGGATAATTCCTTTAATATCCTGAAGGCCAAGACAGATTTCACAGTCACCTATGAGAATAACAAAAACGTAAGTACAGATGGCTCATCTGCAAAGATGATAATAAAGGGTAAGGGAAACTATACAGGCGAAGTAACTGAGACTTTCAGGATCATTCCCAGAGATATCAGTGATGATGCAACTGTTAAGCTTACGGATATCTATTTATACAAAGAGTCCGGAATAAGTCCTAATCCTGCTGTGACTGTGGGCAAAGCTAAACTCAAGGCAGGCACTGATTATGAGGTTTCTTATCAGAGACTTATCTTTGCACAGGATGAGTTTGGAGCAGTTGTCAGTGCACCTCTCAAAGAGGTCGGAATATTTAAGGTTGTCATTAAGGGTAAGAACAATTATACCGGAGAGACTTCTCAGAATATTGTGATTGGGAATAATGATGCGGTTAACCTTTCCAAAGCAAAGATAACCCTTGGAAAAAGCAGCAAATCTGTTCCTTACAACGGATCTGAGATTACTGTTGATGATATCAAAGTTACCGGAAAAGCCGGCAAAGTGAATAGGGAACTTGTTCAGGGCGAGGATTATGTTGTGGTTTATAACACAGATCACACAAACCCTGGAAAAGTCAGCGCCAGTGTGGTTGCAGCTGATGGCAGCACAAGCTGCTTTGGCTATAAGAACTTTACTTTTGATATAACAGGAATCAAGATGTCATCGACAACTCTTTCTCTGAAGAATAAGAGCATTGTTTATGACGGTCAGACTCACAGCAATAACCTTTCAGGTGTTTCCATTAAGGTGAATGCTCAGAACAGAGAGCTCCTCAACAAGTACAGCAATGGAACATATCAGGTGAACGATTATTATCAGCTGAAAGAGGGAAGAGACTATAAGGTTCTCTATGCTAATACGCTGAAAGCCGGAAATGCCACTGTTACAGTGGTGGGAATGGGACCGTTCTTTGGAGAAAAGACACAGAAATTCAAGATCACATCCCGCAGCATTGCAGATGGCAGCATTGATGTAAAGATACGAGATGCCGCAGTTTCTAAATCAGGTGCTGTTCCGGAAATGGAAGTGGTATACAACTCAGGTTCCGGCAAGATAGTTCTTCAGGAAGGAACAGATTACAAAGTGTCCTTCAGTAACAACAGTTCAGCCGGAAAGACAGCGAAAGCAAAGATCACCGGTAAGGGCAACTTTAAGGCATCAAGGATAGCCACATATAATGTGGGTATGAAGGCGCTTGTAAGTGACGATATAAGTATTACCGCAGATCCTGTTCTTGTAGATAAAAAGGTGAAAGCCGGAGGTATATATAAGCCGGTTGTAACTGTTACCGACGGAAAGAAAGCTCTAAAGGCCGGTAAAGACTATCAGGTTGATTACAGCGAATGTGTTACTTATGAGCAAATGGCTGATAAGGACAGCTATGAAGGTTACGTGGTGATTACTGGCAACGGAAAAGATTACTCCGGAATTGTCAGAGTTCCATATAAGGTAACAAGAACTAGCATAGCCAGTGCGGATGTTGTGATAAGAGATCAGATTTACACAGGAAGCAGTATCAGCTTTACATCCGGCAGTAATGGTAACAGTGGAGATATCAATGCTTTGATCACTGTAGGCAATGATAACAGGTTGTTGCACCTGGATGAGGATTTCAGGATCACAGCCTATTCGAAAAACATCAAAGCCGGTAAGGCTACTGTTACGATCCAGGGAATCAATGATATTGCCGGAACAAAGAAGGTCACTTTCAATATCGTTAAGTGTCCTATCAGCAAGAATGGAGGCAGAATAACGCCTTAAGACAGCTGAATACAGTTACAGAAATAAAAAGCTCAATCCCATATTTATTTCGGGATTGAGCTTTTTTAGGGTTATCGATATTCGTGAGGGTTATATATGCTGCAGTCGCAGAAAAGATACCGCATTTAGCAATAGTCCTTACATTTTATCATCTGAATTGCCATCATCATCTCCAAGGAGTTCTTTAATAAGCTTGTCTTGAAAAGCTGCATCAGTTGCAGCCTTTGTGAGATCGTCAATTCTACCCTGTTCCAGCAGAATTAAGTTAAGCCTGTTTATATGATCCTTTTCTTCAGCCTTTCCTTCAGTCCTTCCTTCAGTCCTTCCTTCAGCCTTTGCTTCCTTCACAAGGATTCGTTCTCTGTCCCACTGTTTCATATACTTCCTGGTTACCTCCGATCTTTTCTTGATCTTAGACACGACAGTTTCGAGGTCATCAACTTCAGGATTTGTGGTGTTTGGCTTTTCTCCTGATACTATGTATTTTAGCACTTCCATAAGGCGTTTTCCATGTGAGGGTGTTAAGGAGGTGTTTACTTTTCCGTTGCAGTATAAATAGATATGCGTAACGCCGTCATCGTAATCAATATCCGGGTGAGTCGTTAAGGTTGTCGACGCCTCATAATACATGTCGCCTGCGCCAAATGGATCATATGACAGGATTGTGATTGATACCAGATTCGGAAGTTCGTCGTAGTCAGCGCCGGATTCAAGGAGCCTGGAGTCAAGCAGCGCATCGTAAAACCTCAGCCTTCTTGGAAGGGGCTTTTTATCTGCAGGTCTGTTTTCCATCTCAATATCATAGATAGTAACCCGCACTTTGCCATCTGAATCCTCGTCTACACGGGCATCAAACCTGATGCCATGGTACTTCGTATCAATTCCCTGAAACTGCTTTTGGGACGTCACCTTAATGTCTTTGATCTCGCGGTTGAGAACCGTTCTTAGTATTGCGCCGATGACAATTTTGGCGTCCTCCTCATCCTCAATTGAGCTGTCAAAGAGAAATCCATCGATGAGGTTCATGGATTCTACAGCTTTTCTGGCATCAGCAAATGTGATGCCGCTTTCATGCCGCGCTCCGGCAGGGTTTACGTGATGATTCATACTATTTCTTCCTCCAAATAAAAAGTGATAATTCTAGCGAGATGCTGATGCCTCTGCGAATGCAGAAACCGTCCCCGGAATGGGGACAAGGAGTATGATATCACCAAATTCTTAAGATTTACCGTAGAAAATTCTTAAGATTAATTAAGAAACACGATATTTCGTCAAAAGATAGACCCTGGACTCTTTGTATTTGATTATCCGGGATTGGGGGGTTAACTCAAGAAATGCGTGCTATAGTTACAAAATGTTGAAAAAATGATTGTTTTATTCAAATGGGAAATTGATTGTGTGAAATCGAGTGTACATATATGTAGATATGCGATGCAGAGCCCCCCATTTTTAGAAGAGAAGATTGACTGAATCTTGATAAGAGAGGAATAGGAATAATTGCCCAGATGAAATATGATCAATAAATTCTGTGGATAATTATTCGCTTTGTAAGTGTTGTACAGGATTTTGTAACTATACAGTGGTTATTTTGAGTTGAGCCCCCATAGGTATAAAAAACGTACCGGTACCCCACTGGCATAAAAACCGCTATGTGGTACAAAGTATATTTTGGGGGCCTTTATAATCTGTTACTATGTCTTTCTGAAAAAATCTCAATGGTACAAAGCAAAAATACCGGTCGCGCCAGTCATTCCAACCATGGTACAAAGCAAAAATACCGGCCGTGCCAGGCTTTCCAGCCTGACATGACCGGTATGGCTTTTTATGCTTCAAAGGTTATCCTCGAACTAGAACTTGATCTTCTTACTCTTAAAATCCCTCTTCCTGCGGTTGTACCTGATGCGGTCGCTTCTTGAGGGGTGACTTCCCCCGGAGAAGATGTTGGAGAAAACAATCCCAAGTACGGTAAATATGATCACCACTGCCAAAGCGATGATAAACAGATAGATGATGTTGATATAAAGGGTCCTGCTGGTGGCAGGCCCTTCGCTTGCTCCGCCCTCTGTTGCCCTGCTGTAGCAGATGTAGGAGTGCCCAATGGGAGCGCCTCCAAGCGTATAGTCTACCCTTGCAATTGCCTCAGGGCGCAGGCTTTTTTCTTCGTCGGATAGGTCATACTCGAAGCTGTACTTGGTGTCTTCAATGGTTGCGGTCTTGGGAAGGATCATTCTGCTGTCCCTGTCGAGCTTGAGGATGGTCCCGCTTCTTCCGAAGATGTCATTGTCTGACTCGAAGAAAAGAGCATCATCAGGCATGTAGCGCGTGTCTGCATCCATGATATTGAGGGACTCGAAATTGTTAAAGCCGTAGTCAAAGAGGGTCACGGTATCAGTGAACTGAGCGGGGGACTCCTCCATGAAAACGATAGTGATGAGTCTCATGCCGTCCCTCTCGGCACAGGTCACAAGAGTCTCACGGGCGAGATCCGTGTATCCCGTCTTGCCGCCGAGGATTCCTTCGTAGGATACTTCTCCTGTTATGAGTTTGTGCTTGTTGTTCAGATAGAAGTCGTCAGGCTGGGTATCCGTTGCAGTGAAGTGATATCTGGGAGTATTCCCGACTTTTCTGAGCACTTCGTTGTCAAAAAAGGCCCTGGAAATAAGCGCCAGGTCGTAGACGCTGGTGTAGTGGTTATCGTCCTGAAGGCCGTTGGTGTTGGCAAAATGTGTGTTGGTGCAGCCAAGCTCCCTGGCCCTTGTGTTCATCAGCCGGACAAAAGAGTCGATGGAGCCGGCAACGTGCTCTCCCACAGCGTTGGCAACTTCATTGGCGCTGCCCACCATGATTCCGTAGAGCGCCTGTTCCAGTGTGATTGCCTGCCCTACATCCATGCCGATATTGGAGCCGCCCTTGGGAACGCTGAAAACAGCATCGTTTGAAAAAGTGACGGTGTCCGAGAGCGCAGCGTTTTCTACTGCAAGAAGGCAGGTCATTATCTTGGTGGTACTGGCGGGATACAGCTCCTCGTGGATGTTCTTGCCATAGAGGATGGTACCGGTATTGGCCTCCATCACGATGGCAGATTCCGCCGTAATCTCCGGGCCATGGGGCCAGGAGGGTATCTCGTTGGTCTGAACAGGGAGCTCTTTGCGCAGCTGGGCCGCCTCTTCATTGCTTGTGGCAAGAACCTGTGCGCAAGGGGCGCAGGAAAAGAGAATGCAGCTAAAGAGCACACACATCAGAGTCCTTAATATGAAATTATGTGGCTTTCTTTTATTTCGTTTCATTGTTGTGTTCTTTATTATATATATTCTGATATTCGTATCATTATTTCTGCATGATAATAACTAATCGTTAGTCAGTGTCTATATTTCGATATTATATATCAGGATTCGTTCTTTATAATTAGTCCTTTTATAATTAATCCTTGCAGATATAATGATTCCTTCTGTTAAATTATGAATCCTTGCAGATATAATGATTCCTTCTGTTAAATTATGAATCCTTACAGATATAATGATCCCTTCTGTTAAATCATGAATCCTTACAGATATAATGATTCCTTCTGTTAAATCATGAATCTTTGCAGATTTGAGATTTTCATCTATTAAATCATGAATCTTTGCCGATATCAGAATTTCAAGCTAATCATATCATAATTTACTCGAAGGTGGTTTCGAATTTAGAATTATGGTACAATTCTTTTATAGTAATTACAGGCAGGAAAAGAAATGCGTTTACGTAACATCGCAGGATCAAGGGAAGTCATAGCGGAAAGTGACTTCACCCTGAAGGACCCGGAGAAGATGAAGGGTCTTTTTAAAAAAGAAGTATTTGGAAATGACAATCCCATCCGACTTGAGATCGGAATGGGCAAGGGGCGCTTCCTCATGGATCTGGCGCAGATGAATCCATCCGTCAACTACGTGGGGATTGAGAAGTACTCAAGCGTGCTTCTTCGTGCGATCCAGAAGCAGCAACAGCTTCTTTTGCCCAATGTCATTTTTATCAGGATGGATGCGGAGTATATTACAGATGTATTTGCTCCTTCCGAAGTGGACAGGATTTACCTGAATTTCTCGGATCCCTGGCCCAAGGACAGACACGCCAAGAGGCGCCTTCCTTCCCGGCAGTTCCTTGAGAGGTACGACAGGATCCTTGTTCCCGAGGGAGTAGTGGAGTTTAAGACCGACAACCGGGACCTCTTTATGTTTGCTCTCGATGAGATAGAACCTGCCGGGTGGCATCTTGATGCAGTCACCTACGACCTTCACAACGACGAGGCGATGAATGCAGGCAATGTGATGACGGAGTACGAGGAGAGGTTCTCTGCAGCCGGCAACCCAATATACAAGTACATTATAAGCAGAAAGGGGAGTAACTGATGGACTACACATTGAACACCGCAAATTTTGAAGAAGAAGTGCTTAAGAGCAAGCTGCCTGTGCTGGTAGATTTTTCTGCTGACTGGTGCGGCCCTTGCAAGATGATGGCTCCGATGATCGATGAGTTTGCTGAAGAGTATGAAGGGGAGCTCAAGGTTGGCAAGCTCAGCGTGGATCTTTCACCTGAAATAGCACAGAAGTACAATGTTATGTCAATACCGATGTTCGCGTTTTTCAAGAACGGACAGGTTGTTGAGACCGCCGTCGGAGCACTGGACAAGGCAAAATTACAGACGATCATCGACAAGGTGCTGGCTTAATAGGCCAGCACTTTTTCCGACAGGAATTACCTGTGCCATGCCGCCGTGCGTGGGATGCTAAAGAGGTGGCGCAGGTTTTGGATGTACCGGGAG